>ERZ1027208.312-NODE-312-length-20470-cov-8.653098_pt1 | contig 20470 bp, 17 predicted proteins | sample MGYA00520867_ERZ1027208 | MGnify/ENA primary metagenome ERZ1027208 (study PRJEB33311, sample SAMEA4378413) | marine metagenome | biome: Marine biome; feature: Fjord; material: Water | collected 2014-07-20T08:00:00Z/2014-07-... | depth 75 m ...
GCATTGACCCGTGCGAACCTTGCCGATGAAATTTTGGAAATCTGGGAAGAAGACAAGAAGACCTGCATCCTGATCACAAATGATGTGGACGAAGCGATCCTGCTGGCTGACCGCATTGTGCCACTGAACCCTGATGGCACGTTAGCGGACCCTATTGTCGTCAACATCCCGCGCCCGCGTGACAGGATGGCCATGAACAACGATGAGGGTTTCAAAAAACTGCGCGCGCAGGTGACGAACTACCTCATGGATGTTGGTATCGAGGCTAAGACCGAAGAGACAAAAACACTCCCCACAGTCACACCGATCCACAGCGTACCCAAGGCCGTGGCCGAGGCACAAAAAGGAGCCATTGAAGAGCGCTTCCTTAATTTCTCACAACTCCACAAGGTTTACCCAACGCCCAAAGGGCCACTAACGGTTGTAGAGAACTTTGATCTGAAGGTGAACAAGGGTGAGTTCATTTCACTTATTGGTCACTCCGGCTGTGGAAAATCAACCGTACTTACAATGGCGGCGGGCCTTAACCCGATCTCAAAAGGTGCGATCCGGCTGGATGGGTGGAACGTTGAAGGTGCAGATCCTGAACGCGCCGTTGTTTTCCAATCTCCCAACCTGTTCCCGTGGCTCACCGCAAAAGAGAACGTGGCCATCGGTGTGGACAAGGTTTACCCGAAAGCAAGCCAAGCCGAGCGCCAAGACGTAATCGAATATTACCTCGAACGCGTCGGATTGGCTGACAGCATGAATAAAGGTGCCGCGTCCCTGTCCAACGGGATGAAACAACGGGTTGGAATTGCCCGTGCCTTTGCCCTCTCACCCAAACTGTTGTTGTTGGATGAGCCGTTTGGCATGCTTGACAGCCTCACCCGCTGGGAACTGCAAGAGGTCCTGATGGAAGTGTGGTCACGCACCAAGGTGACCGCCATCTGCGTCACTCACGATGTGGATGAGGCAATCTTGCTAGCAGATCGTGTGGTGATGATGACCAATGGTCCGCAAGCGACAATTGGCAAAATCACTGACGTCAAACTGCCACGCCCGCGCACCCGCAAGGCCTTACTCGAGCACCCTGATTACTACACCTACCGTCAGGAGGTTCTTGATTTCCTCGAAGAATACGAGCACGGCAATCGGTCCAAAACGGCGGCAAAACCCGTCAAAAAATCCATAGCAGCGGAGTAGCACGATGAAACAGAAACTGATCATCATTGGCGCAGGTATGGCAACGGGCCGCGCACTAGAAACATTGTTAGAAACCGCGCCCGATGCCTATGAAGTGACCCTGTTCAACGCAGAGCCACGTGGAAACTATAATCGCATTATGCTGTCACCCGTTTTGTCGGGCGACAAAACCTATGCCGAGATCGAAACCCATTCGCCTGAATGGTATGCTCAGAATGGCATCAACTGTCGCTTTGGCGAAAAGATTGCCAGTATCGACCGCCAAGCAAAAACCGTTACCTCGCAGAATGGAGACGTCCTTCCCTACGACAAACTGATGTTTGGCACCGGCTCCAACCCGTTTATCATCCCACTGCCTGGTCACGATCTTGAAGGTGTAATAGCCTACCGCGATCTGGAAGATACCGAACGGATGATGGGCCTCGGCGAGCGCAACAGCTGTGTTGTGATCGGTGGCGGCTTGCTAGGTCTTGAGGCTGCAGCGGGCATGGCTGCGCGCGGCGTTAACGTGACTGTTGTTCACATCATGGGTCACCTGATGGAGCGCCAACTGGACGAAGCTGCAGGCTATTTGCTTCGCAAAGCGTTGGTAGACAAAGGCATCACAATCAAATGCTCTGCCAACTCAAAAGAAATCCTCGGCAAAGACGGCCATGTGCGCGCCTTACTTCTGGATGACGGAACCGAACTGCCCTGTGATCTGCTGGTAATGGCCGTCGGCATTCGCCCCAATGTCGGATTGGCCAAGGAAGCGGGCCTTGCCGTGGGACGCGGCATCCATGTGGACGATCAGATGCTCACCTCAGACGAGGACGTCCTCGCGGTGGGTGAATGCGTCGAGCATGATGGCGCAATTTTTGGCCTTGTGGCACCATTATATGACCAAGCAAAAGTAGCCGCAAAAACCCTGCTGGGTGAAACAGCTAACTTTGTACAAAAAGAGCTATCTACCAAACTAAAAGTCACGGGTTGTGATTTGTTTAGTGCAGGCGATTTTTCAGATGGCGAGGGCCGCGAAGACATCGTGTTCCGTGATCCTGCGCGTGGCGTTTACCGCCGCTTGGTCATCGAGAACAACGTCATCATTGGCGCGGTCATGTACGGTGACACCGCCGACAGCAACTGGTTCTTTGGCCTGATCCGCGACAAGACCGACATCCGCGACATGCGCGACACACTCATTTTCGGCCCTGCGTTTCAGGGGGGTGCCCCCCTGGACCCGTTGGCAGCCGTTGCAGCCTTACCGCGTGATGCGGAAATCTGTGGCTGTAACGGCATTTGCAAAGGAACCATCGAGGATGCCATCGCGGCAGGCGCAACCGATATAAGCGCGATCAAAGCCACCACAAAAGCGTCAGCATCTTGCGGTACCTGCACAGGATTGGTTGAACAGGTATTGGCCGTCACATTAGGCGACGATTTTGTCATTCCAGCCGCCGCGTCGATCTGTGGGTGTACCGATATGACCCACGAAGACGTGCGCCGGATGATTAAGTCTCAAAAGTTAACGTCGATGCCTGCCGTCTGGCAGGAATGTGGATGGAAGACCTCCTGTGGCTGTCACGTATGCCGCCCAGCGCTTAACTTTTACCTACTGGCCGACTGGCCGCTGGAGTATAAGGATGATCCCCAAAGCCGTTTCATTAACGAACGCAAACATGCCAACATCCAAAAAGACGGCACATTCAGTGTCGTTCCACGCATGTGGGGCGGCATCACCACGCCAGATGAATTGCGCGCGATTGCGAATGCAGCAGATAAATACAAAGTACCAACTGTGAAAGTCACAGGCGGGCAGCGGATCGATCTGTTGGGCGTAAAGGGTGAAGACCTGCCTGCGATTTGGTCTGATCTGAACGCCGCTGGCATGGTTTCCGGCCACGCCTATTCAAAAGGTCTGCGCACCGTAAAAACCTGCGTTGGCACAGATCACTGCCGCTTTGGCACCCAAGACAGCACCGGCCTTGGTATCAAGCTAGAGAAAACTCTGTGGGGATCATGGACACCGCACAAACTCAAACTTGCTGTCTCGGGGTGCCCGCGCAATTGTTCGGAAGCCACGTGCAAGGACATCGGCATCATTTGCGTTGACAGCGGGTATCAAATTTCGATCGGTGGTGCGGCTGGTATGGACCTGCGTGAAACCGAATTGTTAGTCCAAGTACCCAGCGAAGAAGAGGCCATGGAGGTTATCATGGCCGTCACGCAAGCCTATCGCGAAAACGCCCGCTATCTCGATCGCATCTATAAGTGGATGAACAAGGTTGGCCTTGACTGGATCAAGGAAAAGGTCGTTGAGGATAAAGCAGAGCGTGCCGCACTTGTTGAGCGGTTCGAGCTAAGTCAAAGCATCTATCGCCGTGACCCATGGGCAGATCATGCGCTTGAAAAGGCACAAACCTACAAGCCACTCGCAAACCTATCCTTGGAGGCAGCAGAATGAGTAATTGGATCAACATCGCGGCATTGGATGACATTCCTGTTCGCGGCGCGCGCATTGTAAAAACCCATGTCGGATGCGTTGCTGTGTTTCGCACAGGCACGGACGAGGTGTTTGCCATCAATGATGCCTGCCCTCACAAAGCAGGACCGCTATCAGAGGGGATCGTACACGGGAAATCCGTAACATGCCCATTGCACAACTGGGTGATTTCACTTGAGACCGGAGAGGCGCAAGGCGAGGACAACGGCCAAGTCCCCACCTATCCTACACGCATCGAAGACGGCCGCATCTTCCTTGACGGATCAACAATTGCTGCGCGTTCCGCCGCATGACCCTAACCCGTACAACCTGTCCCTATTGCGGTGTCGGCTGCGGTGTTCTTGCGAATGCAGATGGCACGGTCAAAGGTGATCCCGAACATCCGGCGAACTTTGGCAGGTTGTGCTCAAAAGGATCAGCCTTGGGTGAAACCATTGACCTAGACGGGCGCCTGCTGCACCCGCAGGTCAATGGCGCGCACGCCGAATGGGATGTCGCACTTGATTTGGTAGCCAAAAAATTCAGCGACGCAGTGCGCGAACACGGCCCTGACAGCGTCGCGTTTTACCTGTCTGCCCAATTGCTGACCGAAGATTACTACGTTGCGAACAAACTGATGAAAGGGTTCATCGGCGCGGCGAACATCGACACTAATTCGCGGTTGTGCATGGCATCGTCTGTTGCTGGGCATAAACGCGCGTTTGGCACAGACACTGTTCCTGGTACCTATACTGACCTTGAAGAAGCTGACCTAATTGTTTTGGTCGGTTCCAACCTTGCGTGGTGCCACCCAGTACTGCACCAGCGCATCGCAAGCGCAAAAGACGCACGGCCCAATATGCGGATCGTCAACATTGATCCACGCAAGACCGCAACCAGTGATCTGGCCGATACACATCTTAGCATTGTGCCGGACGGTGACATCGCCTTGTTCAACGGCCTACTTACACATATCGCTGGAACCGGCGCTATTGATGCGCAATACGCCGACCAGCACGTAAACGGCCTGCATGACGCGATTGAGGCAGCTCGGGCCAGCGACCCATTACAAACAGGTCTGTCCCAAACAGAGCTAACAGAATTCTACACCCTTTGGACTGGCACCAAAAAAGTCGTCACCGTCTATTCCCAAGGTGTGAACCAATCTCAATGCGGCACCGATAAGGTCAACGCGATCCTAAACTGTCACCTTGCTACAGGGCGCATCGGCAAACCCGGATGCGGTCCGTTTTCTGTCACAGGTCAGCCTAACGCAATGGGCGGACGTGAAGTAGGCGGGTTGGCGAATATGTTGGCCAACCATCTTGAACTTGATAATCCGGATCACCGCGCCTCTGTGCAAGATTTCTGGGATAGCCCCACCATTTGCACCACGGCTGGCCTCAAGGCCGTCGATCTGTTTGATGCCTGCGCTAGCGGTCAAATCAAGGCCCTGTGGGTGATGTCTACAAATCCCGCTGTCTCCATGCCCAACGCCGATCAGGTTTCCGCCGCCATCAAGACAGTACCATTTGTCGCCGTTTCAGACATTATGGCGCGCACGGATACAGGCGATCTTGCGGATGTTTTGCTTCCTGCACTCGGATGGGGCGAAAAGGACGGCACCGTCACAAATTCCGAGCGCCGTGTTTCGCGTCAGCGCCCTTTTCTACCACCTGCAGGTGAAGCACGCGCTGATTGGCGCATCATATCTGATGTCGCATGCCGGATGGGTTTTGAGGCCAGTTTCAACTACACTAAATCCGCTGACATCTTTGCGGAATATGTCGCACTTAATGATGCTACATCAGAATTCCCGCGCGATCTTGATCTCAGCATTTTTGCAGATGCCGACTACGCAAACCTAGTCCCTACTCAGTGGCCACAAAACGACAAACGCTTCTTTGCAGATGGGCAATTTTATCACGCGGATGGCAAAGCACGCATGTTAGCAATTACTGCTCCAGATGTTACAGACACAACGTTCATGCTGAATACTGGGCGCAATCGGGACCAGTGGCACACTATGACCCGTACTGGGAAATCGCCAAAGTTAGGCGGGCACCTTGCCGAACCATATCTTGAAATACACCCTCGCGATGCCGATCGTATTGATGTTGATGTTGGCGATTTGATCACTGTAGAAAACCTGTTCGGCAAGGCAATCTTGCGCGTGCTTGTCACCGATCGCGTGGCCGTTGGCCGCCCCTTTGCCCCCATGCACTGGACCCGTCAAACTGCGCGCAATGCCACCATCAACAGCGTAGTAGCACCTGTACTCGATCCTATTTCTGGGCAGCCTGCGCTCAAATCAGGCCCTGTATCATTGTCAAAATATGAAGCTGACTGGTACGGATTCATTGCATCAAGACACCCGATAATACCAAATACATCCTATGCAGGAATCGCGCGTACAGAAACCGGATGGCAGGCCGAGGTCGCCTGCAAAGGCACACCCGATGACTGGGCAATCATGGTACAACAGATGACCGGCCTACAAGATGCCGAAGTTTCAATTTACCAAGACTCTGCATCAGGGACCACACGCGTAGCCCTTAGCTGTGAGGGTGTGATTGAAGCGTTGATGTACACCGGCGAGCAACCTGTTGTTCTGTCCCGTTCGGCCGCAACCACCCATATCGGTACATCGGTACAGCCGTTGTTTGCTCTTGCAGGCAGAACAAGCGCGGATCAACCCGATCCCGGCATAACCATTTGCGCGTGCTTTAATGTCGGGCGCAATACGTTGTTGGATGCTATCGCGGTTGGTGCCACATCCGCAGATCAACTGGGCGAAGCAACATGCGCAGGAACCAATTGCGGATCGTGCAAGCCGGAACTCAATGCACTTATTGCGCAGGTTTCCATGCCGGTGGCCGCAGAATGACGCTTGCTCCTTACGTTCGGATTGTGGCCCAAGGAAAAGGGCGGGCACGGGCCCTCACGCAGGAAGAAGCGTTTGAGGCGATGACAATTATTTTGCGCGGTGATGCAGCGCCCGAAGCGATCGGTGCCTTACTGATGGTCATGCGCCTGCGCGGCGAAACTCCAGAAGAGATCGCTGGTTTTACGGCAGCGTTGCGCGCCCATGTTGCAGGAACATTGCCAGCGGCCGACCTGGATTGGCCCAGCTACGCCGCAGGGCGCAGCCGCGGTGCGCCGCTTTATCTACTTTCGGCACGATTGGTTGCGCAGGCGGGCTACCGCATTTCAATGCACGGCTGGAACTCTCATCAAAAGGCATCCCGCACCGCTGAAGAAATCCACCAACTTGTTGGTCCGCAAGTGCAGTATCGCTCGCTGGTCGATCTCAGCCCCGAAGCGTTCAAGCTGCTTAATCTGCGTGACATTTTAGGGCTGCGGAGTTGTTTCAATACGGTTTTGCGCATGTGGAATCCGTCAAACGCTGATGCAACGGTTCAAGGTGTATTTCATCCTTCTTACCGCAGCTTGCAAGCACAGGCCGCAGCCCTTTTGGGTCAACAGACCTTAAGCATCATCAAAGGTGGCGGTGGAGAGTTTGAACGTCACCCGTCCAAAGACATCACAGTTTTCGGGCTGCGTGATGGCGCGCACATCCAACAAATAATCCCTGCTGAGCTGTCCCAAACACGCCGTTTGCATGAAGCCGGTGAAAACATTGATCCAGCCGCACTTTGGCAAGGAGCCCTTCAAAATGAATTCGCGCAAGCCACTGTGATCGGCACTGCAGCGTTAGCCCTATGGACACTCAGAGCCGCGCCTACTGCTGCCGACACCTACCAAATGTCCCAAAAGTTATGGGCTGGCAGACATTCTAGTGATGGAGTTACCTTATGAAGACTTTTCCGATGTTTTTCAAAATGGACGGCAGGCAGGTTGTTATTGTGGGCGGTGGTGAACAAGCGGCGCAAAAGACCCGCCTTATGCTCAAGACCGAAGCGCAGATTATCATCATAGCGGATGATCTGGACCCCGAGCTTGCAGGTTTAGCAGCATCCGGGAAAGTCATTCGTCACCAAGGCGATATCAACGCGACCTGTTTTAGCAACAAAGTAATGGTGTTCATCGCAACTGGGTGCCCCGCTGCGGATAGCGCACTCCACGCTTTGGCAAAAGCCGCTGGTGCGACTGTAAATGTTGTGGATCAGCCGCATCTTTGCGACGTTATAACCCCCTCGATTGTTGATCGTGATCCCGTGGTTGTTGCCATTGGAACTGAAGGCACGGCCCCTGTTCTGGGTCGTCAGATCAAAACACAAATTGAGCAGATGCTTGAACCTGACTTGGGTGATCTTGCAGCTCTTGCAGGGCGTTTGCGTGCCAGCGCTGCCGCGCGCCTTGCGCCACGGGCGCGGCGCGATTTATGGCGCTGGGTGTTTGGCAGCACGCCTAGGCGTACTCACGCGCGCGGTGCGCAGCGCGAAACTGCTCAGATAATCAAACACGCAATTCTAACAGGTGACTTTGGCCAAAATGTCAAAGGCAGCGTTGCATTGGTTGGCGCTGGCCCCGGTGCAACAGACCTAATCACCTTGCGCGGCATTCAACGCCTTCAAGAAGCCGATGTGATTTTCTATGATAGATTGGTTGATCCCGAAATTCTGGAACTGGCCCGCCGCGACGCTGAGCGCGTCTATGTTGGGAAAACCCCTGGATGTCACAGCTGGCCGCAAGAAAAAATTACCCAAACGCTCGTGAATGCTGCGAAAAAGGGACAAAGAATTGTCCGGCTTAAATGCGGTGATCCCGGTATCTTTGCCCGCAGCGACGATGAACTGAACGCCCTGCGCGCAGCCGATATACCAGTAGAAATCGTGCCCGGCGTCACAGCTGCTTGTGGTGCCGCCGCCGCAATAGGCGAACCATTGACCGAGCGGGGTGCCATCGACACGCTTACATTGACCACCGGACATTTGGTTGATGGTGAAACAGTCCCACATGCGTTGAAAAACTTGCACCCGGGGACCTGTGTCACACTTTATATGGCAGTGTCGGCAGCAGATCGGATAACTTCATACTTGTTAACCAACACCTCCTCGCCTGAAATCACAGTCACTGTGGTAGCAAATGCACAGACCAAAAATGAACAGATCCTGGAATGTGATGTGCGTTCGCTCAACACTACTCTGACTGCCGCAGGCATAACGGATACCGCCATGATCATCTTGAAGTGGCGCAAGACACAGGCCATTCCCAAGATGCGGCTCGCCTAAACTTGTAAGGAAAATCGCATCGGATGGCCTGATTAGGTGGGTGACAGAATATGGATCACACGATCTGCCAGCATGTCTTTTGTGCTAGCGCCATAAGCTTTCATATGCGCTGAAACGGCATGTGCGCCCAGCGCCTGCATGCTTTCCCATTTTTCTACAACGACAAATGTGTCCGGACCAAACCGCGTTTGCATTGGCCCTGCGTTTTCTGTGTCGGTCGTAGCTTCATAAGCGATGCAACCGTCTTCTGCCAAGACAGCCGGAACATTGGCATTGAACAGTGCAAGCACAGCATCACGCTGGCCCGGTTTAGTGGTCAAAATGGCGACTACGTGAACAACGGACATGGCTCATTCCCTATGTATCATTTGCAATTTTCCCAACGCTAATCCGAAGCTTGCGCAACCACAACACACGATCAGATTGGTTTGATCACCGAGAAGGAGTTGAACAATGACAGTTGGGGTGCTGTTTACTGATGGCGGGCAAGGAATACATCTTTGTCTTGCTGGCCGGGCACCTCGCCCGCAAAAACCTCTACGTAGTGACATCCAGCAATCGCACGTTGCTGGCGAGACTCGTCAAATTGCATTGAATGGTATCCAGTTTGAGTCAGAATCACCGTCAATGCGCGGTAATGGGCGATTTCACCTGTCTGGCCAAATCTCTCAAACATTCTGATCACAGCCTCTAGTCTCGCTTTGTCTGTTTCAACGACAAGTGCCTCTAGCGTAGTGTCATTTCGTGCCCAATTCCGGATCGCCAAATCAAGGGGCGCGTCAAAGAGATCATTATCGATCCAGCAATCAATCAGGTTAAACAACGCGGCACAAAGGTTGTTAGCTGGTGCTTCACAGCGTTGTAAAATGATGCCAGTGTTCCGGGTTTGCCAAATGTCGATGATGGCATTGTGCAGCTCAGAAACGTCTTTGAAATGCCAATAAAATCCTGTTCGGGTCAGGTTTAGCTTTTTTGCGAGCGGCATAATTTTGACCGCCTCAATCCCATCTGCAACGAACAACTCATAAGCGGCGTCCAGCCAAACCTCTCGGGTGGCGCGTATTCGGTGTGATGCGGTGACTGTCATACCGCCCTTTTAAAGAACTTGACAGGAGTGTCAATTTCAGGAAATCTCCTGACACCTATGTCAAGTAACGTTCACCTATCGAGGAAGCCCGCGATGTCCAGCGACCCACTACTCCAACCCTTCCAGCTCAAACATCTTACATTGCGGAACCGGATCATGACCACCAGTCATGAACCCGCATACCCTCAAGATGGAATGCCTAAAGAACGCTACGCAGCCTATCACGCAGAACGCGCCAAGGCGGGCGTGGCGCTTACCATGACCGCCGGATCAGCCGCCGTTAGCCGCGACAGCCCACCCGTTTTCAACAACATCCTCGCCTATAAAGACGAAGTCGTTCCGTGGATTCAAAACCTGACCGATGCAGTGCATGAGCATGGTGCCGCAGTGATGATTCAGCTGACCCATTTGGGGCGGCGAACTACTTGGAACAAAGGCGATTGGCTGCCTTCAGTGTCTTCTTCAAAGCACCGCGAACCCGCACACCACGCCTTTCCCAAACTAATCGAGGATTGGGATATCGCGCGGATCATCAACAATTTTGCTGATGCCGCTGAACGTATGAAGGCAGGAGGCATGGATGGAATTGAACTTCAGGTTTATGGTCACCTGCTAGATCAATTCTGGTCGCCGCTTACCAATGACCTGACAGGTCCATATGGTGCAGATACGCTAGAAAACCGGATGCGGTTTCCCATGGATGTGGTCGAGGCTATCCGCAAGCGTGTTGGCACCGAATTTATTGTGGGTCTGCGTTACACGGCGGATGAGGCGCAAAAAGGCGGCATAACAGCCGAGGATGGCTTGGAGATTTCCAAGCGCATCGCGAACACCGGACAGGTGGATTTTTTGAACGTGATCAAGGGCCGCATCCACACCGATCCCGCAATGACCGACATGATCCCCGTGCAAGGAATGAAAAGCGCGCCTCACCTCGATTTTGCAGGCGAAGTACGCAAAGCAACTGGGATGCCTACCTTTCACGCCGCACGCATCCCTGACGTTGCTACCGCCCGCCATGCCGTGCAGTCAGGCCTACTGGATATGGTCGGCATGACGCGCGCGCATATGGCTGATCCCCACGTTGTACGTAAAATCATTGAGGGGCGCGAAGATGCCATTCGCCCCTGTGTCGGAGCGACCTATTGCCTAGATCGTATCTATCAAGCGGGTGATGCCTTATGCATCCATAACGCCGCCACAGGGCGCGAGTTGACGATGCCCCATGAAATTGCACCCGCAAACGTCCCGAAAAAAGTAGTGATTGTTGGCGCTGGGCCTGCTGGCCTTGAAGCGGCAAGGGTAGCCGCCGAACGTGGGCATGACGTGACCGTTTTTGAGGCCGCCGCGCAACCAGGCGGTCAGGTCTTGCTAACATCTCGATCTCCCCGCCGCCGTGAGATGATCGGCATAATTGATTGGCGCATGGCGCAATGCGCCGCCCGCGATGTGACGTTTCATTTTAACATATGGGCGGAAGCGGCTGACGTCACCGCCCTGACCCCCGATGTTGTAATCATAGCCACCGGAGGACTGCCTAACATTGAACTGTACGAGCAAAAAAGTGAGCAGCCCCATGTCGTCACTTCATGGGATATCATCTCTGGCGATGTAAAACCTGCGAGCAATATTCTAATCTACGACGAAAGCGGCGACCACCCTGCCCTACAAGCCGCCGAGATCGCGGCAAGTGCTGGTGCGAAGGTTGAAATCATGACACCTGACCGTACCTTTTCGACCGACATTATGGCGATGAATCTTGTTCCCTACATGCGCTCATTACAGGATAAAGACGTTACATTCACCGTGACGCGCCGCCTGATGGGCGTTGTGCGGAACGGAAATACTCTGACCGCAACGATTGGTACCGATTATAGCGATCACACCTATACTGTTGATGTGGATCAGGTCGTCGTGAACTACGGCACGCTGCCTTTGGCCGATTTGTATTTCGATCTTAAGCCGATATCCTCAAACCTAGGTGAAGTTGACTATGACGCACTTCTTTCTGGAAACGACCAAACGCCGATCCGAAACGAGAACGGGTCGTTCCAATTGTACCGCATTGGGGATGCCGTCTCTGCGCGCAATACGCATGCGGCAATTTATGACGCTTTGCGTCTGGTAAAGGATATCTGAATGCGCAGTACAAAGACAATTCACGTCGTATCCTGCCATGCCGAAGGTGAAGTTGGCGATGTCATTGTTGGCGGTGTCGCGCCGCCACCGGGAAAGACCCTTTGGGAGCAGCGAAGCTGGATTGCAATGGACGAGACACTCCGCAATTTTATGTTGAACGAACCTCGCGGCGGTGTATTTCGCCATGTGAACCTTTTGGTGCCTCCTGTCCATCCAGACGCGCAAATGGGCTGGATCATCATGGAACCTGAAGACACCCCTCCGATGTCAGGATCCAATTCGATTTGTGTGGCGACTGTCCTGCTGGACAGCGGGATCATCCCCATGACCGAGCCCATAACCGAGATGACCCTAGAAGCACCTGGCGGTTTGGTGCGGGTGAGCGCGGAGTGTAAAAACGGCAAAGCCGAACGGATCACAGTGCAGAACCTGCCGTCATTTGCAGGCCAGTTAGATGTGCCGCTAGACGTACCCGAAATCGGTCAAATCACCGTCGATACCGCCTTTGGCGGCGACAGTTTTGTTATTGTCTATGCGCAGGCGCTTGGATTCTCTCTCATTGCATCCGAGGCTAAGGCGCTGGCAGATTTGGGCGTAGCGATCACAAACGCGGCCAACAGCCAGCTGACGTTTCATCATCCCAACAATGCCGACTGGAGACATTTTTCATTCTGCCTTTTTGCCGGGCCGATCATTCGAGAGGGCAATCACCTATCTACCTCCGCTGCAGTTGCGATTCAGCCGGGAAAAATTGATCGCTCTCCCACCGGAACAGCGGCCTCAGCCCGCATGGCGCTATTACATGCACGCGGCGAAATGCAGGTGGGCGAAACATTTACCGCTCGTTCAATCCTAAATTCCGAGTTTCACGGACGTATCGTTGACACAACAACGATAGGGGACACCGCTGCTATCATCCCTGAAATTTCGGGTCGCGCATGGATCACCGGAACTCATCAACACATGCTTGATCCCGATGATCCGTGGCCAGAGGGCTACCGCCTTAGTGATACGTGGCCAAATTTGAATATAAGCTAAAGGCGCTACAAAGCGCATTGCGCGATGTCACATCTCTTCTCTACCATCCTGCAAACACGGGGGCCCGCAAGCATATGTCAAAGAGACCAAAAACACGAGAGACAATGGCACAGATGTTGGCTTCCTGCTCTGACAGTCTTTTTCCGGCTGAGATGGGAGAAGCACCAGTGGCATTGGACAGTTGCGATGCCGTTGGCGACACGCCCCTTCATGTGATGCTGTGGCGCGACAACACATATGCTATCCTCAGCTTTATCGAGGCCGGTGCAGATGTGAACGCCGTAGGCGACATGTCAGAAACCCCACTTCATGTCGCGGTAAGAAAACAAAATGCCACAGTTATTGAGGCGATGCTAAATGCGGGTGCAAGCACATCAGCTGTATCCGAGTTTGGTAAATCCCCCAAGGAAATGGCAGACGCTTTGGGCGGAGACATTCAGCGAATGTTTGCAAAGTAATCGACAGGCAGGGCAACTAGGCCAACGAAAATTCGCCTTACGCCGTGCCCTCTGTAGGGACAACAAACGGTGAGAGGCTTTCACGAAACTGGTCGAAAAAATCCTGCGCCAGTTTGGATGACGCCCCTGCCGTTGGCAGCAACAACGAAACGCGGTGGCTTACCTCAGGCGCAAACGCCCGGATGATTATTCCTTTGTCCCTGTATCTCTCGGCATCAAGCGCACTAATGACGGCTGCGCCTTCTCCTTCACGAATGACCTCGCAGGCCGTTGTGAACTGGCGCACTTCGATCCATGTTTTCAACGTCACACCCGATTTTGAGAATGCACGGGAAAGATGCGCAAAGAACCTACTGTCCCGCCGCGTGTGGATCATCTTTTCTTCAGCCAAATCTTCTGGCGTTATCACGGCTTTTGCGCCCAGCGGATGCCCCTCGGGCAAAATACAGACGGAACGTATGGCCAAATCAGTGGCTTGGATCAATGGATGTTCCGTAAAACCGTCCGTAATACCGCAATCATATTGCTGGCCAACGACCCATTCAAGGATGCGCTCAGGGCGGTCAGGTTCAATTGTCACCGAAACACCTGGGCGTTTGCGCAAAAATTGCGCCAATACGACCGGCAGGTGGTTTGTCGCGAAACCCGGTAGACACGCAATACGAATGTGCCCCGCAGTTTGATTGGACAGGTTCTGTCTGAGGTCCTCAAGATGATGCAGGCTTTCGATGATCCGCGTCACCTCAGGAAGCATATAATTTGATTCGCTGGTCAGGACCATTCGGCCCCCTTCCCGCTTGAACAAATCGAAATCGAGGCATTTCGAGAAATCCGAAAGAAGTCGGCTTGCAGCGGGTTGTGATATATTTAGAGAGTGCGCGACCCTTGTAATTGAGCCTGTTTGGGCCAGTGCGTGGAAAGCCTCAAGTTGTCTTAATTTAAAATTCAATGGGTTACCTCTGAGATCAGATCAGCGTTCAACCAAAATAACGCTCCATACACTCATAACACAGTATTATAAAAAAAATCAAAAAAATCGCTTTGAACTAAGAACGTGCCGTGCAACCTTCACTACACTGTTACATTCATCGTCTCTACGGACGGTGCATATACACCAAATGGGAGGCCTACTAATGAAATACTCAACCCTAACCGCGACCTTCGCGGCCAGCGCAATTGCCATGTCTACGGCTGCTTTTGCAGAAGTAGAAGTCCAGTGGTGGCACGCAATGGGCGGCGCGAACGGTGAACGCGTTGACAAAATTGCAGGCGATTTCAACGCCTCCCAGTCCGATTATAAAATCGTGCCTGTTTACAAAGGCAACTACACCGAAACGATGACTGCCGCGATTGCCAGCTTCCGCGCCAAACAGCACCCGCATATCGTTCAGGTGTTCGAAGTCGGAACAGCCACGATGATGTCCGCAAAGGGCGCTGTCTATCCAATGGAACAGCTGATGAAGGACGCGGGCGAACCATTCGACAAGTCCGACTACCTGCCAGCCGTTATTTCCTATTACCAAACACCTGAGGGTGAACTGCTATCCATGCCGTTCAACAGCTCGACTCCGGTTTTGTGGTACAATGCTGACGCGTTAAAAGCAGCTGGCGTTGACGTGCCAGAAACCTGGGATGACGTAAAAAGCGTTTCCAAAGCACTTGTCGGCAACGGCATGAAATGCGGCCTGTCGTTTGGGTGGCAGTCTTGGGTCATGATCGAAAACTTCTCGGCGTGGCATGACATCCCAATGGGCACAAAAGAAAACGGCTTTGCTGGTTTCGATACTGAGTTCACCTTTAACAACGATCATGTTGTTGCGCGTCTGGATGATATTGCGTCCATGTCCGCTGACAGCTCATTCGTCTATGCAGGTCGTCGCGGTGACAGTCTGCCTTCGTTCACAAACGGCGAGTGCGGCATGTGGATCAACTCCTCTGCTTACTACGGCTCCATGACATCACAGGCCAAGTTTGACTTTGCTCAGACAATGCTTCCACTGGACACCAATGTTGCTTCTGCTCCGCAGAACTCAATCATCGGTGGCGCAACATTGTGGGCCCTCGCGGGTCACGAGGAAGAAGAGTACAAAGGTGTGGCAAAATTCATGACATACCTGTCCTCTCCTGAGGTTCAGGCATGGTGGCACCAGGAAACTGGTTATGTGCCTATCACCACAGCAGCCTATGAACTGTCCAAAGAGCAAGGATTTTATGAAACAAACCCTGGCACAGACACAGCGATCCAACAGCTAAGCCTGAACACGCCAACGCCTAATTCCCGTGGTGTTCGTTTTGGTAACTTCGTGCAAGTCCGCGATGTGATCAACGAAGAGATGGAAGCCATCTGGGCAGGTTCCAAAACCGCACAAGAAGGCTTGGATGAAGCAGTCTCGCGCGGCAACGAATTGCTTCGCAAGTTCGAACGCTCGGTTAAGTAAACCGAATACCCTCGAGGCAAATCAGTGTTGTCCACGGCCCTAACCGTGGACAACATCATTTTTACCTCAATGTCTCTTTCTCGCTTTGGATGACCAAATGCTAAAACGTGTCCACTTCAATAAAAAACTACTTCCTTTTCTGCTGGTTGCGCCTCAAATCGTAATCACTTTGGTCTTCTTTATGTGGCCTGCAGGACAGGCTTTGTACCAGAGTTTTCTGATCGAAGACGCCTTTGGTCTTTCCAGTGAATTTGTTTGGTTCGAGAACTTCCAATACTTGTGGCACGATAAGGTTTACCTAGATACCTTCTGGCGAACTGCTGTGTTTTCAACTCTGGTTGCTGTACTTGCCATGAGCATTGCGCTGATCCTAGCGGGATTTGCGGAACGCGTGATCAAAGGGGCTGGCGCATACAGAACCTTGCTGATCTGGCCCTATGCGGTCGCGCCAGTACTGGCCGGCGCTTTGTGGGTATTTATGTTTAACCCCACACTCGGTATTTTCCCGTTCCTCTTGGATAAGATCGATATTGACTGGAACCACTACCTGAACGGGACCCAAGCAATGGGGCTGGTTGTGGCTGCCGCCGCGTGGAAACAAATTGCTTACAACTTCCTGTTTTATCTCGCGGCTATGCAATCCATTCCCAAATCAATTGTCGAAGCGGCCGCGATTGATGGAGCAGGCCCATTGCGCCGCTTTTGGACGCTGACGCTGCCCTTGGTATCCCCGACGACGTTCTTCTTGCTGGTCATCAACATTGTTTACGCGTTCTTCGACACATTCGGGATCATTCATGCCGTGACACAGGGTGGCCCTGCGAACTCGACCACCATTCTTGTCTACAAGGTGTTTAGCGACGGATTTGTTGGCCTTGATCTGGGCGGTTCCGCTGCGCAATCCGTGGTGTTGATGTTCATCGTGATCGTTATGACGGTCGTCCAATTCCGGTATGTTGAAAAGAAGGTAGAATACTAATGGTTGAGAATAGACCGGTCCTGACATTCATCACGCATGCAGTGTTGATTTTGGGCGTCATCATGATCGCCCTGCCCATTTGGATTACATTTGTGGCCGCTAGCCACGAAGATATCCGCATGACCCAAGCGCCAATTCCTATGTTGCCCGGCGGGTATTTCTGGGAAAACTTCAAACGCACGTTGTTTGGCAGCGGGTTGGCAGGTAATGAAATCACTCCTGTGTGGCGCATGCTGCTGAACTCTCTCGTCATGGCTCTAGCGATAGCTGGGGGCAAAATAGCCATCTCATTGCTGTCTGCTTTTGCGATCGTCTATTTCAAGTTCCCATTCCGTATGGGTTTCTTTTGGATGATCTTCATGACCCTGATGCTTCCAGTAGAAGTACGCATTTTACCAACTTTTGAAGTTGTCGCGAACCTTGGCATGTTGAACAGCTACTGGGGGCTCTCGATACCGTTGATCGCGTCAGCAACAGCGACCTTCATGTTCCGTCAAGTGTTTTTGACGATACCTGATGAGATGCTGGAAAGTGCACGCATTGATGGCGCTGGACCCATGCGGTTTTTCTGGGACATCCTTATCCCTCTATCGCGCACCAACATCGCCGCGTTGTTTGTCATCCTGTTTATCTTCGGGTGGAACCAGTACCTCTGGCCGCTCCTGATCACCACAGACAGTGACATGACCACCATCGTGGTTTCGATCAAACAAATGCTAGAAGCCGCCGAGCAATCACCGCAGTGGAATATCATCATGATGACCGCAATGCTCGCTATGCTTCCTCCCATCCTCGTCGTCATCGCCATGCAAAAGTTATTTGTGCAAGGCCTGACTGAAACCGATAAATAGGTCTGACCCAATGGCAAAAATTAAACTCGACAGCTTGACCAAATCCTACGGGACAACCGAAGTACTGCACCACATCCAAGGTGACATTGACCACGGTGAATTCATTGTAATCGTTGGCCCTTCTGGCTGCGGCAAGTCCACGTTGCTGCGTATGGTTGCAGGGCTTGAAACGGTTACCACTGGTGAAGTTTCAATCGGCGACAAGGTCATCAATGATCTTGAACCAGCCGACCGTGACATTGCGATGGTGTTCCAGAATTACGCGCTCTACCCTCACATGACGGTTGAGCAAAACATGGCGTACGGTTTGAAAATTCGGAAGCTCCCGAAAGAAGAAATAAAGCGACGCGTTGAAGAAGCCGCCGACATCTTGGAAATCCGCGACTATCTAAAGCGCAAACCGCGCCAACTGTCAGGCGGACAACGCCAACGGGTTGCTATGGGACGTGCGATTGTGCGTGATCCACAGGTCTTCCTATTTGACGAACCCCTCTCGAACCTAGATGCAAAGCTGCGTGTCCAGATGCGTTTGGAAATTCGCAAACTGCAGCGCCGCCTTGGCGTGACCTCTATCTACGTTACGCACGATCAGGTCGAGGCCATGACACTAGGCGACCGCCTGATGGTCTTGAACGGTGGCTACGTAGAGCAATTCGGCACCCCTATCGAGGTTTATGAAAAACCAGCGTCCGTCTTTGTTGCTGGTTTTATTGGCAGTCCTTCTATGAACTTTATCGCGGCAGAGGCAGAGAACGGATTACTCACCTTACCCAATGGCACGACCATACGGACAGCATCAAAAACAGTAGGTCCCGTGACCCTTGGCATTCGCCCAGAGCATTTATTGCCAAATGACGCTGGTGCCATTGAGGTTGAAGTTGATCTTCCAGAACAATTGGGTGCGACGACACTGGTCCACGGACGGATTGTCGGAACAGATCTTCCGGTAACTGCTAGCCTGAATGGCATCAATGCAGCAGCAAGCGGGGATGTTTTGAAGTTCGATGCACCAGTAGAACAGATGCACATATTTGATGCCCAATCCGGCAAGCGCATCGAATAACAGATGGCACCCCACCTCGATAGGCTGCGCAAAGCCGAAGGCATCATCCGTTTACACGGTCACCGAGGCGCGCGAGGCATTTGGCCCGAGAACACCATTGCGGGGTTCAAAGGTACATTTGATATTGGTGTGCAGGTCGTTGAACTCGACGTTCTGCTCACCAAAGATAACATCCCTGTGGTTACACATAATCCAATCTTGGTGCCCGCAACGACACGGGGTCCGGACAGGCAGTGGCTAACTTCAGATCACCTCAATGTTTCCGACCTCAGCTATGCCGAGCTTTGCAATTATGACATTGGTGGCATCCGCTCTGGCACCGAATATGCAAAAAGCTATTCCGAACAGGCATTCATGTACGGGCTGCGGATCCCCACCTTGGACGCCGTCGCGAAATTACTGAGCTTGCCTCAATACGCCCAAGTATGGCTCAATATCGAGATCAAAAGCATCCCGATTGAAGAGGGCTTAACACCGCCCCCTGAGCAACTGGCCCGCCAAGTGATCGAGGTGATTCAGCAAAACCAGTTGGAGCGCCGTGTTATTGTCCAAAGTTTTGACTGGCGCGTGCTAGAGCACGTTAAACGCATGGCCCCTGATTTACCCCGTTCCCATCTGACCTTTCTGAAAACCCCTTCAGTCAATATGGACCCAAATATCTATGAGGGCAGCCCATGGATGGCTGGAGCGACCACAACCCACCCAGACAGCGACCTGTGCGATGTTATTGCGGATGAGGGTGGGCAACTTTGGGCGCCATTCCATATGAACGTAAATGCGGGCGAAGTCGCACGCGCGCAGGCCAAAGGCCTGATTGTCAATGCATGGACTGTAAACGCTATCACTGATATCGACCGGATGATTGATGCAGGCGTGGATGGCATCATTTCCGACTACCCTGCCCGCGTACAGCGGCGCCTTATCGAACGAGGTTACCACTGGCGCGAAGACTATGCCGCACAAAACACCGCGCTTTGATGTTATCAACGGTCAGGTTTTAAGATGTGAACTGAAATACTGACCTTTGACGATAGGTCTGTTCAGGCAACAGCAATGTGCACGGGAATGCGTCATTGTTCACAGCGTCAGGCCACGCCTGCGGCTCTAAGGCGATTCCTGCAAGCGGCCCAAATAGGCGCCCGCTTGCCCCCTGCCCCGCACCGTTAATTCCGTGACCTGTGTACACTTGCAATCCCGCCTCGGTGGTTGAAATTGATAGTTCGATATTGTCATCAGGTGCGTACAGGCGAGCAACTTGCCGCAGCAATTGCCTCTGATCAGAAAGGCAAAGGTTATGATCATATCGTGATTGTTCATTCAGGGGTTTCTCAATTCGAAAGTCAAAATCGGTTTGCGAAACGGCCCTGACTTCGCCTGTGGGAATGCCTTCATCATCTACAACCACATATCTGTTGGCGAACACCTGAAGGCGGTGCCCTTCAATCGTGTGACCCATTCCTAAGTTGAACAAACTGTGCGGGGCAAAATTATACAAAATCGATCACGATCAGACCCGTTCAACAAACAGCGAAAACAGATTCTATCACAGGATTGCCACTCGGGGCAGTGCCGCCCA
>ERZ1027208.313-NODE-313-length-20434-cov-15.128711_pt1 | contig 20434 bp, 16 predicted proteins | sample MGYA00520867_ERZ1027208 | MGnify/ENA primary metagenome ERZ1027208 (study PRJEB33311, sample SAMEA4378413) | marine metagenome | biome: Marine biome; feature: Fjord; material: Water | collected 2014-07-20T08:00:00Z/2014-07-... | depth 75 m ...
AATTAATATTTTAAGCTATATTTTTAGTAAAAAGGAGCATGGTATATTTAACTCTGAAACAGACCTTCGGACTATTGAAGTTGCAGTGCAAAGTCGTGAATTCTATTTGTCCGGAGACGTAACGTTTGTTGATGGTAATTTGTCTATTGAAGCATATGCTCAGCTTGGTCATTTATCTAGTGCTGTAAGCATTGGTGCTGGTGAGGATGGTTTATCAGGGGGGGTTTCCACAATGCTAACAGCAGCGTATATGGAAATTAATGATAGCAGGCTGTCCGCTAACTTTTCTAGTTTAGGCTCTGGCGCTAGTGCTTATATAGATGACGAGAAATTCCATACTGGAACTGATTCGTTTATTGGACTTGAAGCCGAAGCAAATCTAGAGTTTGACGAGGTTACTGTAGAGAGTGTCATTTTACCTGAAGTTAGTGTTGATCTAGGGTTATTTGAAGACATTAAAGATGGCGAACTAGTTGAAGTTTCTTTAAATACTGGTCCTCTAAAAATTAAACTTAGCTGTTGCAAGATCTAGTTTATTGAGAAAACTCACTTAACGCATACGAATCAGTATGAAAGTCGGGCTGCACCAGTGGAGCCCGCTGCATGGGCATGGTGACCTTGGCCACTGAAATTTGCTTTAACACGTAGGGGCCGGTTTCTTTGGCATCTTGAATCATCAAACCAGAAAAACTTAGCGGTACCCAATGGGAACCTGTTGTTAACTGCTGACTAAACTGGGTAACACCAATGGCCACATTGGTTGAGCTGTAAAGCGACGCTTGCACATAAAAATTGTTGGTGGCACCAATGTTTACCTGGGCATCTATGACAAGGTTACCATCCGAGTCAATGTGCTCTTTATAGTTGCCCGTTAGAGAAATATCGGGTTGCGACAAGGTAAAGGTTAATGAGTCGCTTAGTTTGTTTTTTACATCTTGTATGCGCACTTTATAAATCCCAGGGCCTTTGGCTAGGGTATTTTGCTGTGTTAATTCAAAGGTGCCTTGATAAACGCCATCGCCGTTATCATCTGTTAATTGCATTTCACCCAGTGTATTTACTTCGTTAAATAATACAGTTGATAAAAATGAAGAGGGTACTTTTTGGCCCTCTGCATTCTGAATATAAGCAAATACATTAACGGTATCGTTTAGCAGGTAAAACTTTTCGTTGCTCCAGATGGTTAGGCCCATGCTGTGATCGTCATTCATGGTGGTACGCTCATCGACCGCATAGCGCTGAGTAACAGGGTCTTGGGCTTCGGTTTCAAATGGGCGGTTTTCTGATGGATAGCGTGTAAAATTATCGTGTTCTTTAACTAATTGAGTTATTAGATCAGTATTGTCTGCTCTGTTTCGAAAGCGCTCGATGGGGCTTTCAATTGCAATTTGGGTTCGGATTTTATTTGCCACTTTAGGGCTTGTGATGTTTTGTTCTGCGCTGGATTGAAGCGTGGCTTGTTGTTCGTTAAGTGTGTATGAGTTCTGTGTCGTTTTCTGAGAATGAATGTCATTGGATTGAACAATGCTTACGCCCTGGTTCAGTGAATAGACACTTCCCATTGCAATGATCCCAATAATGGCGCTTATTAAATATTTATAATTCATACGGGGTACTTCTTAGGTTTGCTTATTTTTTTATAGGATACAAGGTCAGTTTATGGTTTAGAAAACCAACGGCTAATAAAGCGGTTGGTTTTCAGAGCGTTAAGCTCTTTGATGTAACCTAGGTATTACTGAGTACAAGCCGCAATCCGTCCAGCCATATTTTTACCATTGCCACAGCTTAAGCCGTTTTCAATGTTGGTATAGCTAGGTGAAGCGATGCCGCCGTTACGTTCTGCATCATGGTCGGTGTAAACACTGGCCATGCTGTAAGTACGTGGCGTACCCTTGCCGTTGTTGTTGCAGCGAAATTTAGGGCTGCCGTAAGCAATGCCCCAGAATGTTTTGTATTGGTTAGCATCATCCCAAAGTGAACGTTTAGGAGAACCAGCACAACTTAACTGAGACGCTAAGTTGATGTAGCCATCATCTTCGCCATTCAAGAATCCAGCCGATGCGCCTTCAATACCAGGGAAGCTTTTGTAACCACCCATTACGTACATAGGCGCGGCTAAGTTAGAACCAATTAGGTTACGAGCCAAGTAAGAGTCATTGGTTTGCATCCATTTAACACTGTCGTTGCAGTCTTTTCCTAAGAACGCCACGTTGATCAATGAATCTAACCAGTTACCATTACAAACGCGGTCAGCCCCTTCAGTACCACCGATGGCACCACCCAGAGTGAACACACCTAATACACCGTTAAACGCTTCTGTGTAGGGAACCGAAACGGCTGAGCCTGCACTGTTAAACGCGGTGTTGTAGTAAGGCGAACCAGACGCCGCGTTACCTGACATAAATGTCATTTGCTGCGCGCCCTGACTGTGGCTCACTACCCAAAAATCATCGTTTGCAGAACACTGTGTGCCAGCTTGATCATGGGTATAGCCGTCGCCATTACCTTGTTTGATTGACACCATCTGACGAGCAATTTCGCCAGCGGCTTCATCACGCCAGTAAGGGAAACCACTTTCATCAGTAGAATCGTATCCAACGACACCGTAGTTATCGTTTGAATCAAGAAGGTAAGCTAAGAAGTCACTGTTTTTGTATTGATCGAAATGGGAATCACGCCAGTAATCTAAAGCAGGTTGGTTAGAACCGCTTTTTACATCACCTTGTGTACCATGGCCATGGACCATGATGTAGCAGTTATCTGCCATGGCTGAACTAGCCATAAACAAACTAGAAGCAACTGCGCAAGCAGTTACAATAGAGCGGGTTACTTTTTTCATTAGGGGCCTTTAATGCGTTTATTTTTATTGTTGCATCCTGCGAGCCTTACACCTTAGTGATACATATCCCACGTATCAGGCATAACAAATATAGTCTGCTGTAAAAATGCCGCCATCACACTTTAGGACAAGTGTTGATGCTTTTATGGCCAGTTCTAGTAATTTGGCGTTATTGACCTTTTTTGTAATTGTTAGGTGATACACCGTACCAACGTTTAAACGCGCGACTTAAACTAGACGCGCTGTTGTAGCCCAATAAGTCGGCTAATTTTTCCAGAGAAATATCCTGTTTTTCAATGCGTTTAACCGCAATATTTTTACGTTCATTTTCTAATAAAGTTTTAAATGAAACCCCTTGGCTGTGTAAGTGTCTTCTGAGTGTTCGTGGACTCATGTGCATACGATCAGCGAGGGATTCTAAACTGACTTGGTTGAAAGGCATGCCGCGCATGGTATTTTTAACTTTGTGAATCACTTCGGTGTCATTGGCAAGTTGTTTTAAATGTAACTCGCAAAGCTTTTCGGCTTGAAGGGCGGATTCTTTATCTGCAAATACAATGGGGCGTTTAAGGGATTCTTTAGGAATCAGTACGCGATTTTTGTCGCAGTTGAAACGAACCGGGTTACCTAAAAATGTTTCAAACTCTTTTGTGTGGCCGTGATCTTTTCTTTCAAATTCAAAAATAACATGTAAGTTTTTATCACCCAGGCAAAATTTACCAATTGAAAATATGGCAGCAAACGAATATTCAACAAAATGCCACATGGTATCAGCAAGGGGGAAACGCTCGGTAACCGATAAAACCCCGTAGTCATCTTCAATTGAAAAATCCAGATCAAGCAGTCCGGTTAACAGCGCTTGGTACTTAGATAGAAGCTCCATAGCCTCTTGTGTGTTTTCACTGCTCATGACCCTGCAAGCTAATATTCCGTCGTGATTGATGAAGAACTGCTCGCCTAATTTAAGAGCGTAAGTTGGGTCTTTTGAAAATAAGCGTGCATTGTGAATCAATCGAATATGCTGATTAAAATTGATGTGTTTGTTTACATCCAAGAAATCGGATAGTTGAATATCGGTCCCTTGTAATAGGTCGGTTAAAGCGACGCCATCAGACACCAATAGTTTTACCAGTGGCTTAACATTGGAAACAGGCACGCCCAACTCTTTATTTACCGAGTTGATAAATTTAGGGGTTGTCATATTCAATTGAAATGACGATTTTAATGTCATGGATCGGACCTGATGAAAGCGAGTTTATTATTTTTATAATGCTTGTTTTAATATTGCGTAGGCTATCTGTTTATGGGCAAAATGAGAATCGTTTTTTGCACTTTAAACTTAATTATTATTTTTAAATGATGATAAATAGCATAAAGCTTTGATATTTTTAAACGTATAAAGCATATATCTAAGCTTAGCTTTACATGAAAATAAATATGCTATTTATATTATGTTGCAGGATTGTCTTGATAGGATACTTTACTGGCTTGATTGGAGAGTAATTGCGACCTGATTAGCGAGGTTGTAAAGAAAGTCAGTTGAGAATCGAATGAGTTATCACGACCAGATTGTACGACCAGATGGTACGACTGGATGGTACGAATAGACAGTCATGATTATCTCGTTACGACTATTATGTTATGACTATTGTGTTATGACTGAGCAGACAAATACTCGCTTACCTCATCAGCCCAGGTTAACCAAGCTTGCTCACCCAGTATGCCTTTTCGCAATGTTAGGTAGGGCAGGGTGAAAGGGGCTTTTTCATTATCTTGTAATAACAAATATTGTTTTTCTAATGTTAAAAAGGTGTCCAGCATTCGCTGATGAATAACCTTATGTTTTGTAATTTCTTTATTCAGTGTATTAGGGTCCACTAAATGACCGGCATACAACTTAACAAGCAGGGCATCATTGACCTTGTCGACTTTGACAGAGCCTTCCATCCAATCCATTAATACTTGCTTGCCAGCGTGGGTTACGTGATAAACCTTGCGATCAGGGCGACCTTGTTGAGTTTCAAGGTCAAATTTAATCAGGCCATCTTCGCTCATTTTTTTAAGTTGCAGGTATATTTGCTGATGACTGGCGTTCCAGAAGAACCCTAGGCGCTGCTTAAATCGCTTTAATAGATCATAACCCGAGCCTTCTTCGGTCTCTAATAGGGTCAAAATAGCGTGTTTAAGTGACATGTCGTATCCGGCCAAGTTCAATATGGGCATTATATGGCATATGCATTTAGTTGCATATCTTTTGTGTGCTGGTATTCTGGATCCATAATATGCAATAAGTTGCATACTAAGGTTAAAGAAAAAACCTCAACTAAAATAATTGAATTCAATCAATAGAAGGCTCTGCTCATTATGGCAAAGGCAAATAAAGTAAAAGTTCGTACAGGTAAGCGCTATCGTCCTGGTCGTGCCGATGATCATTATGACGCCATTGTAGTAGGGTCGGGTATTGGCGGTTTGACCAACGGGGCCTTGTTGTCGTTGATGGGCAAAAAAGTATGTGTATTAGAGCAGCATTATACCGCGGGTGGTTATACCCATGCGTACGAGCGTGAAGGCTTTGAGTGGGATGTGGGTGTGCATTACATTGGTGAAGTGCATAAGCCATCGACCATGAAGCGCATGTTTGATGTGATCAGCGAGGGGCGCTTAAAGTGGGCCGCCATGAGTGATGTGTATGACAAGATCATTCTAAAGGATAAAGAGTTTCATTTTGTTGCTGGGCGTGAAAATTTTATAAATGAACTGAGCAAGCATTTTCCTGATGAGCGCCAAATGATTACGGACTATGTTCAGTTAATTCGTAAAATCAGTTCGCAAACCCCTAAGTTTTTTGCGGGACAGGCTATGCCAAAATGGATGAGCAAATGCTACAACTTAATTCGCCCATTTTTAGTCTCTAAAGAATTTTTTAAAAATACCCGTGAAGTGCTTGAAGGCATGACACAAAACCAAGAGTTGATCTCGGTATTAACCGGGCAGTGGGGCAACTATGGTCAAACCCCAAGGGATGCGTCTTTTTTAATGCACGCTCTGATTGCCAAGCATTACTTGGCCGGTGGTGCGTACCCTGTGGGTGGTGCTGCTGATATCGCTCGATCAATTATTCCAACCATTCAAAAAAGTGGTGGCGAAGTATTTACTTACGCGGATGTGGATCAAATTATTGTCGAGAACAATGTGGCTAAAGGCGTTCGCATGGTTGATGGTAGTGAAATTTTTGCGGATACCGTGTTCAGTAATGCAGGTTTCATGAACACCATAGATAAGCTGTTACCGGAAGCATCTAAGCAGCGTCATAACACTGAAAGCTGGAAAAAGAATTTGGAGCGTTCTTCGGCTCATTTAGGAATTTATGCCGGTTTTAATGGCAGCTCAGAAGATTTAGGTTTAACGGATGCCAATTTGTGGATCTATCCTGATGGCGATCACGAAAAAAACCTTGATGCCTATCGTGCAGACCCCACTGAAGAATTTCCTTTGGTATACATTTCATTTCCATCGTCTAAAGATCCTGACTGGGAAAATCGTTTCCCGGGTAAGTCGACGGTTGAAATTGTTACGCCTGCGCAAATGGAGTGGTTCGAAAAATGGGATTGTACCGAATGGGGCAAGCGTGGCGAAGATTATGAAGCGTTTAAAAAGCAGCTATCGGATCGCCTGCTAGAAAAGCTTTTTGAGCGTCATCCACAACTGCGCGATAAATTAGAATTTTCAGAGCTATCAACCCCATTGTCCACAAACTGGTTTCAGAAAAATAGCGGCGGTGAAATGTTAGCGCTTGATCATTTTGTCGAGCGCTTTAAAGAATCATGTTTGCATCCTCAAATGCCGATTAAAAATTTATACCTGACCGGTTCTGATGCAATGACCGCTGGTGTTGGTGGCGCTTTAATGGGGGGCGTAATGAGTACCATGTGCTTATTAGGTTTAAAAAATGGTAAACAAGTGATGCAGTTATTTAAAACTATCAAGAGCCTAAAGTAGAAGCCGAAGCTGAAACTGATAAAAAGATTAAAGCGGCTTAATAGAGTTGTTCATTTGATCGGGCGGATGGCCGCCCTCGTACGATGTGGTAAAACCTGAGCGTGTAGAGCTTACCTTTTTTTGAAGGTAGCCGAAGCACGTGACAGTCAATACCAGATAAGTGATATATAAGAGAATAGAGCATGACTTTTGTTGTTATTGAAAACTGTATTAAATGTAAGTACACAGACTGCGTGGAAGTGTGCCCGGTAGATTGCTTTTACGAGGGCCCTAATTTTTTAGTGATTCATCCTGATGAATGCATCGATTGCGCATTGTGTGAACCAGAATGCCCAGCCGAAGCCATATTCAGTGAAGACGAACTGCCTGCAGGGCAAGAAGCCTTTATAGAATTGAACGCAGAGCTGGCTGAGGTTTGGCCAAACATCACTGAGATGAAAGATAAGCTGGATACCGCAGAAGAGTGGGATGGCGTTGCTGGAAAGATTGACCAACTAGAGCGTTAAATTGTTTCATAGAGTAAACATCATCGCTCACGGGTTGAGCTCGTACGAGGGCAGTTTCTGCCCGATAAATAATGCCCAGTGCTGAAATAATCGCTCACGGGGTGAGCTCGTACGAGGGCAGTTTCTGCCCGATAAATAATGCCAAGTGCTGAAAAAATCGCTCACAAAGTGAGCTCGTACGAGGGCAGCCTCTGCCCGATTAACCCATTATTCCATAAGCTGTTAAAATAGCTGGGTTTCTACTTATCAGTCATTGTTATGCCCAATATTTTATATTCATTTCGTCGTTGCCCTTATGCCATGCGTGCCCGTTTGGCGATTCAGCTTTGCCTAAAACCGGCATCTCTGGAATTAAGAGAGGTGGTGCTTAAGAATAAACCACAAGCCATGTTAGATATCAGCCCAAAAGCCACGGTGCCTGTGTTGCAGTTGTTGGATGAAACGGTTCCTAATGGCTTTACAGTGATCGATGAAAGCATTGATATTATGCGCTGGGCTTTCAAGCAAAATCCTGTTTTAGAGTCTCAATATTATGCGGTAGAAAGCAGATCTGAAATTGATGAGTTGATCAGTGAAAATGACGGAGATTTTAAATGGGCTCTGGATCGATATAAGTATTCAGATCGCTTTGAGCATGATGAAGATTATTACCGACTGAAAGCGGATGTGTTTTTATTGGCATTAGAAAACAGATTAAAGCAGCAGCCGTTTTTGTTAGGTGCGCAAATATCGTTAGCCGATTTGGCGGTCTTTCCATTCGTGAGGCAATTTGCTCACGTTGATAAAAATTGGTTTGATCAACAAGAAGCGTATCAAAAGTTAAATACTTGGTTGCAGGGGTTTTTGAATGGGGATTTGTTTGATTCCATAATGAAAAAATACCCAGCTTGGGCACCAGAAAGTGAACAGGTTAATTTTCCCCGTATACAATAATTAGCGAAAGCCAATGGTGCTTCTCTATTTATCTCTATCATGATGCCGGCTTTAATTTATGGCGCTGCGGCTGCGGTGGTGCCTTCTTCGGTAAATTGCATCCATAGAAAGTCATTATTATCTAATGCAAGGAAATGCAGAATAGAATCACCATCAATAAATGCAATGCCTTCCGCATTCTGAGTGCCATTAATATTAAACTCGGTGCAGTTTTCACGTTCTATGTTCAATCGTAACAGGGTGCTGTTTAGACTGGATAATCGGCCTTCCCATTGACAACTTGTATTCGCATCCCACCCACTGAATATGCCTGCACTGCTGATCTGCATGGTAGAGTTGGTTGTTTTCCAAGCCCCTGCGACATTGCTTGTTGTAATCGAAGCGGTTTGCCCTGTATCCAGCGCCAATGTACTGCGCCCAGCTCGGGTGGCGGTATTGTAGTTAATGACCATATCTTCTTCTGTTACGATCAGTGCAGATAACGTTAAGTTTTGTGTGCTATCCACTCCGATAAAAAAGTTATTATCGGTATCTGGGTTGGCATACGAATACACATCTGTATCCAGGTCAATAAGGCCATTCTCGGCAACCTCGTATGTGCCTATCTGAGCTTCATCTTCTCGTAATATGTACACAGTGTCTTGATCGAATAATAAAAAAGTAGGCACTTCTACAATCGCGGTGATGTTTTCTTCGGTAATACCCGTCCACAGCCCATTAAAGGTTATGGCACTTGCGCCAGTTTCGGGGGCAGCCGAGTCTTCACTTCCACAGGCTGACAAGCCCAAAGCGATGGCGATGACAATGAATCGTAAATGTATTGAGTTCAAAATATATAACACCTAAATATATACCTATTTTTAGCATAGCAGTCCTTTCAGTACTTTCTGGCCATAAGCGGCAATTTGTTATGACAAAAGCGAATAGTTAACTTCAGCCAAGTTAATTTTGCCTGCCTATACTTAGTTTTAATTAGAAAGAAGATAGGAAGGCTCTTTTTATATAATGAAAACGTATTTAGTTGTTGTGTTTTTATTACCTCTATATTTTGTTTCATGTTTTTCATTGGCTTCAGAAGAAGTGATTTTTGAAAGCATGTCACATGAGCAGGTTATGCAAAATCCTCTTGGATTTGATGCTGGAGTTTCTGCCCGTATTGTTGGCGGTCAAGACTCTGATCAGGCTTATCCATGGATGGTATCCATACAAAAAGGCAGTCACTTTTGTGGTGGTGTTTTGATTGGGAATAATTGGGTATTAACCGCGGCCCATTGTCTAGAAGATGTATCGGCTGAGCAATTAACGTTAATGATTGGCGCGGAAAATTTAGGTTCTCTTAATGGGGCTGAATTTAGACAGGCCAGTTGGATTCAAACCCATCACGATTATCAATCGAATCGCTTTTATAGTGACATCGCCATCATCAAACTTAATCGCAGCTCTGCAAAAACACCCATCAAAATAATCGATCAAGCTGCCCGTAATGGTTTAACCCAAAATGAACAAATGCGAGTGATTGGCTGGGGTTTAACAAAAGAAGGGGTGAGTTCCAGTTTTTCTTATGATCTTCAACAAGTGGATGTGAGCTTTCAGTCAGACAGTGTTTGCCGTTCAACTTATGGGAATTTAGGCATAAGTGATTACTGGGATAATAGTTTTTGTGCGGGTGAAGTTTCGGGTGGAAAAGACGCTTGCCAAGGAGACAGTGGTGGGCCAGTTATGGTTAAAGCGGGTGAAGAATGGGCGCTTGCGGGTTTAGTCAGTTGGGGAAGTGGTTGTGCGCAAGCAGGGCATTTTGGTGCTTACACCGAAGTGGCTGCTTTTGAGGGGTGGATCGCACAGCGACGTGCAGGTGTGACCGTGTTAGGGCCTGAAAAAATTGGTTTTTTAGGCGAGGGTCGCAGCAAGGCTCAGACCTATACCATTATGAATCTTGGAAAGCACAATGCTGTGGTAAACAAAAAATCCATTGAGCAATCTTCTTTAGATATCTTTGAAATAGATGAATCTAACTGGTTGTTAGGGGATCAGATACCTGGTGGCTATGAATGTACGTTTGTAGTGAATGCCAGAGGCCGTGCAGTGGGAGAATTTAATGGCGATATTCAAATTGATGTGGGTGGTGACATTGTCCATCAAGCTGTAAACAGCAAGATACTAAATGAAATAGATGCCAGCCCACTTGATGTGGACTGGGAATTTTATAGCGGAACCTTTGGTTTCACCGAGCATGCACAGGCATGGAGTCAGGCAGCAGCGGAAAGAAGTGTGGGTGCGCGCAGTTCTTCCTTTTTGAAATCAGGCCAGATAAACGACGGTCAGCGATCGGTGTTACTTTCTTATATCAATGGTTCAAACAATGAAGAGCCGCATTATCTAAAATTCGATGCAAAAGTGGATAGCAGTGTGACATCTTACTCTGTTGATGGTTTGTACTTGTACATCAATGAAGAAAGGGTGAATCCCGATAGCTTATTATATGCGGGCACGAGCAACAGCTGGAAAAGCTACAGTGTTGAACTGCCTAAAGGCATTAATCATGTAATGCACCTTTATTATAAAGACAGCAGTTTAAGCAGCGGCAGTGACGCGGCCTACCTTGATAATTTTAGGGTGTGCCAAGACCCAGCTATAGAGGCAACATGTTCCACAGCGTCTGCTTATTCTAATAGCGAAGACCTATCTGTTATCGATGACCCAAATAACACCGATGACTGGCGTTCTGTCTGTACCATGGCCGATTATCAAGAAAACCCTATTGAATACGCAAGCCGTAGTTCGGCGGATGCGAGTTTTAATGATGGTCAGAGATCTTTACAAAGCGGTTCAGGTGGAGGTCTGTGGCTGTATTTTGTTGCGCTATTGGCAATCTGTATTTGGATGCCAACCCCTTCTAGGCGCACCTGAATGACCGAAACAAGCAGTATCCTTATATTCCTTTGATTTGATTGATCAAGTCTATCTAAACTCTAACTCTTATGAATTCCTAGTGTCTAATACGGCTATTAGTTTTCTAAACGGGACACATGTCTGATTTTTCATCCTATGGAACTAACGACAAGGCATAGCTTACTACTTTATACTTAGGCTTGGTGTGAATATAGTTTGCTCATTAAGAGCGTTAAAGGAACAGTCGTAAATGGATTCAATTCGAGTTGTATTGCTTACTCTTATAATCATGTTGTTTAGTGGTTCTATCGTGGCGGGTGAATCGCAGTCAATAGATATAGTTAATGCAACGAGTACTGAAGAAAGCCAAGTAAAGTTCTCTGGCATTTCAGCACGAGTCATCGGTGGTAGTGCTATTTCAGAGCTATACCCATGGATGGTTAGCTTACAACGTAATCCATCCTCTTCGCTTAATGATCATTTTTGTGGTGGTTCATTGATAGCGAAAGACTGGGTACTGACTGCAGCGCATTGTTTAGATGGTCAGTCCTTTTCTAGTTTTAGGATGTATGTGGGTGCGACTAATTCTGAAACAGGAGAAGGAGGCGAACTTAGAACGGCCGAATGGTTTGTTTTGCATCCTGATTATAATTCTGATGATTTTAGCAATGACGTTGCAATCATTAAGCTTTCTAGTGCATCAACAAAAACCCCTATATCTTTAATTGAAACTGAAACTAATCAAAGCTTAACTAAAAATGATGCGTTAAGAGTGATTGGTTGGGGACTGACAGAAGACGGTAATGATGACAGTCTTCCTGCAGAGTTATTAGAAGTAGATGTTAGCTACCAAGCCGATTCCGATTGTAGAGCCCGATATGGAGAGCCTTATGACGGCTACTGGGATTTAGCCATATGTGCTGGTGAAGCCAATGGTGGTAAGGACAGTTGTCAGGGGGATAGTGGCGGCCCATTAATGGTTAATAATGGGGACTGGGTGCTGGCAGGTGTTGTGAGTTGGGGCAGTGGTTGTGGTGTGGCAGGTAATTTTGGCGTATATGCCGAAGTAGCGACTTATCTGGATTGGGTTTCTAATCGAATAAATAATCTAACTGTGATTGGGCCTAATAAAATTGGATTCTTGGGGTACGGCAGAAAGAAAAGTGAAAGCTATCGTTTGGTGAATAATAGCGATACTTTACAGACGATTTTAAGTTCATCTATGGCATTGAATGGTCAGAACTTCTTTGAAGTACCTTCTAACCTCTCAGGCTTGTCAGTGGACGCAAATTCGGAAGCTATATTCGAAATTAATGCTATCGGTAGTTACTTAGGCGAACATAATGGAAAGCTAGTGTTGAATGCTGGCAACTTAGATTTTGGAATCGCTTTAAATTCTAAGGTACTTTATGACTTCGACGGTAGTGCATTAGGCGTTAACTGGGAGTTTTATAGTGGTACCAATGAAAACACAGAACATGCTAAACCTTGGTATAAAACAGCGGACATTGAAAAGGGCTCAGTTCTACGTTCTGGAAATATAAATAATGAAGAACGCTCGGTATTATTTACTTATATTAAAGGTCCAAGTAATGGTGATCTATTTTTAAAGTTTGAATCTAAGGTAGATGCTGAATATTCTTATGACTCTGAAAGTGGAACGGAAAAAGCTGATTACTTAAGTGTTACTGTCAATGATATTAGCGGAATTTATATATTAAAAAGCGCTTGGAAGACAACCGAGATAGCGATATCTGAGGACGTAAATCGTGTTCAATTTATTTTTCATAAAGATGATACGATTAGCAGTGGTAGCGATGCTGTATACCTTTCAAATTTTAGAGTTTGCACGGTTCTTTCAGATGAATCATCTTGCAGTCAATTAGATTCATGGAATGTGTCCGACGAATCTGCAGAAAAGCTTGATACTTCTGTAACACCTACCCAAGTTTTACAACGTAAAGGCTCTAGCGGTTCTCTTGCTTGGCAGCTGATTATATTGGCTGGTTTGTTAGTTTTAGTTCGCTTACGCCGTGAACGCGCGTAAACGTTTTAAATAATAGTTTAGCGAAAATCCTAGGGTTTTCGCTAATGGCTTAACCTTATCTTTATCTAGATAATCCGCTGCTGGATACGTTTTACCCGCATACATAATCGTATTGCCACCTCCGCTGTTACACACAAATATACATTCAAATGTTTGATGTAACTGTTCTAAAAGCGCTTCGCTTAATTCATGATCTAACCAATAGTTTAAAACTAACCACCCAGTATCACTTAAGGTATTGGCTGAATGTTCAATGAACTCTGCTTGCAACTGCCCGTCATCAACACCATCGTGGTTATAAATATCCGCCACCAATAAATCAAATTTTAACGGTGTACTTCTAATAAAATCATTGGCATTCGCATGATGAATATTCAGCTGTGCTTGTTTGTCTATTTGAAAAAAGCGTTTTGCTACCTTTATAACCGACTGCCTAAGTTCCACAGTATGAATGTCGGCGCTTGGCAAAGCATGTATATAAGCTTGAGTGAGAGTGCCGCCGCCTAGGCCCATTACACAGACCGACTTAGGGTCACAAAAAAGCAGACTGAGCATGATCGCGCGACCATATTCATGTTGAGGGATATGAGGCGTGGCTTTTATTTGTAAGCTTTGTTCATCTTGATTTCCAAACGTTAAATAGCGTTTGTTGCCATCATCTAAAACATCAATGGTGCCATATTCGTCATACGTTTTATAAATGGACTTAGCCATGAAAAATAATTGAACTCTGTTTGATGATGGTAATGATCGACGGGTATTAAATTAGATGATTGAAATAGGTGCTGTCTAAAGCAAGGGCAGAATAAGAGATTTAAGTGTTAAAAGCGAATTGAATATTGGCCTAAGGAAGTTAGGCGCTTAATAATAAGGGTTAGATCAGGGGGGAGAAATGAGCGTTGTTTTGTACTTGAGGCTTTGAACTGGCGCTTTATGAGCGAGATGCACTGTAAAATTGAACACCTTGATTGGATTTCACCATGTCTTTGCATGAATTACCGCATTGGCCACAATCTGTCGCAACACCAAGCTCATCACGAAGGGTTTTATAATCAGCCCCTTTGTTGATCGCGCTTTGGATCTGGCTATCGGTAATGCCTTTGCAAAGACAGATGTACATGTGAATTACTCAGTTCTAAATCAATAACCAAATATTAGTGCAAATGAGAATGATTGGCAATTCTTTTTAGTTCATCATCTTGATATGGGTCATATTTCACATGAAATAAGCGAGATCCTGGCTATTCAGCTGGGATCTGGCTAGGGGTTGGGTCAGAAAGCTGTGGTGGCGGCAGTTCAATCAGGGAAGGGGCTATTAATTGAATAGCCCCTTAAAAGACTTCATGAATCCGACTAGATGTTTGATTGCTTTAACTGGCGCCACTTCAAAGGAGCCAGTCCAGTCTCTTGCTTAAAGGCTTTTGAGAACGCACTGATGTCGCTGTAGCCCAATATCTCTGACAATAGAGTGATATCCATAGAGCTTGCTTCTAAGTGCCAGCAAGCGGTTTTAAGCCGTACATTGCTCAATATGGATTTAAAGCTTAATTGATTGACCTTTAAACGCCGTTGCAACGTTCGCTTGTTCATATTCAATAGCTTGGCAACGGACTCTAAATTCAGTGTTTGCCCCCCTAAAGATTGCAATATTATCGCTGTGATTTGCCGCTCAATATCATCACCGTATTGCGATAATGTGGTTAAAAGCCCTTGTTCAAGCCGTTGTTTGTTATCTGTGCTTAGGGTTTCTATTTCGTAATCTAAGTAATGGCGTTTTACCACAAGACGATCATGCTCTTGATTAAATAAAACATCACAGCCAAATAGACGTTTGTAAACGGCAATATCTGAGATAGGTGCGTGGGCGAACTCCAGTCGCTCCATGACGACCGACCCCTTAATGATGGTTTTCATCAGCTTCAAGCAGACCCCAAATGACAGCTCTTTAAATTGTCTTGCGTGACTCACCTCTTGCGAAACACTAAAGCGTTCTAGGTAAGCCAGATCACCTAATTCAATTAAACGCCAGTACTCTGCTTGGCTGTGTGCGGCAATGTAGCGCTGAGTGCTGGTAAGCGCTTCTCTGACGTTTGTACAGTGCAGCATGAGCAAGCCAAGGTTTCCTAAGGCATCCACGTCTTGCTGTATTCCCAATGTTAAACCAAAGTCGGGCTTATCCAATTGGCTGGCACTGAGTTCGAGTAATTCCACCATGATATTGAAGGGGATCATGGTATCGGGTGCTTTAAGATCTTGGCTGGACAAACCGCACTTATCTAACAGGGTTTCAGGGTCACCGTTAAGGTCTTTTACCAATTGCTCGAAGCCGTCTAAGGCACCGCTGCGAATCAAATAATCCTGTTTCACGTCTTACCATCAAAGTTGTCGTAAAGGGGTCACTATCTTGTTGTATGTGTCGCCTAATGACAAGAATGAATATTTTTATCCCTATAATCTAACGTCACTGACCGAAAATAATAGATAAAAGAGGTTGATATGAAATACGACATCATCATAAAGGGCGGCCGTTACTTTGATGGCACAGGCGAGGCATCGTCTCTGCAAAATATCGCCATTAAAGACAACAAGATTGCATTGGTGACTGCTGAAGACATCAATGAGCAAGATTCCGATAAAACCATCAATGCTCAAGGGCAGTGGGTGATGCCCGGTTTCTTAGATACCCACACCCATTACGACTCTGAACTCATTGTTAGTCCTAGTTTAAGTGAATCGGTGCGTCATGGTGTAACGACTGTATTAGTGGGCAGTTGCTCGTTGAGTATGATTTGCAGTGACACAGAAGACGCGTCAGATATTTTTACCCGTGTCGAAACCGTGCCTAGAGAAAAAGTGCTGCCCATCTTACAAAAGCATAAAACATGGAACACTCCCAAAGATTGGGTGAAGTTTGTCAAGCAGCAGCCAATGGGACCAAACGTCATCAGTTTTCTTGGTCACAGCGATATGCGTGTGGGCAGTATGGGGTTAACCCGTGCAACGGATTTAAGTATTGAGCCCACTGAAGCTGAAATGCAAAAGATGGAAGGGGATTTAAAAGAGGCATTAGATGAAGGCTTTTTAGGTTTGTCTACCATGTGTTTGAAGTGGGATAAAGTTGACGGTAACCGTGAATGGTCAAAAAGCTTACCCAGTACTTACGCCAAATGGAAAGAAGTGTCTCGATTAAATAAATTAGTCAGACAATACGATCGAGTGCATCAGGGCGCCCCCAATGCGGCCGAGATTCTTCAAATTAATCAGTACATGCGCGAATGCATGGGAATATTTAAAAAGCGTTTAAAAACCACTTTAATCAGCCGTATGGATTTAAAAGGCAGCGTATTGTTAAGTAAAATAACGAACATTGCTGCTCGAGTGACCAACTTTTTTAATGGTGATTTTAGATGGCAGGTATTACCAACGCCTTTTACAGTGTATGCCGATGGCATTGACGTTGTATTTTTTGAAGAGTTTGGTGCGGGTGAATTAGCACTTGATCTTAAAGACGCCGTTGAGCGAAACAATCTTTTACAAGATGAAAAATATCGCCGTGATTTTAGAAAATTTTACGGTGAAAAATTAAGCCCGCGGGTTTGGCAGCGTGATTTTGGCGATGCAATAATTTTAGATTGCCCAGATAAAGAGATCATTGGAAAGAATTTTGCAGACGTTGCCACAGATCGTAACGTTCATGTGGTGGATTTATTTTTAGACCTAGTAGTAGAGCACGGTAAAAAATTACGTTGGTACACCACGGTAGGCAATCACAGAAAAGAAGTGCTTAAAGGCATGGTGAAAGATAAAAAGTCTTTAATAACCTTCAGTGATGCTGGTGCACACATTCGTAATATGGCCTTTTATAATCTGCCCTTAAGAATGCTAAAGCTAGTGAATGAAAGCATCGAAGAAAACAAACCCATGATGACCATAGAAAAAGCCGTATGGCGTATGACTGGCGATCAAGCCGATTGGTTTGGCGTAGATGCGGGTCGCATACAAGTGGGGGATCGAGCAGATGTCGTGGTTATAGACCCTAAGGGCTTTGATCAAAACCTTGAGGATGTACATTGGGGTGAAATGGAAAACTTTGGCCTGCAGCGTTTGGTGAATCGTAATCCTGGCTTGGTTAAGCATGTCATGATTAACGGAAAGCTGGCGGTTGATAACGAGCAGCTTGTGCCTGAGCTAGGCAATGAAATGGGTTTTGGTACTTTCTTAGGGGCAAAATAGCATCTAAATTAGTCGCATATATTTTAATGATTATGCGGCTTAATTTGACTGATTAAATGTCTTAATTAAACAAGCCTTTATAGCTTTATCCACGTTATGATAGTGATCAAATAAGTGGATAAACAACAGAATTAATAGGTTCCCAGATGGGGCTTATAATTTAAATAAATATAAAAACTGAGCAGTCACATAATGAAGTTTAAAAATGTATTGGTAACTGGTGGATCCAGCGGCATTGGATTAGATTTAGCAAAGGCATATGCAAAGCAAGGGGCCAATGTTGTTTTGCTAGCCCGAAATCAAGCGCGACTAGATGACGCCGTTAAAGAGTGTTCATCTTTAAAGCTAACCGCAGACCAGCAAATAGAGGGATTCAGCGTTGATGTGGGTAATCGTGAGGCTCTTGCTCAAGCCGTTAACGATATTAAGAATAAAGTAGGCACATTAGATTTAATGATTTTAAGTGCCGGTATAGTTCAAAGTGTACGTTTTATGGAGCAAAGCGACGAAGACTTTAATAGCATCATGCATACAAACGTGGTGGGTAGTCGAGCCGTTGCTAAGGCATTTTTACCCGACATGATCAAACAAGGAAAAGGGCAGGTGTGTTTTGTTAGTTCTTTAGGTGGTCTGATTGCCACTTACGGATACAGTGCTTACAGTGCCTCTAAATTTGCAGTCATTGGTATGGCAGGAGCGCTACGACAAGAACTCTATGCATCAGGAGTGGGGGTATCAGTTTTATGCCCACCAGAAGTAGACACACCCATGGTGGCAAAAGAAGCCGATCATATATTACCCGAGACGCGTTTTGTAAAAGACATTGGTGGACTATTGAGTACGGCCACCGTTACAAAGGCCACGGTTAAAGGTATTAATCAAAACACGTTTATTATTGTGCCGGGCATTATGGGAAAAATTTCATATATGCAGGCACGGTTTATGCCCAATGTGTTTGGCTGGTTTATGCAAAAATTGGTGGGACTAGCAGGGCGATTTGTTAAATAATGAACCGCCACTGAATGAAATATGATGTTAAGAGGCCGCTAAATAAGCGGCCTTTTTTATTTGGATGAATTGAAAGCTTAATAAATCTAAGGGCTGGTATTTATCGCTATCACACACTATTTAATGTGCAGTATAAAGTAGCCTGGATAGAGCGAAGCGCCATCCGGGACGTGGCTGTATATATCAAAAATAGATTATTTAAATGTGCAGTCTAGGGTATTGGAAGTTGTAAATGGTTAAGGGGGCTGTTGAAATTTTCCCGGATGGCGCTTCGCTCTATCCAGGCTACGTTTTGTGTTTCAATAGGTGGGTTGGCGGTTATCGGCTGAACTTCCTGTATTCCGTTTTGACGTTTCATGAAGCTGCTTGCCATTTAATAGACAAGATACATTTGAGGTCTAATAAAATCACACACTATTGATGTGCAGTATAAAGTAGCCTGGATAGAGCGAAGCGTCACCTGGGACGTGGGTTGCCGTGCTCTATTAGTGTATATTACGCACCGACCGCCCTTTTTAACGCATGAATCTTCGGAAGCACCATTGAAAGCAGATTTCACCTTTACGGTTACAAGCAAGTTACATCATCAATTGCTATTGGATTATTTGACTTCAAATATGCCTTTAATGGACGCAGCTTTCTGGCCTCAGTTATTAGCTCAAGGTGGGATTACAATTGATGGGAATATTGTAAGTGATAATCAACTTATGGAAGAAGGCCAGGTAGTTCAGTACGGCATTGATGATTACGAAGAGGGTCAGGTGGATACTCGATGGTCTACCTTGTGGCAAAACCACGAAATTTCTGCCATTCATAAACCAGCCAATCTGCCTGTTAGTCGCACCACCCGTAATGTATACAATACCCTGGTTCAAATTCTACGTCGTGAAAGTCCATGGCCCGATGCGCATTTACTGCATCGCTTAGACTTAGAGACTTCAGGCATTATTTTAATTGGTCATGACAATGCGAGTGCGAGTAAACACCAACCAAACTTACCGTCATTAATTAAACGTAAGATTTATCATGCGGTTGTCAAAGGGGTTCCAGAGTGGACCAGCCTTGATTATGAGTGTGAATTAAATACGGTGAAAGACAGCGCTATTCGTTGCCAAATGCATAAAGTAGAAAGTGGCAAGACCAGCCGGACCAAGTTTAAGCGGCTAAAAACAAATGGTGAATTTTCATTGATCGAATGCGAATTAATGACAGGGCGTAAACATCAGATACGGGCGCACCTTTCAAGTTTAGGGCATGCCATAGTAGGTGATAAAATCTACAGCAATAACGGTGAGTTCTATTTAAAGCGGTTACAGGATAAGGTTACTGAGCAAGACTATGAAGCATTGTTAACACCGCATCATTTATTACACGCTTACGAAATTCATATTCAACCTTCAGACCAGTTGAATGATGACGAAGTCATTATAACTGACAGTGAATACTCTGAGCCTTGGCAAGTATTTATGAAACAGCAAGGCCTTGATTAATACTGCTAAAGTCTGCCAGATTCGAAGAAACATAACCGTCATGTTTACGTTTGCGGATGTCTAAATTTTCACTCAACTCTAGCTCATCGTCATGCTCGTGAATGCGGGTATCCGTGATGCTGTGTAATTCGTCATACTCGCGAACGCGGGTATCCATTTTACCGATTTATAAGTGAACATGGATACCAGATAGTTCCCTTCGGCAAGCTCAGGACAGGCTAAACCTCACTTCTGGTATGACGCGGGGAGATGTGTGGTGTATTGCATATCTTCACTATCGTCATGCTCGCGAACGCGGGTATCCATTATTCCGATTTATGAGTTGAACATGGATACCAGATAGCTCCCTTCGGCAAGCTCAGGGCAGGCTAAACCTCACTTCTGGTATGACGCGGGTAGTTGTGTGTTGTATTGCATGTCTACGCAATCGTCATGCTCGCGAACGCGGGTATCCATTTTTCCGATTTATAAGTGAACATGGATACCAGAT
>ERZ1027208.314-NODE-314-length-20425-cov-43.156701_pt1 | contig 20425 bp, 19 predicted proteins | sample MGYA00520867_ERZ1027208 | MGnify/ENA primary metagenome ERZ1027208 (study PRJEB33311, sample SAMEA4378413) | marine metagenome | biome: Marine biome; feature: Fjord; material: Water | collected 2014-07-20T08:00:00Z/2014-07-... | depth 75 m ...
CCAAACAGAGGGTTATCCAGCAAAGATTCAATATGCTCAGAGGATTCTTCTCCCAACACTTCGCGCATCAAAGAGAGGCCTTGCTTAAAGTCCTCCCCTTCACGAGAAAAAGGAAAACCATCGGCATATTTATTGTCCATATCAGTCATTACTACCCCTTATTTATATTAAAAAGCTTAAATCGTATATTTCACCATCACAATTCAGCAGCACGACTTTTTTACTGGTCATTTTCCATTCACCGGCCTCTTTAACCAATTTGTGCTCGCAATTAGCCCCCATTGTTTGCAATTGGTAAAACCGGTCTTGTCGATTAGCACGGTATTCATGCAAAGTAAGGTATGAGTCAATAATAACAACACCATCCACTGTTTTAACCCGTACGTTGTTTACTGAGTGCTGCGTTCTTGAGCCAGGTATTTGTGCGTGACAAGCCCCGCTTTGTAGTCGTTTTATACGCTCATCAAGCATTTCCATATCATCATAAATAATGGACACATGCTTTGTTGGATCAACATTCACATCACGGCTATACGGTAACCAATATAATGCATCGGCCGTGAACAGCTTTCTCCATTCATTAACCTCTCCTTGGTCAAGTAAACACGCTTCAGCAAATAAGAAGTCTTCCGCTTCAGCTCTTGTCATTTGTTCTGAATTGTTAGCACTCATGATTGGCTCCCTAATGTCATTAAACGTCTGTATTCAAAATAAGGTGCTCTTTGCTGTGTTTCTTGCGTATGCCCACCATAACGACGCCCATGCTCATCAACCTCTTCAGATTTAATACCACGGTTAAATAAAATCCAGGGTACCATCCCTGCCTTCATGCCCTGGCCAGCTCTATCAAACATCGCATAGTCATCCGGCCCACCAAAGGCTGCTGGGCTATAAAAGAACTCATGCTCACGTACCCGCCGAGTATTAATATCATCAGGCGCATCCTTCAGCATCGTGTGATACATACGCACTTCTGTTTTATCGGTCCCCATAGGGCGAATGACTCGGAATTGATATTCGAGGATGGCTAAGTTTGGAAATATCACTAAGTTGAAACGGTGCCGTAACACATGCATCGCACGCTCTTTGCCATGCTTTTCAATCATTAAATCTATATATTCAGCTGGCCAGCGTTTATAAACCGCTTCATCGGGCAAGCTATACACTTCTAATAAGTTATTACCGTAACCGCCATCTAGGCCTTTTGTTCCATACCCCTGGTAGTTATCGGGCATGCCCATTTTTCTGATCATAATATCAAAAGCCGTGGCATGAGTAACCGGTGCATGGTAGCCTTCTACACTGCCTTCTGTTTGAATTTTCCAGTTAGCATTATAGAAATGTTTATTCACCCCGCTGTTACCTACGATGATTTCACCAACAGGGGAAAAGTCCATGTACATATCGATGTACTCTTTCACACCCCTTAGCTTCTCATCCAATGAGATATCAGGAACAGATAGTAGCGACGCAAAAATAATGCCTCGATAACTTTCAACTTTTTTCGCAGATACTAAGCCTAAACTTTTAAAGTCTAACTCACCTTCGTTATAACCTCGTGGCATAGACACCGCTAATAATTCACCGTCCATACCAAATTCCCAGCCATGGTATTGGCAAACAAAACTAGGGGTATTACCCTTTTCTAAAGGACACACTGCTACCCCTCTGTGTGTGCAACGGTTAATCACAACGTTTATTTCATTATTTTCACTCCGCGTTACAATAACGGGAACATCACCCATAAAGGTCGTTTTGTAATCACCTGGGTTGGGAATCTCACTTTCGTGGGCGACATAAATCCAAGAACGATAAAAAATCCGTTCCATTTCATCGGTGTATACCCCTTGATCTTTGTACAAGCTTACATGCGTTCTATCTATTCGAGCCAGGTCATCGTAGTCACGTTCTATTGCCATTATTTCTCCCCAATATTTTTATTATCGTATTTTTATACGAAATAACATACATTAGAAAAACCTAATTTACAATGTGATTATATTTAACCGCCGATGGTGTTTACGGCTCCCATGGTCAAAATGTCAATGAACTCTAATCTAGTTAAAACACCACGTTGAAGAAACCTTCAAATCCATGTGTTTCAATCAGTTAAATCTGTGTGTTTAGCGATCGTCTTATTGCTTAATACCCTCAACAAACAGGCCATTGCCTTGCCTCTAATGCTTGCTTAAACAATAGCGGCCGTAATCGCTATGTAAAAAAGCCCGCCACAGCAAGCAAACCCTAGCCCAAAAGCACTGAAACGTAACTTTGCCATATTGCTTAAATAGGCAACAAAGTAAATACAGCGTATTAAGACAAAAGAAACCGATAACATAACAGTAATTTCACCCATCGCTTGGGTGATAAAAACGCTCAATATAGCCACAGAGAAAAAGATTAATGCTTCCCAACAATTAGCTTGTAAATATTGCGAGCGAGCACCTGCACCTTCCAATTTTGCCGCCTGAACTCGTGGGTTAACTAGGTCATAGACACCGGTTTGAGAGAGGCGATAATAACCACCAATTGTGGAGGCCAAATAAGGCATTAAAGCAATACAGATTAAACAAATTATAACGACAAGCATAAGGATCCCCTCTTTTATTTTTATGATTCTAGCAATTTGATTTAATGGTTCTATTCATTAAAATTTATACTCTCTGGCCAGTTCAGGCGCTAGAAATTCATGAATAGTCGTACCCTTTTCATTCATTTTTATACTACCCTAAATGCTATATTTTTAAAAAACAACTTTAGTTTATGCCTTTCAATTGCCATCGCCTTCATCAAGTCTTGTCTAAAAGCTACCAGTCAAAACAGGTTAATAACTGGTTAAGTACAGCCTTGCTTATACTCATTTTTTTAAACATTATTGCTATCATTTTAGAGTCTGTTTCCTCCATTGAATTAGAGTACAGTCACTTATTCAAAAAGTTTGAAGTCTTCTCCGTTGTTATTTTTAGCATTGAATACCTAACACGGCTTTGGACATGCGTTGACTTAGCTCAAAATAAAGACTCTCCATCGGCTTTTAAAAGCCGCCTACGTTATTTAGTAACGCCCATGGCTATTGTTGATTTATTAGCTATATTACCGTTTTATTTATCTATCTTCTTTGCACTCGATTTACGTTTCTTGCGCATCCTTAGGTTGGTTAGGGTTTTCAAGTTAACGCGTTACTCAGCGGCGATGAAAACGCTAACCAGCGTTTTAAAGGATGAGGTACCAGCTTTGTTGGCGGCTTATTTTATTATGGCCATTGTCATTGTTTTAGCATCTAGCGGTATCTACTTGTTAGAGCACAAAATCCAGCCCAATGAGTTCGGTAGTATTCCCGCTTCCATGTGGTGGGCCGTCACGACCTTAACAACCGTTGGATATGGGGATGTGACCCCATTAACTAATGGTGGGAGGATGTTTGGTGGCTTAATTACCCTTATTGGTATCGCAATGGTGGCACTCCCAACTGGTATTATTGCATCAGGTTTTGGTAATAGTTTCCGCAAAAAACGTCAAAGCTATGAACTAGAGGTTGCTGAGGCGCTGGCGGATGGTGTTATTACCAGTGATGAAAAAGAAAAACTTAAAACTGTTCAATCAAGCCTTGGTATTAGCCCTGACGATGCACACCAAATATACAAAGAGGCTATTTTCCAACACCTTCAAGCCAAACAAGTGGACTGCCCTAAGTGTGGACCCCGTACTAATGAACCATAACTATTTTCTTATGCGCTAATACACATGAAACTTAGCCTGCTCTTTAAAACCTTGCGGAACCACAAAACCATCTTGGATACATGCCCTTAATTTAATGAATTAAGGGCATTAAATTAGCGTCTACCATTTGAAAGCATCACACTATAAGCCAAAAAATACTCACTGGTGTTAAAACAAGAGAAGGTAATCTGACTGATTTAATAACCGCTATTCGAACCTTTTTTCTTTGTTTGCTAGTTGGCATGACTGATTAGCCTTTACTAAAATCAGCATGACTATGCCGTTCAGGCAGTTGTTCCTCTTCAGGCCCCCAGTTTTTATTGACCCTTAAGCCCCTAATAACCGCAGGTCGTTTTTGAATTTTAGTCGCCCAACGTATAACATGTTTATACGATCCCACATCCAAAAACTCCCCAGCCTCATAGCTATTGTTTAACACTAAATTACCGTACCAAGCAAAGGTGGCTATATCGGCAATAGTGTAATCATCCCCACACAAATATGGCTTATCAGCTAATTGTCTATCGAGCACATCCAGTTGACGTTTCACTTCCATTGCAAAACGATCAATACAGTATTCAATTTTAGTGGGCGCATAGGCATAAAAATGCCCAAAACCACCCCCTAAATAAGGAGAGCTGCCCATTTGCCAAAATAGCCATGACATACACTCTGCTCTTGCTGCATGTTCAGTTGGTAAAAAAGCATTAAATTTTTCAGCAAGGTAAACCAAGATGGCACCAGATTCAAAAATACGAATAGGTGGTGATGCACTTTGGTCTAATAACGCGGGAATTTTAGAGTTTGGGTTCAGTTCAATAAACCCATCACTAAACTGCTCACCCTCAAGAATATTAACTAAATAAGCATCATATTCAGCCCCTTCCTTATTTAACTCAAGAAGCTCCTCCAGCAAGATCGTCACCTTAACGCCATTAGGTGTTGCCAATGAGTGCAATTGAAGTGGCTGCTGCCCTTTAGCTAACGTTTTGGAGTGGGTTGCACCGGCAACCGGCCTGTTAATATTAGAAAATTTACCGCCATTTTCTTGCTTCCACTGCCAAACTTTATCAGGTTGGTATATCGATTCATCATCTTTCATACAAGTGACCTCCTTTACGCCATTATTCAAAGGCATAAAGGATAAGCAATATAAGCTAGCAGGTAAACATATTCCCTAGCTGCTTTCCTCTTTATTAGCATAAAGGCAAGCACTCCTTAAAACGCATTTTGACACAGATCAATTTTTCGTACGATATCGTTATGAATTGTGAAAAACTCGTTGCCAGTGTCGTAGCCAAATATTAGAATTTTTGAATATTAGCACTGGTTAATATAAGAATCTTAGGAGAAACGAATGGCAATAGACCAACAATTGACCGCTGACGTAGCTGACTTTCTATTCTATGAAGCTGACCTATTAGATCGCCAAGATTGGGATCAATGGTTGAACTTATACGAAGACGATTGTTTATTTTGGGTGCCGGCTTGGGACGATGATACCGTTCTTTGTGAAAACCCTGACAATGAAGTATCACTTATTTATCTTGATGATAAAAACCGCCTAAAGGACCGTGTGTGGCGTATTAATTCTGGCTTATCTTCATCCTTAGTTAGAATGCCAAGAATGGCTCACCTTGTTAGCAACGTACGGATTATAGAAGCATCATCTGAACGCATTATAGTTCATGCTAAATTCCAAGCTAATGCTTATAAATTAGATGAGTACCGTGTTGACTTCTTTTTTGGTGATTACCACTTTGAGCTGTTACCAAAGGGCGATAGCTTCAGCATTAAAAGTAAAAAAGTTATTATTCGAAATGACATTATCCCACGCCAATTGGACTTTTTCAGTGTTTAAGCCGTTATTAAACCTTTCCTGTTCAAACGTAGGTAACAATATTAAGGCAACGGAAACACCCGTCTCCCTGGTATTTAATAAAAATGGAGCACACTAATATGAAATCTGACGATATAAAGTGGCGAGTGATTGATAAACCCGGTGAAACCTTCAAGGTGCACCGCTCAATTTATACCGACCCTGAGATATACCAAACTGAATTAGAAAATATTTATGAAAGCAACTGGATCTACGTTGCTCACGATAGCCAACTACCTAATCCAAACGATTACTTTACCACCATGGTTGGCCGTCAGCCCGTTATTATCAGTCGTGATAAAACTGGTGAGCTTCATGGCTTTATTAATGCATGCACCCATCGAGGCGCTAAAATTTGCCGCAAGAAAAAAGGCAATGCCAAAAACTGGTCTTGTCCGTACCATGGCTGGGTATTTAACCCAGAAGGCAAAATACTAGACATTAAAAGCCTTGATAGTGCTGAGTTCCCAGATAGCTTTAATATGCAGGATTACGACTTAACGGCCATTAAAGTGGACAGTTACGCCGGCTTTATTTTTGCCAGCCTTAATACCGACGTACAGTCTTTAGATGATCACCTTGCAGGTGCTAAGGTCTTCATGGATTTATTTAATGAACAATCGACTGAGGGCTTAGAAATATTACCTGGTTCTTCAATGTATACACATCATGGAAACTGGAAAATGCAGGCTGAAAATGGTGTTGATGGCTACCATTTAGATATTGTCCATGCCAGCTATCTACAGTTAGCGGCCTTACGTGCTAAAGAAGCAGCTGAAGCAGCAGGCGGTACTGATAGCATTAAAGCTATTCAACCCACCAACCCTGACGTCTCGGGCGGCAATTACTCATTAGGTAATGGTCACGTTATGATTTGGATAGATATTCCTAATTTCCGCGACCGTGGTTTAGGCTTGCAATATGATGACTTGGTCAGCCGAGTCGGTGAAGGCAAGGCTAAATGGATGGCTGGGCGCTTGCGCCAAGTCATGATTTACCCAAATGTCATTTTATTTGATGGTATTTCAACTCAGGTTCGTCATTGGCGGCCGTTAAGCCATGAAGAAACTGAAGTCACCGTCAATTGTATTGCCCCTGTTGGCGAACCTGTTGAGGCACGCCGTCGTCGACTAAGGCAGTATGAGGATTTTTATGGAGCCAGTGGCTTAGCCACACCTGATGACTTGACAGAGTTTGATGCCTGCCAAGAAGGTTACAATGGCATCACATCACCTTGGCAAGATTTTGATCGGGGCATGAAAAGCCATATTATGGGGGCTGATGAAGAAGCAAAACACCTAGGGCTTGAGCCTGAAAGTAGTGCACCACGTGCTGCGGATGAATCCATTTACCACGGTGAATACCGCCAATGGTTAAAATTAATGATTGATGGTGCCGATTAAGCTTTGTTAAGCTGACTCGTTAAAGCCTGGCCTTATGTGCCAGGCTTTTTTATGCCCTTCTTTTAACGGGTCAATATAAGCTATTAGTTAATCAACCTTTTTTGAATTTTGGCAGTGGCCAATACTGTTGCGACCCCTGCATAGGCAATGATAACCAATAAATGCAAGCCAATATCGCTAAGCTCGCCGCCCACCATGATAGGACGCACCAGTGAAATAGCATGGTACAAAGGTAAAGACATTGCTAAGTATTGAATACCCTCTGGCAAACTTTGAATAGGAAAAAACACCCCACTAAGTAACACCATAGGCGTGATGAACAAGGTGGTGTAATACAGAAAAAAATCATAACTTTGAGCCACCGAGGTGACTAATAAAGCCAGTGATGCAAAACAAAAACCGGTGACAAAGGCAATTGGAATAATAGAGATTGCCCAATAACTTTCAACCAAACCCAAACCACTCGCCACGATTAAAATAGCCACCACACTGATCACACTTTTTGTTGCGGCCCATAAAATTTCACCGACAACAATTTCACTGACGCTAATAGGGGTCGATAACATACCCAGCCATGTTTGCTGCACACTTAAACGTGTGTATGCACCATACATTGCTTCAAAACTAGCGGCATTAACCGCACTGGTGCAGATCACGCCAGAGGCTAAAAAAGCCATATAACTCATTCCCTGCATGTCACCAATAAACTGCCCTAAGCCATACCCTAATACCAATAAGTATAAAAATGGTTCACCAAAGTTCCCCATTAAAGATGGGCCAGCAAGCTTACCCCAAACACGAATATTCCGGTTCCAAATAGCCAGGCTACGCTGTATAAAAAGTTGTACTCTCATGCCCCTATTCACGTAGCTCCCTTCCAGTTAATTTAAGAAACACATCTTCCAAGTTTGCAGGCCTAAACAAGTAATCATCATGATCACTTTGCTCTAGCGTATCCAGTGCCTGTTTTAATTTATCACCATAAAAGAAGTGGATATCTCCAGACTTTTCAAACCGAGCGATAGACGGGTCATTACCGACAGCAGTTATTAACGCCTGACTGGCGGCATGTACTTCTAACACGTGCTGTTCGACTTGATCCTTAATCATCGTTTTTGGTGCAGCATCCGCCTTAATGTTACCGTGATCCATCACCATGACACGGTCACATAGGCGCTCCGCCTCTTCCATATAGTGCGTGGTCAGAATAAGTGTCATCCCTTGTTTTTTTAAGGCCCTTAATTTTTGCCAAATTGATTGCCTAGCCTGAGGGTCTAAGCCGGTTGTTGGCTCATCTAAAATAAGTATTTTAGGCTTATTAATCAATGCTCTTGCCAAGGTCAAACGTCGCTTCATTCCGCCAGATAACTCAGCAATTTTACTGTTTGCTTTATCCGTTAAAGAGGCAAATTCAAGCAGTTCAACGATACGTTGTTTCAACACCGCTCTAGGAATACCAAAAAAACGCCCGTAGACATATAAGTTTTCCTGCACTGAGAAATCAGGGTCAAGGTTATCCATTTGGGGAACAACGCCAATGTCTTGCCTAACAACCGATGCATATAACGGCATAGGTTTACCAAAAATGCTTAACTGGCCACTATCCATAGGGCAATGCCCAATAAACATTCTCAGCGTGGTTGTTTTACCCGCCCCATTAGGCCCCAGAATACCGCAAAAAGTCCCTTTCTCAATGCTTAAATTCAAGTCATCAACAACGTTCACCCCATTGTAATTTTTGCACAAATGGGTAGATTGAATGATGGCTAAATCCTGACTCGCTTTAGGCATAAAAATATTAAAACTCATGCTGAAAATAAAGAAAACATTATAACCGCTAGGCAGTTTTAACAATGTATTTTTATGATTGAAATGCAGACAACTAAAAATTATCAGACTATTTAATCGTTGCCGATTTTATCCTTCACGCTAATCACCTATACTAAGCAGCTTATTGATAGCCTAAAACCAGCACTCGAATGAATCCCGACTTAGCCTTGCTTCAACCCTACCCTTTTGAAAAATTGGCAGCCATTAAACAAGGCATTACACCGCCCGTCGGAATGAAACACATTGCCTTATCTGTCGGTGAGCCAAAGCATCCGCTACCTAGCATCATTAGCTCGACACTCATAGAAAATATTAATCGTTTGGGAAACTACCCAACAACAAAAGGGCTTGAGACGTTGCGCAACAGTATTGCTTCATGGCTTCAGCAGCGCTTTAATATTGGCATGGACCGCTTGGATGTTAATACGCAAATACTGCCTGTTAGCGGCACACGTGAAGCATTATTTTCCTTTGCTCAATGTGTTATCGACCGTTCCGCTATGGGTATCGTCGCGATGCCTAACCCTTTTTATCAAATTTATGAAGGAGCTACCCTTTTGGCGGGTGCGCAACCTTATTTTATTAATTGCGAAGCTGCCAATAACTACTTGCCCGATTATGACCTTGTTACTGATAAAACCTGGGAAAGCTGTCAACTGCTCTATATCTGCAACCCTGGCAACCCAAGTGGTGCCACCCATACGTACCAACAGCTTAAACAACTAATTGAGTTAGCTCACCGCTTCAACTTTATTATTGCTGCCGATGAGTGCTACTCAGAAATTTATGCACCAGATCAAGCCAAGCCCCTTAGTTTGTTAGAGGTGAGTGAGCAAATGGGCAATAAAAACTTCTCGCGATGTGTTGCCTTTCACAGCTTATCTAAACGTTCAAACGCGCCTGGCTTAAGGTCTGGCTTTGTTGCTGGCGATGCTAACGTGCTTAAGCAATATTTTAATTACCGAACATATCATGGCTGTACCTTATCAATACCAACTCAGTTTGCCAGCATCGCAGCTTGGGATGATGAAGAGCATGTGGTTAATAACCGCCTGCTTTACAGCCAAAAATTTAACGATGTTTTAAATATTCTTGACCACCAGCTTGAAGTGAAACGCCCCGATGCTGGCTTTTACTTATGGGCCAAAACCCCTATCTCTGACATAGATTTCGCACAGCAACTGTACCAACAACAACATATCACCGTTTTACCTGGCCAATTTTTATCACGTGACACGCCACAAGGCAATCCGGGGCTTAACCATGTTCGCATGGCCTTGGTTGCCCCTATTGACGAGTGCAAAGAAGCCGCCCATAAAATTAAACAGTTTATCAATACTCTCTAATATTTACTTTAAAATACCCTTACCATTACTATTTATACTTAGGATACCCGTATGCAAAACCTTGAAAACATTATCAACACTGCCTTTGACGACCGTGCTAACTTTGACGCTAAAACTGTCTCGCCTGAGGTACGTACCGCTGTAGAAAAATCATTAGCCCTCTTAGATTCAGGTGAAGCACGTGTCGCCGATAAAAAAAGTGGCGATTGGGTCGTTAATCAATGGTTGAAAAAAGCCGTTTTACTGTCCTTCAAAATTAATGACAATCAACCTATCGACGGTGGTGACACACAGTATTATGACAAAGTTAAGTCTAAGTTCGCAGACTATACCGAACAAGATTTTGTCAAAGGTGGCATGCGAGTCGTTCCACCAGCAGCGGTAAGAGCTGGTTCTTACATTGCCTCAAATGTTGTATTAATGCCATCTTACGTAAATATTGGTGCCTACGTTGATAGCGGCACCATGGTCGACACATGGGCAACGGTTGGCTCCTGCGCACAAATTGGTAAAAACGTTCACTTATCTGGTGGTGTTGGTATCGGTGGCGTATTAGAACCTTTACAAGCTGGCCCAACCATTATTGAAGACAACTGCTTTATTGGCGCACGCTCTGAAATTGTTGAGGGGGTGGTTATTGAAGAAGGTGCGGTTATCTCAATGGGTGTTTACATTGGGCAAAGCACTAAAATTTATAACCGTATGACTGGTGAAACCACCTATGGTCGCGTGCCTGCATATTCGGTTGTTGTACCCGGTAGTTTACCGTCTAAAGATGGCTCTCATAGCCTATACGCTGCCATCATCATTAAGACTGTCGATGCTAAAACACGCAGCAAAACAGGCTTAAACGAACTGTTACGCGATTAAAATGCCCGTTACCTTATACGGTATTCATAACTGCGACAGCATTAAAAAAGCACAGAAATGGTTGCTTGATAATGCTGTCGAGTTTACCTTTCATGATTATCGAAAAGACGGTTTAGACCCTTTACTGCTTAATAAACTTGAAGCAGCCATCGGTTGGGAAAGCCTGCTAAATAAACGCAGTACAACTTGGCGTTTATTGGATAACGATCTGAAGCAAAACATCAACAAAGCTAGCGCCTTATCAGTTATGCATGATAACCCTGCCATTATAAAACGCCCGATACTCGACACCGGCGATTCGTTTGAATTGGGTTTTAAAGCCGCCGCTTACCAGCAAATATTTTCATCATGACCGAAACCTTAAACCTTGCCAAGCAGTTAATTCAGAAAGTGTCTCTCACCCCTGATGATGCTGGCTGCATGACATTAATGGCCGATTACCTGGCAAAAAGGGGCTTCAACATTGAGTGGATGAACATTAACGACACCACCAATTTGTGGGCAAGACGTGGGTCTCAACCACCGTTATTTGCCTTTGCTGGCCATACAGATGTTGTACCCACTGGCCCTATTGAAAAGTGGGTTAGCCCGCCGTTTGAGCCTACCATTAAAGATGGGTTTTTATATGGTCGCGGTGCTGCCGATATGAAAGGCAGTTTAGCCGCCATGTTAACCGCGTGTGATGCTTTTATTCAACAGAACGACAATCATTTCGGCTCCATTGCTTTTTTAATAACCAGTGATGAAGAAGGCCCAGCCACCGATGGCACCATCAAAGTGATGGAAGCACTCAACCAGCGCAACGAAAAAATTGATTACTGCATTGTGGGCGAGCCTACCAGTGAGACAACATTGGGTGATATGGTTCGTGTCGGGCGACGCGGCTCTATCAATGGGTATTTAACCTTGTTTGGTAAACAAGGGCATGTGGCCTACCCCGAGTTAGTCGACAACCCAATTCATCAGCTCGCCCCTATTCTAAAAACAATAACCACAGAAATTTGGGATGAAGGCAATGAGTACTTTCCGCCGACCAGCTTTCAAGTATCCAACATTAACGCTGGCACCGGTGTTGAAAATGTCGTTCCCGGCGAGTTAAAGTTAGTTTTCAATTTGCGCTTTTCCAGTGAATTAACCCCCGAAGAAATTAAACGTAGAATTACTTACATCATCGACCAGCAGTCAGATCATTACGAATTAAGCTGGCAGGTGTCGGGACTACCTTTTATCACCCAGCGCGGCGTATTGACCGACGCGGTTGAAAAGGCACTGTTAAACGTGACCGGCAAACGACCTATTTTATCCACGGCTGGTGGCACATCTGACGGACGGTTTATTGCCCCCAGTGGCACACAAGTGATAGAACTTGGGCCCGTTAATAAAACCATCCATAAAATTAATGAGTGTGTAAAAGCCTCTGATTTGGATGTTTTATCTCGTGCTTATACAAAAATACTAGATAATATTTTACTTTAAACAATAGATACAACTAATTGAACAATAAGATAAAATGAAAGAAAATCACTTTGATTATATAGCAATTGGCGGTGGCAGCGGTGGTATTGCTGGCATGAACAGAGCGGCTAAACATGGGGCAAAATGTGCGGTTATTGAACAAGCCCGTTTAGGTGGAACCTGTGTGAATGTTGGTTGCGTCCCTAAAAAAGTTATGTGGTTTGCAGCCGCAACGGCCGACACCTTAAACACCGCTAATAACTATGGTTTTGATGTGACTGTTAATTCATTTGACTGGCCTACCTTAAAAAACCGCCGTGATGCGTATATTAAAAGGTTAAACGGTATTTACGCTAGCAACTTAACGAATAACCAAGTTCAACATATTGAAGGCACTGCACGTTTTATAGATAAAAACACCATAGACGTTAATGGCCAGCAATACACCGCTGACCGCTTCTTAATTGCAACGGGCGGCAAACCATCGATTCCCGACATTCCAGGTGCTCAATATGGAATAACATCTGATGGCTTTTTTGAACTAAGTGAACAACCCAAAAAAGTAGTCATCGTAGGGGCTGGCTTTATTGCTGTTGAATTAGCCGGTGTTTTTCAGGCACTGGGCACAGATGTTACCCTCGTAATTCGTGGTGAACAGGTCTTACGGCAGTTTGACGACATGCTGGGCCGTGAATTAATGCAAGCAATGCAACACCAAGGCATTCAACTAGAAACCGACACAAGCCTCACCTCAGTCACAAAGAACCAAAGCGGTCAGCTTATTATTAAGGCCACTGATCGTACCATCGCTGGTGAATACGATGAGCTTATCTGGGCGATTGGCCGGCAAGCCAACACAGATGGTTTAGACATTGAACATGCCGGTGTAACGTTGGATTCAAAAGGCTTTATTAAAACGGATGAATGGCAGCAAACATCTCAAGATAATATCTTTTCGGTCGGTGATGTCACGGGTGCTGCTGCCCTAACACCTGTTGCTATTGCTGCATCTAGACGGTTAAGCGATCGTTTATTTAACCAACAAACCAGTAGCAAACTGAATTATGACCTTATCCCAAGTGTTATTTTTTCTCACCCTGCCATTGGAACCGTTGGCTTGACAGAACAGCAAGCAAAAAAACAGTTCCCCAATCAAGTAAAGGTTTATAGCTCAAGCTTTAATCCCATGTCACAAGCCTTATCCGAGACTAAACAAAAAACTCATATGAAGTTAGTAACCGTTGGCCAAGATGAAAAAATAGTCGGCTGTCATTTATTCGGGGAAAGTGCAGATGAAATACTGCAAGGGTTTGCCGTTGCCATAAAAATGGGCGCCAGCAAAGCAGATTTCGATGACACCATTGCCATTCATCCCACTAATGGCGAAGAACTGGTCACCATGACCTAATTTGGTTAACCCTGACTTACCCGCCCATTACAAACTAGGACATAGTTTTATTAAAGCTATGTTCTAAAATAACTTGAACCCGTTTCATAACAGAGACAACTATCAGTTGCTGAACACTACCAACCCAGTATTAATGCTAATACAAATACTGGGTTTTTAACAGGTTCGAGCACTTCCCTTACGCACCCGCCAAGCTGACTATTTCTCGTATTCATAACCCAGTTAAATGCCGTCTCACGTCTAATAACTAATGATTATCTACCCTCCTCCCTACTCAGTTCATCAATTTCGTACAATACAGCTGACGTCATCAAAATAAATCAAAATAAGTCCTCAAGTTCACTATGAAACGGCCGACAAATTAACTGTAACAAAAAATAATAGCGATAAAGCACTCCGTCATTTGGCAGTTTGCCTTATTTCAAAATAACATCAGAGGAGACATTCGGTCTGAAGGTAAAACTTCCTGACAGAAAAAAGTTATGAGTCTTGTAATAAACACTAATATTGCATCGTTAAACTCAAGGCGTCACCTTGATAGCAATAATGGTCAACTCAGCCAGACATTACAGCGGCTGTCCTCAGGTTTGCGCATTAATAGCGCAAAAGATGATGCTGCTGGCCTTGCGATTAGTGAGCGCTTTACCACTCAAATTCGTGGTGGTATACAAGCAGGCCGCAATATAAATGATGCCGTCTCGCTTGCACAAACAGCCGAAGGTGGCTTGGCTAGTTTAGCTGAACTTATGCAACGCGGTCGTGAGTTAGCTGTTCAAGCGGTCAACGACACCAATTCAACCTCTGATAAAAAAGCTCTACAACACGAAATAGACCAAATTCAGCAAGAAATTGAGCGTGTGGTTAAACAAACGTCATTCAATTCAATTAAAGTCTTTGACCCACCTAATGCCATAGAGGGTGAATCTACCCCGCTCACAGTAACCGAACAGCGCATTGTCGATGACCTGCAGTCCTCATGGTTAGAGCAAAGCGAAATCATTATTAAAGATTATTTTGGCCTACAAGCGCCAGGAGGCGTAACATTAAAAGTTGTTCTTGAAGATAGCATTGTAGGCGCCACCGCGTCCGTTTCATACTCTGGTGAGAATGGTGGCGCTCCCACCAATACTATGCAGCTTAATATTGATGTGACTGAGTTTACCGCACTGTACGCGTCGTTAGATGGCGGCAATCAAAGTGCCTTTGACTCAATGGATCAGCTTATTGCCCACGAAATGACCCATGCGGTTATGGCCGCCACCACTAATTTAGAGCAATTTCCAATGTGGTTTGTAGAAGGAACGGCTCAATTTATACCCGGTGCCGACACTTCAGTCAACCAAGTTTTAACTGGGCTTGGTGGCAATAACCTAACTAATAGAGCCACGGTTATTGATAATATTGATAACCTCGATACAGCCGGCGAGTTTGGTGGTTCTGCTACAGATTACGCCACCGCGTATATCGCTACGCGTTATTTAGACAGCATTGCTCCGAGTGGCGTCCCCAGCGTATTAAGTTACTTAAGTGCTGATGGCGACCGCACCATGGATGACTACTTTGCCCAAGCTGGCATTACTAACATCTCAAACATTGCAGAATTTGCGACTGATTTTAAAGCCAACGCTGAAACCATGTTTGCAGCAATGGATTTAACAAACCCAGACACAGGTGGTATAGGTGGTGCAGATGCCAACGGAGGAGCCCGTGACACCACATGGTCAGGAAGTATCCCTGATACATCTAGCCCAACCGATGACCCTTTATCTGGTTTTATAGAAATATGGCCCACAGGCGTTAGCGAGCTTGCCACGAGTACCCTCGCTTTTCAAGTGGGTAGCGAAGTCGGGCAAACGATTGATGTTAACCTAAGCCGCTTAAGCTTAAATGACTTAGGACTTGCCTCAATCGATATAGTCAACTTTGGAAATACCGCCATCACAGCCTTTGATAGCGCCTTAACCGAAGTGAATAATATGCGCTCGACTTGGGGTGCTGCACAAAACCGATTTGAATCGGCCGCCTCAGTGACCCAAGTTAATGTCGAAAGCCTAACCGCCAGCCGCTCACGCATTCAAGATGCCGACTTTGCATCAGAAACCGCCATGTTAACGCGCGTACAAATCATGCAACAAGCCGCCACCTCCATGCTGTCGCAAGCCAACTCATTACCGCAGCAAGTATTAGGGCTATTAGGCTAACAACCCACCCTATAAATGGGCACATGCGTATTCACCGTAGGTTGGGCTGATACAGGAAGCCCAACACGTCAAGCTCACGATTCAAGGAAACACACGGTGTTAATGGGTGTTTTGTTGGGCTTTAAAAAAAGCAGCTCAACCTACAAAGGCACAACCCACGCATAAACCCAATAAAAAAGGGCCATAACATTAAATGTTATGGCCCTTTTTTTAATCCTTTATTACCAAGCGCTAAGAAGATGTACTCGACAAATAGCTATTAATCGCCTTATGTGCTCGCCCTGCCTTACTCATTTCCAAGCGTAAGCTGTCGCTTTGACTATGTGAATATTGGCTGAGTATTTTATTTTTCTCTAAAATAAATTGAATACCTTTCGCAAGTTCCTCAGCATCAATTTTTGGTGGCTTACTGAATAATACCTTAATCGCTAAATCTCGGTGCTGTTCAAGTTCAACCACGTCCTCCCATTGCCCATCTTCAGCCAACGACAGCTGTTTTTTAGTATCACGGATAATCGCCTGTAATTGCTGGAGATCACTCAAGGCTTTTACCTCAATTTAGCCGCCGCATTAGGGTCAATTTGATCCCAGGCCATTTTAATTTCACTTAATAATTTACCCGCTTCATCCAGTAAGCGAGCATCGTTCTTAATATTGGCTTGTAATAAAATACCGGTTATATACTCATACAGCGCATCAAGGTTTTTAGATATTTCACCACCCTGATTAAAGTCTAGACTGGCTTTTAAACCTTCTATTATAGAAATAGCACTACCAATCTGCTCACCCTTTTGTGAAGTATTGCTCTGTCTTAACGAACCTTTTGCCGATAAAATTCTAGATAAAGCACCATCCAATAGCATTTGAATTAAGCGATGAGGTGAAGCATCCATTACACCACTATGTACACTGGTTTGCTGGTATTGCTTGAGTGCCGTTGCTTTGTTCATTTTACTCTCCAATCACTATTGTTTAATTTTTAACTTTATAAGCGCCCGGCAAGTTATCTAACTGCTGGGTTAAGAAACTACTTTGGTTCTGTAAGGTATTTACCAACACATCCATCGCGGTAAATTGTTTTAATAAACGACTTTCTAATGAGGCTAAACGCCTATTTAGGCTAAGCCGTTGATCGCCCACACCCTCTATGCTATTTTTAATGCCATCTGTTCTGCTATTAATCAAGCCATTGCTGCCAATATAGCCTTCTATCAGCGTATCCAAGCGGTTAGAAAGCCCATCGGTTGAAGCAAATAAATCGCCCACTTGGTCAAAATTACTGTCTAAAGCCTCATTAAACTTTTTATCATCTAATGATAATTTACCATCCTCACCAGTGGTGACACCTAACTCCGCCAAGGTACTAAAGGCACCGCCTAAACCATCGACCGATGCCGATATTTCACGGCGAATGGTGTCTTGCACAGTTCTTAAGGTAGAGTCACCCAGTAAAATGCCACCCGTTTCGGTTCCAGCATCGTACGAACCTAATTTATTCAAGGTTTCTGCCAAACCATTAAAATTAGCAATAAAAGCATTCACTTTTAATTCAACGGCTTTTTTATCCTGTGCTACTGATAAGCTTTCACCTGCACCCACCGCTACCGCATTAATGGTAATACCATCAATCACTTCGCTAAACGAATCATTTTGGCTACTAACTAATTGATCATCAACTTTAATTTGACCGTTTAATGCTTCGGCTGGCTCATCTAGGTGAGCATTCACCAAACGCGATAAACCATTCGCATCTGTATGGGCATCATCAGCATCCACCGTCGTAACAGTAATGGCGCTATCAGTGCCGGTTTCATTCGAGGTAAACACCAGTTTTTGTTCCGTGCCGTCCAGGCCATCATCAATGTTAATCACCGCCGCACTCAAACCCTTATTATCTGTCGCGGTGTTAATCGCATCACGTATATCAGTTAAGGTATCGGTAGCAGAAATGGTTAATGAAAATGACTCACTGCCTTGGGTTAACGTTAACGTACCCGCTCCCACTGCTTCAGCCTCATCAAAGCCGGTTTGTGTAATTAACTTATTGGCTTGCGCTAATTGCACCACTTCAATCCCATACTGTGAAAAATCCGCGGTCTCATCGGCACTGGCAGTAAAAATATCGGCATTTGTGCTACTAGCTGAACGGTTTTGAAAATCCGATGCGTCTTGTAAACCTTGCACGGCTTGTTGAAAAATTGATAATGCGCCTTTTAACGAACCAAATGCAGAAATATCGGCTTGAAGTTCCGCCTCTTTTAAATTAAGGCTATTTGATTTATTGGCGCCTTCCGAATCAACTAATCTGTTGACCAGCTCACCAATATCAATGCCTGATCCTATACCTGGTGATGAAATTGCCATATTAAACTCCTAATTACAACTCTCAAAAAAAGATAACATGCAAAAATCTTGCCTAAGCCTTACCGTTCACTAATAAACCCCGGCCTGCATCGTCTTGCATCGCCAAGCTTTCACTTAATTGCGCCGATATGGCTAACATTTCCTCGGAAGGGAACGTCCTAATCACATCGCCTGACTCCTTATCGGTAACCGTTATCACCGAGTGCCCACTGTCATCATCCACACTAAATTGAATGCCTCGTTGAATATTCTGTACAAAGCTATTTAGTTCGCTGACTTTTTCTTCTATCTCTTGCGTAATTGAATCACTCTTATCGACAGGCTCTTGCGGTAAAACTTGTCCGGAAATGGCTAATTTATCAGCACTCGATACATCTTTTTCTAACGATTCTTTAGGCGGCCCGGCAACTATTGGCGTTTTAGGCTCTGCTGCCCTCACCACCGTATTAACTAAGTTAATTGTTTCCATATTAAACCCCTTGCTTAAACTGAGTTTGGCTTTGCAAACACAAAGCCAAACTCATAAGCCATCGCCTTATTGTAATAAGCCCAATACACTTTGTGGTAAAGAGTTAGCCTGAGACAAAATAGACACACCTGCTTGTTGCAGAATTTGTGCCCGTGTTAGCGCCGCTGTTTCAGATGCAAAATCAGCATCTTGAATACGTGAACGCGCAGCACTTAAACTTTCAACAGCTGTGTCCAAGTTACTAATGGTAGATTCAAAACGGTTTTGAATCGCACCAAAGGTACTGCGTAAGTCACTAATGGACGTCAAGGATGCATCAATACGACGGATAGCATCGTTAGAGGCGTCCACTGTTGTCACTGTTGCAGTTGTTAAGTTACCCGATGCTGCTACCGTACCTGTATAGCCCAAGGTTGTTAGACCAGTGGTGCCCGTTACGGTTACATCGTCATTAGCAATAATACTCATGGTATTATCATCATTTAACACAGCCTGAGCGTTACCCGCCAGCGCAGTATTAACCGCATCCACTAAACTTTGGTTAGTTGAATAGGTTGCATTAGCCACGTTTACCGCAGCAGCTGTACCAATTTGAATACTGAAATCGTTATTAACAGTGACTGTACTACCCGCAACTACATCAGCGGCTGCAACAGAAGTTCCACCACTTGCACCTGTGATTGATGTAGTTTGGAAATTATCAACCACCCCATCATACGAACTTGCTGTACCTGCAGTGTTACTTGTAATACTGAATGTATCTGCATCAACAGCCAACACTGTGTATTCTGAAGCATTTGTTAACTGACCCTCAATGGCTGTAACTAATGCATCTGTATCTGTATAGTTACCATTAAGCGTTACCGTATCACCATCAACATCAAATACAACATTACTGGTTACAACCGCATCTGCACCCGGTGTTGTTACTGAACCCGTTACAAAATCGCCAACCGTGTTATTACCACTATCAACATCGCCATCGAAGTTATCAACTACTATGTCATTTGCTGCCGCTCCAGTATCGGCTGTGAACACCAAGTCACCACCTGACACACTAACTGTAATAGCTTGTGAAATTTGCGAATTAATTTCTGCAAGAAAGCCCGCCTCATTGGTAGTATTGCTATTTAAAGTAACCGTGTCAGTCGTTGTACCACCGTCTAGAGAAACATCAAAAGACACTTGATCTGTGGTAAATTGAAAATCAAAGCTAGTTACTCCCGCATAAGCATTCGTCGCTGTAAACACTTCAGGAACTGCAGCCGCAGCCGTTGTAGAAAAATCAAGACTTGATAAATCACCAGATGTATACGATCCCGCAACTGCAGGCGTAGCATCAGTAATAACCGTTGTTAAATCAACAGATGATGAATTAGTATAAGCACCTAATTGGTCTTGACGCATACTGGTGGTTAAATCTAGTGTAATGGTTTCACCCACGTTAGCACCCACTTGGAAAGCGGCAGTACCAAAGCTA
>ERZ1027208.315-NODE-315-length-20349-cov-43.189218_pt1 | contig 20349 bp, 15 predicted proteins | sample MGYA00520867_ERZ1027208 | MGnify/ENA primary metagenome ERZ1027208 (study PRJEB33311, sample SAMEA4378413) | marine metagenome | biome: Marine biome; feature: Fjord; material: Water | collected 2014-07-20T08:00:00Z/2014-07-... | depth 75 m ...
AAAACACCGTTCAGCAGAAGTGGCAAGCTAACGATGTATTTAAAGCGTCTGAAGACCTAACGAAAGAAAAATACTATTGCCTGTCGATGTTCCCATACCCCAGTGGGCGATTACACATGGGACATGTTCGGAACTATACCATTGGCGATGTTATCAGTCGTTACCAACGAATGAAGGGTAAAAATGTTATGCAACCCATGGGTTGGGATGCGTTTGGGCTACCCGCCGAAAATGCAGCGATGAAACATGGTGTGCACCCGAGTGGTTGGACTCATGACAACATTGATTATATGCGTGATCAATTAAAAAAATTAGGCTATGGCTACGATTGGACAAGAGAAGTAACCACATGTTCAGATGATTATTACCGGTGGGAGCAATGGTTTTTTAACCGTTTGTTAAAGAAAGACCTGGTGTATAAAAAGACGGCGCCTCTAAACTGGTGCCCGGATTGTAATACGGTATTGGCCAATGAACAGGTCATCGATGGTGGTTGCTGGCGTTGTGATACTGTTGTTGAAAAACGTGAGATTTCTCAATGGTTTATGAGAATTACAGCGTATGCGCAAGAGCTACTCGACTCGCTGGATCAGCTTGACGACTGGCCAGAACAAGTACGTACGATGCAAAAAAACTGGATTGGACGTTCAGAAGGTGTTGAGCTTTCTTTTAAGTTGAATGGTTTGGATGACACCGTATCCGTTTACACAACACGTCCAGATACTTTGATGGGCGTCACTTATTTAGCTGTCGCGGCAGAGCACCCTCTTGCCCTGAGCATTGCTAATAATAATGCAGCAGTACAGGCATTTATTGATGAATGTAAAACCATGGAAACCTCAGAAGCAGCAATGGAAACCATGGAGAAAAAAGGCATTGACTCGGGTGTGCGAGCTACCCACCCACTGACAGGAGAAAAACTGCCTGTGTGGATCGCAAACTTCGTCTTAATGCACTATGGCACTGGTGCAGTTATGTCAGTGCCAGGGCATGATCAGCGCGATTATGAATTTGCTAAAAAATATCAACTGCCAATTAAACAAGTGATTGCTTCTGCTGAGGCAGATTTAACCAAGCAAGCCTATACTGGTAAAGGTTTAACCATTAACTCGGGCGAGTACGATGATTTAGACTTTCAGCAAGCGGTCGATAAAATTGCAGCGGCACTAAGTGCAAAAGGTTGCGGGGAGAAGAAGGTTAACTTTCGTCTACGGGACTGGGGTATCTCACGCCAGCGGTATTGGGGAACACCAGTTCCTATTATTTATTGTGATAAGTGTGGAACAGTGCCTGTGCCAGATGAACAACTGCCGGTGTTGTTGCCCAAAGATGTTTCGCTTGGTGGCGTAGGTTCGCCACTTGCTCGGCATTCTAGTTTTGTTCATACCACTTGCCCAACCTGTGGCGCGCCAGCAAAAAGAGAAACCGATACCTTTGACACATTTATGGAATCCTCATGGTATTTTGCACGGTATTGCAGTGCCGATAATGCTGAAGCAATGCTAGATGAACGAGCCAAACATTGGTTGCCGGTGGATCAATATATTGGTGGTATTGAGCATGCTATTTTGCATTTACTTTATTCGCGATTTTATACAAAGCTTTTACGTGATGAGGGTTTGGTTGATTGTGATGAACCCTTTAAGAAACTGTTAACCCAAGGCATGGTGCTTAAAGATGGTAGCAAAATGTCAAAGTCAAAGGGGAATACTGTTGACCCTGAAGGCTTAATAGAAAAGTACGGGGCTGATACGGTTCGTTTGTTTACAATGTTTGCAGCGCCACCAGAGCAATCGTTAGAGTGGTCAGATAGCTCCGTTGAAGGTTCGTATCGCTTTATAAAGCGTTTATGGCGCCAAGTTAAGGAGCATCGAGATGCTGGTATCGTCAGCGTATATGATGTAACAAAACTAAGTTCGACCGATAAGGTGCTGCGACGTCAAGTCAACGAAACCTTACGCAAGGTGAATGATGATTTTGGCCGTCGACTAACCTTTAATACAGCAATTGCTGCTAATATGGAGCTGCTTAATGCTGTCAGCAAATACGCAGCCGACACAGCAGATGCTAAGGGTTTACGCCAAGAATGCCTAAGCAATATTGTTTTAATGCTCTCGCCTATCACCCCTCACGTATGTGATACTTTATGGCAAGCCTTGGGCTATACCACTGATCTCATCCAAGAGCCCTGGCCAGACTTTGATGCCGCTGCTTTAGTGTTAGATGAAGTAGATATGGTCGTTCAAGTAAATGGCAAGTTAAGGGGTAAAATAACGGTGGCAATGAGCGATACAAAAGAAAGCATAGAAAAAACCGCTTTAGCTGAAGAAAATGTGAAAAAATATATTGATAATAAACCGATTAGAAAAATTATTGTCGTACCTAAAAAGCTAGTTAATATCGTTATTTGAGGAACTCAGAATGATAAGACTTAGATTGATGCCCGTCCCTTTATTACGAGCAACGGTGCTCGTTTGCTTGTTGTCGCTAACGTTAGCGGCTTGTGGATTTAAGCTGCGGGGGGCTTTTGAATTGCCACAAGGCCTCCAAAAAATATATTTAGTAGGGTCAAGTAACAGTGAGTTACTGACAGACCTTCGAGAGATGTTGGCCTATTCAGCACAAGTTGTGAGCAACAGAACAGAGGCAGAGGCTATTTTATCCATTGATAATGAACGTTCTGATACTCGTACGTTAAGTGTTGATTCACGTGGAAAAGTTCGTGAGTCTGAAATTGAATACAGCGTGACGTACAGCTTAGTGACAAACGCTGGGCTCAGCGTTATTGATAAAAGAACTTTAGTACTGGTTCGAGATTTTATAAACGATGAAAATAATATTATTGGGCGAACGAATGAGTCCACTGTCATCGCTAGAGACTTGAAACGAGATACCGCACAGCAAATTCTTCGACAAATTCAGGTCATAAACCTTGAAAGCCTTGGGCAGTAGAAGGAAAATGTTTTATTTAGGGCGTTAGGGTAAGTGCAGTTAGAACCTCAACAACTGCCTTTTTCACTTGAAAAAGCCTTGTTGCCAGTCTACTTGGTTTCTGGCGACGAACCCCTGCAGCAAGGGGAAGCAGTTGATTTAATTCGTGAAAAAGCCAGATATGCAGGCTTCATGAATCGGGAGGTCTTTCATGTTGATGCTAAATTTGATTGGAATCAAGTATTTGCTGCGTGTTTGAGTCAGTCTTTATTTGCTGATAAAAACCTAATTGAGCTAAATATACCCTCTGCAAAGCCAGGACGTGAAGGGTCAGCCGCGATCGATAAGGTGGTTGCTAACCTATCTCAAGATAATATTTTAATTATTATAACGGGTAAAATTGATAAAGCCTCAAAGGGTACTCGGTGGTTTAAAACAATTGATCAACACGGGGTTACAGTCCCAGTTTGGCCCTTGGCCAATAAAAAGCTAGAGCAGTGGTTGCATCAAAGGCTTCAGCAAAAAGGAATGAGCGCCAATCAGCAAGGGGTTAAGTTTTTGGCGGATTGCGTCGAGGGGAATCTACTAGCCGCAGCACAAGAAATTGAGAAATTACAGGCAATATACGGGCGTGGTGTGCTATCGATAGAGCAGCTTGGCTCTGCAGTGGCTGATAATTCACGGTATGATATTTTTAAATTAATGGAAAGCTTGTTAGCCAGCAACTTGCCTAGAGCCCTTCAAATTTTGCAGGCGCTTAAAGTAGAAAAGTTAGCAACGCCTATCTTACTTTGGGCTATTTTGCGTGAGTTGCGCCTGCTAGCAGCGCTTAGTTTTGAGAAGACATCAACAGGCAGAACGGATATCACCTTCAAAAAGAACCGAACTTGGGACAGTAAAAAAGCAGAATATTTAAAGCTTTTAGCCCAAGGGAATCTAGAGCACTGGCATAGCCTTATCATTATGTCAGCGAAAGCAGAAAAAATTATTAAAGGGGTGGAGAGCGGTAATGACTGGCTGATTATTGAGCAAATTTGCATCGCTATTTGTCAACCAAATCTTGCCAGAAAAGGGACGCTACCTGCCTGATGACATAACAACTAATTACAATTGATGGATACAAATGAATAATTTAATTGACTATATGCAAGACATTGGTAAGCGGGCTAAAAAAGCAGCTAGAGTAATTGCCAATGCAGATACAGGTAAGAAAAATGCAGCGTTACTTGCCATCGCGCAAGAAATTGAAACGCAACAGTCTGCTATCTTAAAAGCGAATAAACTGGATATGGTAGCAGGTGCGGAGAATGGCTTGGATGATGCCTTACTAGACCGTTTGGCACTTAACGAAGAAAGGGTGCAAGGAATGTCCGAAGGGTTAAGGCAAATAGCTGCTTTAGCAGACCCAGTCGGTGAGGTGAGCCAACTTAATGCAAGACCCTCTGGTATCAAAGTTGGGCAAATGCGTGTGCCGTTGGGTGTTATTGGAATCATTTATGAATCGCGGCCAAATGTTACGGCCGATGCTGCAGCACTGTGCCTTAAATCAGGTAATGCGTGTATTTTACGTGGTGGTTCAGAAGCCAAAAACTCTAATCAGGCGATAGCGGCTTGTATTAACAAGGGGTTAGACGCGGCGGGTTTACCGAGTGACGTTGTGCAAGTTATAGAGACGACCGATCGAGAGGCAGTAGGGAGGTTGGTGAGCATGGAAGGCACTGTCGATGTGATTATCCCACGCGGTGGTAAAGGCCTTATTGAGCGAATCAGTCAAGAAGCAAGGATACCAGTCATCAAGCATTTGCACGGTGTCTGTCATGTTTATATCGATTCTAAAGCGGACAAGGATATGGCGATATCAATAGCAGATAATGCTAAAACGCAACGTTATGGAACCTGTAACACCATGGAGACGTTGCTAGTATCTGAGGACATCGCTAGCGCTGTTTTACCTGAACTAGCTGCTATCTACCAAAGTAAAGGTGTAGAGATTAGAGCATGTGAAAAAACAAAAAGCATCATCCCTAGTGCTTTGAATGCAATGGATGCAGACTGGGATGAAGAATACCTAGCGGCAATTATATCTATCCGAATTGTCGATGATATGGAGATGGCGATGGATCATATTCATATGCATAGCTCAGGCCATACTGAGTCGATTGTGACGAGTGATTATTCAACAGCCATGCGCTTTTTGCGCGAAGTTGATTCGAGCTCGGTAATGGTGAATGCCTCAACTCGATTTGCAGATGGTTTTGAATATGGCTTAGGCGCAGAAATAGGCATTAGTACCAATAAATTGCATGCCCGTGGCCCCGTTGGTTTGATAGGGTTAACAACACAGAAATATATTGTTTTAGGCGATGGGCATATTAGACAGTAAACAATATTGATTAGCAGGGGCTTACGCAAAAATAGTATGGCACGACTGATTGGTATTTATGGTGGAACGTTTGATCCAATTCATCTGGGACATATTAATGCTGCAGCTGAGGTGCAACGCAAACTTGGCTTGGATGAAGTGAGAATGCTGTTATCCGCACAGCCGCCACATAAAAATAGTCCGGTGTTATCTGCATTAGACCGTTATCATTTGTTACAACTAGCACTTAAAGGTCGCTTTGCGTTACAGGCAGATGATACTGAGATGCAAAGACAGGGCCCAAGTTACATGGTGGATACCTTGCTAGGTATTAGGGGCTCTATGCCAGAGGCACGATTGATACTGATCCTAGGAATGGAGGCCTTTAATGGGCTGATGTCTTGGTATCGGTGGGAAGACCTGATTAAGCTGGCTCATATTGTTATCACTGACCGAGCAGGATTTGATAATAGTATGGCGCCAACGCTTAAGGATTATGCCGCCTCATTTTTGACCGACGATAAGTCTCAGCTAGAAGCGGCAACACATGGTAAAATTTATCACCTAGCTGTTCAGCCGGTGGATATATCTGCGACACAGATTAGACAATTAATTAAAGGCAATAGGCCCGTAAAGCAATGGCTGCAGGATGATTGTTTAAAAGAAATTAAACGACGGCGCTTTTATGCGTCAACAAACTAACATACCAAGGGTTGTGTAAAGATGAGTAAGCAATTGCTAAAAAAAGTAACAGATGTACTTGAAGAGAAAAAAGGCCAAGATATTGAAGCCATCAATGTAAAAGGTAAGTGTTCGTTTGCCGATTATATGGTTGTGGTCACGGGTGGATCAAGTCGGCAAGTTAAATCATTGGCTAATGAAGTAGCGATGATGAGTAAAAAAGAAGGATTAATTCCATTGGGCGTAGAGGGTTTGGACGTGGGTGAGTGGGCGCTTGTTGACTTAGGTGACATTGTTGTACATGTTATGCAGACAAAAATTCGTGACCAGTACCAGTTGGAAAAACTTTGGACAATTGGGCCTGATATCTAGGTTTGACGACCCATTTACTGTTCACAAAAATAAACTAAGGTAGCTGTTAACCGTGTTAACCTTTAAAGACAAATTTAAAACTGGAGCTAAAATGATCAATAAAAAACTACTACGATTGGGACTAGCCAGTGGCTTGATGTTAACATTTGCAGCTTGCACAACGATTAACCCTTATACACAAGAGCAGCAGACAAGTAATGCAGCAAAGGGTGCGGGGATTGGTGCGTTAAGTGGCGCAATCATTGGCGCCATGACGGGTGATAGAAAAACCGCTTTAAAAGGTGCGGTGCTAGGTGCTGCAACCGGTGGTGGTGTTGGCTACTATATGGATGTCCAAGAGGCTAAGCTCCGTCAACGGCTTCAGGGTACAGGGGTGAGCGTTAGCCGAATTGGAAATAACCTCATACTTAATATGCCGAGTAATATTACGTTTTCAACAGGTAATGCAAGTATTAATGCAAACTTTTACCGTGTCCTAGATTCAGTGGCTATTATTTTCCAAGAATATCAAGATACAAACATTGTAGTGGCTGGCCATACGGACAGTGTGGGTGATGCTGGTTTTAACCAGGGCTTATCTGAACAGCGCGCCCAAAGTGTTGTCGGTTATTTACGTTCGCAAGGCATTGTAGGGCAACGTTTACAAGCAGTGGGATATGGAGAACAGCGGCCAGTGGCCAGTAATGCGTCAAAAGCGGGGCGCGCACAAAACAGACGTGTTGAAATCACATTAATGCCGTTAAACAATTAATATAAAGATAATAAGCACATAAAAAGTGAAGAAAGCGGCTCATTGAGCCGCTTTTTTAATGGGAGAGGACAATGCTATGAAACTCAGAATTCTTGCTGTAGGCCATAAGATGCCAGCGTGGGTAACAACGGGGTATCATGAGTATGCCAAGCGTATGCCAAGGGAATGTTCATTAGAAATGGTGGAGATTGCACCAGCGAAAAGAACCAAGCAAAGTAATTTGGCTAAAGTAGTGGACGATGAAGGTAAGCGCATTTTATCGGCCATTAAAGACACCGATTATGTGGTGGCATTAGAGGTGAAAGGTAGGCAATGGTCGACAGCAGATGTCGCTAATAAATTAGCTGAATGGCAAGGTGTCCACGGGGTTGTGGTTTTAATAATTGGAGGGCCGGACGGTCTATCGGCCCCTTGTCTTAAAAGAGCAAACCAACAATGGTGTTTGTCACCCTTAACTTTTCCTCATCCGTTGGTACGCGTTATTTTAGCCGAACAACTATACCGTGGGTGGAGTCTAATGCAGCGCCACCCTTATCACAGGGAGTAGGGTAGATATATGAAACTAGTATTAGCATCAGCATCGCCAAGGCGCGCAGAGTTGTTACATCAAATTGGCGTGGAATTTGATATCTGTGCTGTCGATATTGACGAAACACCTTGGGTTAATGAGAAACCGAAGGACTACGTTAAACGGGTTGCCTTAGAAAAAGCACGAGCAGCACACGCTTTATCGGCCAATCAAAAGCTCTTAACGTTAGGAGCTGATACATCAGTTATCATAGATGGGCGAATTTTAGGTAAACCGTCGAGTGAAAATGATGCGATAGGTATGCTTCAAAAACTATCGGGTGTGACACACAGTGTCTTGACTGCAGTGGCACTTATTGGGAAAGATGAAGCCTGTACCATTAATGAAAGTAGGGTGACGTTCCGAGTGTTGAGTGAACAAGACATGTATCGCTATTGGGCGACTGGGGAGCCGGTTGGAAAGGCAGGTAGTTACGCCATTCAAGGAAAGGCCGCTCAGTTTATAAGTCATTTAGAAGGAAGTTTTTCTGGGGTGATGGGGCTGCCTTTATATGAAACAGCTCAATTGTTAACCAAACAAGGGTTTGACGTTTAACAGGTTGCTTGAAAATAACTTGGCTATTAGCACCTGACTACCGACCTAAAGCATAATAAACAGTTAGTCTAAATAATTGTAGTAGAGTATTAGTAACGAATAAAAAGGGTATAGAGTAATTGAATGAGTGACGAAATCTTAATTAATATCACCCCACCTGAAACAAGAGTCGCTGTGCTTGAAAACGGCGTGCTTCAAGAGCTGATTATTGAGCGTGCGCGCAAGCGGGACACGGTTGGTAACTTGTATAGAGGAGAAGTTGTTCGAGTAATGCCCGGCATTCAGGCGGCATTTGTAAACATAGGCTTAGATAAAGCAGGTTTTTTACATGCATCAGATGTGCTGGTTAAGGGAGAGGTGCCGACAGACGATAAGGGAATTGAGTCCTTTCTAACACAGGGGCAGCAGGTGGTTGTTCAGGTGCTAAAAGCTCCGATAGGGACAAAAGGTTCCCGTTTAACCATGAGCATTTCCATCCCATCGCGTTATCAAGTATTTTTACCTTACTCCAATAAGCTAGCCCTTTCGCAACAGCTTGATAATGAGCCTGAACGAGAGCGTTTAATGGCATGCATGGAGGTATTTAAAGCGCAAGGTCACGCAGGCGGCTACATTGCTAGAACAGCTGCAGAAGAGGTTGATGAGGATAATATCCTAGCTGATATGCTCTTTTTGAATAAACTCTGGGAGGTTATCAGTCTCCAAGTGGAACAAGGAGAGCTCGGTTTAATCTATGAGGACTTACCCCTAGCATTACGTATATTAAGAGACTATTACCAATCATCGGTGAGTAAGATAGTGATTGACTCAACCATTAACTTTGATCGGATGGTGGATTTCTCATCTAAATTTATGCCCGAGGTGAAGTCCCTACTGGAGTTGTATAAAGGTGCTCGACCTTTGTTTGATTTATACAGTATTGAACAGGAGATTAAGTCTGCCTTAGAAAGGCACGTGCCGCTAAAATCTGGTGGTCATCTGGTGTTTGACCAGACAGAGGCAATGACCACGGTAGATGTTAATACTGGGAGCTACTTAGGGCGTGGCAACCAGCAGCAAACAATCTTTAAAACCAATATGGAGGCGGCTCAAGCAACGGCACGACAGTTACGCCTTAGAAACTTAGGTGGTATCATTATTATTGATTTTATTGATATGTACGATGATGAACATAAGGCATCGGTTTTGCAAGCGTTGGAAAAGGCCATGCAGAAGGACCACGCAAAATATACGATCAGTAATGTGTCAGAACTAGGCCTGGTTGAAATGACGCGAAAGCGAACCAGGGAAAGTTTACAGCGAGTACTGTGTGAAGCATGCCCAACCTGCCAAGGTGACGGAATGATTAGAACACCCGAAACAACGTGTTATGAAATATTCCGTGAAATCATGCGAGACGCACGTCAATATGAGGCAAAAGAATTACTGGTATTATCCTCTCAAGAAGTTGTCGATATGCTGCTTGATGAAGAGGCCGCAGCCCTAGCGGACTTAGAGGCGTTCGTTGGGATTAATATTCGATTCAGAGCCGAACAGGACTACAGGCAAGAGCAATATAATGTTGTATTGGTGTAACAGGCCGACCTTTAGCAATGAGTAAAGTCCGGTTCTTTGGCCATACGCTACTGTGGTGCGCAACGGTTAGTCTTGCCTTATTGGCGGCCATTCTACTTGCTGCTCGTCTACTTATTGTGCAAATCCCCGCGTATAAGCATGAGATTGAACAATACCTTAGCAAAGAGTTAGGGGTCGATTTAACCATCGGGCGGATGGCTGCAAGAATGCAAGCATTTAGACCCATACTGAGCTTAACCAATATAAGTTTAAAGGCCGAACATGAAACCTTACTGGGTGCGGCTGAAATTCGGGTGGCATTCGAACCACTTGGTTTACTTCTTGGCCGTGTCGCACCCAATAAAATAGTCATCGCTAACACAACCGTCTCTATTAAGCGTTTTGCTGATGGGCATATATCGATTTTAGGCTTATCAAGTGGGAATCATACGCAAACAACAGCGACCGATTTCTCATGGTTACTCAGCGGCAGTTATGAGCTTATTAATAGTCAAATAAACTGGCAAGATAGTTTGCGCGAGCTTCCGGATTTAGCACTAAAGCAAGCCCATATCTCGTTTCAAAATAATGCCGATACTCACCGGCTCTCTATGGAAGCTAAGCTGGCTGGTACACTCGGTGAGACGGTTAAATTTGCCATTAAATTAAAAGGCAATCCTTTGTTGGGGAATGCCTGGTCCGCCAAAAGTTACTTGAAGTTAAAAGAGGTCAATGTGTCGAACTACGCATCACGGCTTAATATTCCTCAGTTATCATTAACCCATGGAACGGGTGATATTGAGTTATGGAGTAACTGGGATGCATCCAAATTAACTAAAATCAAGGGTGTTTTAGACATAGCTGACGTTGGTGTAAGTCGGCTAGACGAAGCCGTTGACATTCAACAATTAAGCGGGGAATTTGAGTGGGTGTTAGAGAGTAAAGGTTGGCAGTTATGGGGTAAAGACTTTTTGTTAAGTACAAAAAACATTGTTCAAGAAGCAACCAGTTTTAACGTAAACTATCAGCAAGACACGACCGACTCCTATCAATTAAATGGCCTTTTTAACCAGCTCAATTTAGAGGTTTTATCAAGCGTACTGCAAGCATCTGAGCTTTTGACTGACAAGCAGACTAAGCAGTTAAATCAAGCAAAACTGACCGGCCAGCTCGATAACGCTTCATTTGCAATCAGGCAGAGAAGTAACGACTTGTTGTGGGCCGCATGTAGTCAGTTCAGTCAATTATCCGTGCAGGCAATTGAGCAAACCCCTTCACTGAATAATTTTACGGGTGATGCTTGTGCGACACAAAAAGCAGGCTGGTTAAACCTGCAAACTGACGAGGCCTCTATAGAGTTTAAACGGCTCTTTCGACAACCTTTAAAGATAAATCACTTGGGGTCTCAACTGTCATGGTTAAAAAATGACAGTGGTTGGGCCATTCACTCTGACCAAGTCGCTGTGAATGTGGGGGGTGTTGAGACAACTTCTCGTCTTCAGCTTCAACTTTTTCCAGCGAATAAAGCGCCATGGATGAATGTGCAAACACAATTTTCAAAGGCTAATGTCAGAGGTGTCCCTCAGTATCTCCCCGTCGGCATTATGTCTGATCGAGTAGTGAAATGGCTAGACAAAGCCTTTCTTAGCGGTGCTGTAACCGGAGGCGGTTTCTTGTTCAGAGGTGATGTTGCCGACTTCCCCTTCAGGCAGCAGCAAGGGGTGTTTCAAGTCCTTTTTAACACAGATGAAACAACCTTGCACTATGCTGATCACTGGCCAAATGTTGAGGGTGTGTCAGCTAATGTAGAATTTAAGAATGCGGGGCTGTCAGTGTTGGCTAAGAAAGGTCGTGTGGCAGGCAACAAGCTAGAACATGTTACGGTTAATACTGACGATTTAGGCCGTGGTCAGTCGTTAATGATTTCAGGTCAACTAACAGATGATATCAGTGGTTTATACCGCTTCTTTGAACGTTCCCCTTTGCATAAATTGACGAAAGGACTAACCGACCACTCCAGCGTGTCGGGCCAAGTGTCAGTGGGTTTAAATATTGACGTCCCATTGCGTAAAAAAAGAGCCGTCAAGGTGACTGCCAATGCTGTTTTAAAGAATAATCTACTCGACTTTCCAGCACTGGGTATTGCTGTGACAAATATTAATGGCCGGCTTGCATACGGAGCAACAGGTTTAGAAGCAAGCTCAGTTAAAGCTGAGGCACTGGGTGAAGAGCTGACCATTGACATTAACCATGAAGGTGGCCATCAGGTTATTAAAGCAATGGGTGACATTAATGTTGCGAGCTTATCTAAAAAATACCCCTCTGCTGTATGGCGGCATGCCACTGGGCGCAGTGCGGCTTTTTTAACCGTGACGCTGCCAAAGCAAGGGAGCTCTTCTTCCAATCAATTGACCTTGTCACTAGAAAGTAACTTGAAGGGCATTGGTATCAACTTACCAGATCCTCTGGCTAAGAAGGCCGGCAGTGAGGTTGTGAGTCGGTTAGATGCCACGTTGGACTCAACGTCGCTTCGACTCAACCTTAAGCATGGTGATATTCTTAACAGTACCGTTCAACTTAAGAACGATACGCCTGCAAGTCAGTTACGCTTAGACAAAGCAGGTATTCGGCTAGGTACGTCTCCGGCCCAATTGCCTCAAGGGAAAACGGTACAGTTGTCGGGGCAAATACAGGCGCTTAATGTGGAGGCGTGGCAACAAGCTATCAATAAAAGTGTTTTGAATGGATCATCTAACAATTTAGTGAATAAAATAAATGTAAGTATTGATCATTTAGAGGTGCTAAATAAAGAATTTAAACATGTTCACCTAAAGGGTGAGTATCAGCACTCTGCGTGGTCTGGACAAGTGACAAGTCCTACAATATCAGGGCATTATTACCTGCCGGATGACTTAACAAGAGAGCATAAAGTTGTCTTAAAGCTAGATTCATTAGTGCTAACTAACCAGCAGAACATGCCTATAGATGGAGATGCCTCCCCGTTAAGTCCAGACAGCATTCCTAATATAGACCTAACGAGCCAGAGTCTTACGATTGGCGATGCAAGTTTAGGGAAGCTTACCCTAAAGCTTAGGCATAAAAAGCAGGGACTTATTATCGAAGACCTATCCTTGGTTTCAGAGCAACACAAGCTTCAAGCAAAAGGGGCTTGGGATGTTAAAGGGGATGTTGGTAGGTCTGGTTTACGAGGCCATTTTTCGAGCCAGTCATTAGGTAGGTTACTACAGACAATAGGGTTAACGACAAAGCTTAAGGGAACGCCAGCGGACATGTATTTTGATTTACATTGGCCAGGTGAACCGCATAAACTTTCAAAAAAACAGCTTAATGGTTACGTTAATATAAAGGCAAAAGAAGGCCGTTTGCTAGATGTGGAACCAGGAATAGGACGAATTTTTGGTTTACTTAGCCTGAGTAATATACAGCGGCGTTTACAACTCAATTTTAGCGATTTATTCCAAAAAGGGCTAAGTTTTGATGAGGTTAAGGGTGAGTTTCTCATTTTAAATGGAGAGGTAAACATAGACCGTTTATATTTAGAAAGTCCCGCTGCACAGGTTGCTTTTGAAGGGGAATTAAGCCTAGCTAAAGAGACCATTGACCAATTAGTAACCGTTATTCCTAAAACAACCGAAACATTACCATTAGCAGGTGCTTTAATAGGTGGCCCTTTGGTCGGCGCAGCAACGTATTTAGTGCAAAAAATAGCGGGGAAAACATTGAACAAGTTTGCAGGCTATCAGTACCATGTGACAGGCACATGGGCAGATGCCGATATTAAACAACTCAGCAAACCTGGTGATAAAGTATTTGGCTTTGTGAATGACATACTGACACCTGTGTTTAACCCTAAAAAAGCCGACGTGCAGTAAGCGTTAGCCATCAATCTAGGTTAAAATTAGTCATATAGCTGTACCTCCTCAATGACTAGACTTTATGTGTCTCAGTGATCACAACATAAGACTAAAAACAAACCCTAGCCGTTAAACCCTGCCTTGAAATGATGCATTAAAGAGAAAAACTATGAGTAACATAATCCAGCAAGCAGACAATATAATATTGAGTCCAGCGGGGCTGTCGATAAATGATATCAGTACCGTGATGGGCTCCTTGGTGAACTCCTCGATAGACCAAGCGGATATATATTTTCAGTCGTCACGCAGCGAGTCATGGTTACTAGACGACGGCATTGTAAAAGAAGGTAATTACAATATAGAACAAGGGGTTGGTATACGAGCGGTTAGCGGTGAGAAAACAGGGTTTGCTTACAGCGAGGAATTAACCCTGCCAAGGTTGCTGACAGCAGCGAGCAATGTACGAGCCATTGCTAGCAAAGGGCAGTCAGGCATTTTGAAACCTTGGGTTAATAACACTGTGCGGTCACTTTACCAACCGATAGACCCACTTACTACACTAACCGGGGAAGATAAAGTTGCTCTACTGAAAAATATCGATCAGAAAACACGGCAGCTGGATACGCGAATAGACCAAGTAACCGTTAGCCTAGTGGGCGTACACGATGTTGTTTTAATCGCGACAGAAACAGGCCAGTTGAATGCAGATATTCGGCCTTTAGTTAGAATGAATGTATCGGTTATCGTTGAACAAAATGGGCGTCGTGAACAGGGTAGCTCTGGTGGCGGAAGCCGTGAAGGTTATGCTTATTTTATGGATCAAGATAGGGCAATGGAGTATGCGCGCGAAGCAGTTCGTCTAGCACTGGTAAATTTGGAAGCGGTTGATGCACCAGCGGGTAATATGACCGTCGTGTTGGGCCCAGGCTGGCCAGGTATTTTACTGCATGAAGCCATTGGCCATGGGTTAGAAGGTGATTTTAACCGTAAAGGCAGTTCGGCTTTTAGTGGCCAAGTGGGTGAAAAAGTAGCCTCTTCTTTATGCACCATTGTTGATGATGGAACTCTAAATGATAGGCGCGGCTCGTTATCGGTGGATGATGAAGGGACGCAAAGCCAATGCACAACCTTAATTGAAAAAGGTGTTTTGAAAGGGTATATGCAAGATAAAATGAATGCTCGCTTGATGGGTGTTAAGCCGACTGGAAATGGTCGCCGTGAATCGTATGCGCACCTACCAATGCCACGAATGACAAATACTTATATGTTGCCGGGTAACAGTGTGCCAGGCGAGATAATATCGTCTGTTAAAAATGGCTTATATGCGGTTAACTTTGCAGGTGGGCAGGTGGATATTACTTCAGGTAAGTTTGTGTTTTCGGCTAGTGAAGCATATTTAATTGAAAATGGCAAAATTGGTAAGCCAGTGAAGGGAGCTACACTAATTGGTAATGGTCCCGACGTGCTAACAAAAGTAAGCATGGTCGGTAATGATTTAGAATTAGATCCTGGCGTGGGCACTTGCGGTAAGGAAGGGCAGAGTGTGCCTGTTGGTGTCGGACAACCAACACTTAAGATCGATTCACTAACCGTTGGGGGGACACATGCCTAATATAAAGACAGCGCAAAAAATGGATGAGTTAAACATAGATGATTTAAGGGCCATTGCTGCTGATGTTTTAGTGGAAGCTAAAAAACAAGGCGCAGACCAAGTCGAAACGGGTATCAGTACTGGCGAAGGTTTATCGGTCAATGCTAGGTTTGGAGAAGTTGAAACAATTGAGTTTCATAAAGACCAAGGCATTGGCGTTACGGTTTATCAAGGACAAAAAAAAGGCTCGGCTAGCTCAACAAAAATGGATGCTGCCTCAATTAAAGAAATGGTCAGCGCTGCCTGTTCAATAGCGCGTTATGCAGAAGATGATCCATACTCAGGTTTGCCAGACAAAGAGAGCTTGGCTATTGATTTCCAAGACTTATCGTTGTCTCATGCGTGGCAACTGAGCGCGGAGCAGGCTATAGAGCAAGCGGTTGAATGTGAAGATGCCGCTAGGTCTTATGATGCAAAAATTACAAATTCAGAAGGTGCCAGCATACAAACTTTCTCAGGGACACGTGTTTTAGCTAATAGCCTAGGCTTTAACCATGGTTATCATGCCACTCGGCATACCATGAGCTGTTCGGTTATTGGTGAGTTGGATGGCACGATGCAAAGAGATTATTGGTATACCGTTGCACGTAAAGCTGCAGATCTGGATGCTGCGAGCAAGGTCGGAGAAATGGCCGGTGAACGAACCATTAAACGGTTAGGGGCTAGACCCATAAGTACAAGAAAAAGCCCCGTTATGTTTGCTGCCGAAGTCAGTTCGGGGTTAATTGGGCATTTTGTTTCAGCCATTCGAGGCGGTAATCTCTATCGAAAATCAACCTTTTTAATGGATAGTATAGGTCGGCAAGTTTTTCCTTCTTTTATCAATATTTACGAGCAGCCACATATCTTACAAGGAATGGGCAGTGCCACGTATGATGCGGAAGGAGTGGCTACCTCACCGCGCAGCATTATAGATTCTGGGGTCGTTCAAGGGTATGTGTTAAGTAGCTATTCTGCACGTAAATTAGGAATGGACAGTACTGCAAATGCCGGTGGGGTACATAATTTAACAGTACAGGCAGGCGATTTAGATACCCAACAAATGTTACGTGAAATGGGGACAGGCTTGCTCGTGACAGAGCTTATAGGTCAAGGCGTTAACACCCTAACTGGGGATTACTCACGAGGGGCGGCAGGCTACTGGGTCGACAAGGGTGAGATTCAATACCCAGTTGAAGAAATTACCATTGCAGGCAACTTAAAGGATATTTATCAGTCGATCGTGGCTGTTGGTAATGATGTCGATTTGCGGGGCAATATACGCACAGGTTCAATATTGGTGAGCGAAATGACCATAGCGGGAAGCTAAAAAGGCTGTGTTAATTATTAGAGTAAAAATAACGTCGCAAGGCCTAAGAACGTAAAAAAGCCAATAACATCGGTGACGGTTGTTAAAATGACACCGCCTGCAATAGCAGGGTCAATGCTCATACGCTTAAGTGCTAAAGGAATTGTCGCGCCAGCTAAAGCGGCTGCAACGAGATTAATAATAAGGGCTGCGCCTATGAGTAGGCCTAATGATTTGCTTTGAAACCATATAGCGGTAAGAACGGCAACAACACCCGCCCATAGGCAGCCATTTAACGCTCCAACCGCTAGCTCTTTCCATAAAAGCCAACGCGCATTGGTTTGCCCAACTTGGTTTAAGGCGATACCGCGTATGACGAGCATTAATGTTTGGCTACCAGCAATACCTCCCATACTGGCAACAATCGGCATAAGAACGGCGAGTGCAACTACTTGCTCAATGGTTTCTGCAAATAGGCTGATGACGCCAGCAGCGATAAGTGCAGTAAATAAATTAATGCCAAGCCACAATGTTCGTCTTTTCGCGCTTTTCATCACCGGGGCAAACATATCATCATCTTCATCAAGTCCGGCCATGCTAAGCATTGAGCGGTCAGCCTCATCACGGATAACGTCGACAACATCATCAACCGTAATACGGCCAAGCAAGTGATTTTTTTCATCAACAACAGGAGCCGAAATGAGGTTGTAATCTTCAAAGAAAAGAGCAACATCATTAGCTGACAACGTAGGTGAAAGGGCTTTTTGATCCGTCTCCATGATGTCGCTAACGAGACTATGGCGGCTTTTTGTAATGAGGTCGATAATATTGAGGATGCCAAGGTAGCGGTCATCTCTATCGACAACAAACAGTTTGTCAGTGTTAGCTGGCAATTCACCATGCTGCCGAAGATACCTTAGTGCGGCACCTAAGTTTACATTTGGGCGAATAGTAACAACGTCAGGATTCATCAACCCGCCTGCGCTGTCTTCGCTATAAGACATAACAGATTGTAAGCGCCGTCTATCTTGGTTGGACATGGAGCGAACCACTTCATGTAAAACGGCATCGGGCAGGTCTTCGAAGATATCTGCTAAATCATCGGTCTCCATGGAGGCAACAGCGGATATCAAGTCGTTATAGTCGGTTTTTTCAATAAGGCCTTGTCGAACCTCATCATTGACTTCAACTAATATATCACCGGTTAACTCGGGGTTAACCAGCCCCCATACAAGCAACCTCTTCTGCATAGGTAGTGATTCAAGCAGGTTAGCTACTTCCGCGGGGTGTAGATCATTAATTTGTTGGCTAATTTGAGATAATGCACCACTACCTAAGCTATTTGCGAGTAAACGCAAGTGCTCATGAGTATTCTCGTGTTGTTGAGAGTTTGGCATGGTTTTATCGTTAAGTTAGCTATTCAAACAAGAATTCATTCTAGCTTAAACACTGCTCAGCTGCTGTGTTATTTTCTAGCTAATATCCGCTAAAGAGTAGCTAACTCACGGTGTCTAGTGAGAATACTAAGCCCCTGATTAGATAGAGAGAGGGACAATTTTTCTGCTAAGTAAACAGATCGGTGCTGCCCACCCGTACAGCCTATCGCGATGGATAAATAATTCCTATTTGAATTAGCAAACTCTGGTATCCAGCGACTTAAGTATTGAGCGGTATCTTGAAGGTAATGTTGAACAAGGGGTTCCTGTTCTAGGAATTGAATAACGGGTGTATCTTTTCCAGTCTCACTGCGTAATAAAGGATCCCAATAGGGGTTGGGTAGGCACCGCGCATCAAACACAAAGTCAACATCATTTGGTGCGCCATGTTTATAGCCAAAGGACATGATTTGCAGCGATAAGCCACCAGCACTATTGATGCATATCCGTTTTCGTATAATATCCCGTAATTGATGAAGGTTAGTGTTACTGGTATCTATTTGAAGGCTGGCATGACTAGCAATGGAGCTAAGTCGCTCAATCTCAAGATCGATGGCCTCATCAAGGGATGTGTTTTGATTGGATAATGGGTGTTTTCGACGGGTTTCATTGAAACGCTTTAATAAAATGTCCTTATTGGCACGAAGAAAAATAATATCGTAGTCAATATGGCTGTGTTGAAGCTGCTCAATAAAATGGTTAAAGTGGTTTAATGATTGATGGTCGTTCCTTGCATCAATTCCGACAGCGGCTAATTTAAATAAGGGCTTATCTGTTTGGGTGAGTAACTTAGCAAAGTCACGTAGTAGGGCAATAGGTAAGTTGTCTGTGCAATAAAAGCCAGCATCCTCAAGGGTGTCAAGTGTAATGCTTTTTCCTGAGCCGGACAGCCCACTAATAATAACCAGTTTCATTGAAGAAAGGCCGGCTGTTAAGGCCGGCCTAATTTAAACTAACGGTGAGCTTTAGATTTTTCTTTATGCTTAACAACTTGTCTATCAAGTTTATCAATAAGCGCATCAATGGCCGCATACATATTTTCCTGAGTGTCCTCAGCAAATATTTTTATACCATTTAAATGAATAGTAGCCTCAGCTTTTTGGTTAAGCTTTTCAACTGATAGGACAACATGGACATCAATGACCTTGTCAAAATGTCGTTTGATTTTATCAAACTTAGATGCCGTATATTCACGAATTGAATCGGTGATTTCTACATGGTGTCCAGATAAGTCTAACTGCATATTACTCTCCTGTTGTGGTTACAAAAATGTCAAAGGATTCGTTTCCGTTGACTGGAAGGTGGGATAGAAATGGATTCACGATATTTGGCAATGGTTCGCCGAGCAACATTAATGCCTTTATCGGCTAATAATATGGCTATTTTACTATCGCTTAGGGGTTTTTGAGGGTTCTCAGTACCAACTAACTCCTTAATAAATGCTCTAATGGCTGTTGCGGAGCACTCACCGCCGGTATCGGTTGAAACGTGGCTAGAGAAAAAATGTTTTAGCTCAAAAATACCATTAGGTGTGTGCATATATTTATTGGTCGTTACACGTGAAATAGTGGACTCATGCATATCAACCGACTCGGCAATGTCGCGAAGTACCATGGGTTTCATTGCTATTGCGCCATGCTCGAGAAAATCTTTTTGGCGATTCACAATTTCCTGTGAGACTAACATCAATGTTTCATTTCTACTTTGTAAGCTTTTTATGAACCAACGTGCCTCTTGTAAATGGTTTTTCATTATTTGACTGTCAGCACTTTTATCGCCACGTTTAATCAGCGTTTGATAATAAGGGTTGACTCGAATATTAGTGGCAATGTCCCCATTAATCGATATTAGCCATTGGCCTTTAAGCTTGTTGACATACACGTCGGGTGTGATGTATTCAGCTGCTGTGTCCTCAATTCCTGAACCAGGGCGTGGGTTTAGTCCCTGAATAACGGCTAAGATGTTATTTAGCTGTTGGTCATCAATGCTAAGCCGGCGCTTTAATTTATGGCTGTCCTGGGCACCTAACGCTTTCATCTGTAAAGAAACTAAATCAATCGCTTCAGATAAGTATTGGGTATCCGGTGGTAATTGATTTAATTGGATTAACATGCAATCTTGAAGGTCTATAGCACCGACGCCAGGTGGATCAAACGATTGAACCTTATGGAGTACCGCGAAGACTTCATCTAAGTCAAGGTCATCTAGCTGTTTGAGCAGGTCGTTATGGATGTGTTCAGGCTCTGCCTTTAAATACCCATTACTATCAATGCTATCGATAATAGTGGTAGCGATTACCTTATCGATGTCTGAAAAGTTGGTTAA
>ERZ1027208.316-NODE-316-length-20330-cov-14.853810_pt1 | contig 20330 bp, 26 predicted proteins | sample MGYA00520867_ERZ1027208 | MGnify/ENA primary metagenome ERZ1027208 (study PRJEB33311, sample SAMEA4378413) | marine metagenome | biome: Marine biome; feature: Fjord; material: Water | collected 2014-07-20T08:00:00Z/2014-07-... | depth 75 m ...
GGTGCTAGTGCTGGTTCTTGCTCTAAATATTCGGGTTCAGATTCAATTTGTGGCGGTTCGGTTTCAGACGTAACGGGTGGAATTTCAGCGGGTTCCTCTAACTTTTTTTCATTACTAGTTTGAGTCCGATCAATCTCTACAACGTCAGTAAGTTGGTGTTTACTCAGGGACACCCTCATTAGGTGTTCATTCGCTTTTTGAATAATCTCACTTACCGAATTCTTATCATCCAAACTGCCGCCCACCATAAAGGAAAGCAAACTATCCATAGCCAGGTTGTTTGACATCATCCAGCTCGTTGTTTCATGCCCCATCCATTGCCTGAGTATGACTAAAGGGTACTAGCGTTCTAGTTTCTTAGTAGAATTATCTAATTTACGAATTTTATAATAGCAATACTCTTCATCAATTTCTGAAATCCCAGACCAAAACCGCTCATCTTTCTTTTTTCCTGACTTATTGAAAAAAACCATTTCCATCTCAAATAAAGCCTGTCCACATCGATGCACTAAAGCTCCGACGAAAATAGTATAGGTCCACAATTCTTTTGTTCGTGCTATCTCTTCAGCGGTAGAGCCAACCGGCAACAAATAACCCTGTCTCACCCGTAATGCCTCTATGACCAGCAGCAGCGATTTCTCAACCATCCCTCCTAATTTAGAGAAAGGACCTTCAGTAGCAACGGGTAACAATTGCATGGTTTCGACAAATCGTTCAATTGTCGGCAAGTAGTACAACCCAAATCCACCTGTTGATGCTGATGATAAACGCTTTATATGATTGATTAATTTTGTATGAGGCACGAGCAGTTCTGCACCTGTTTGATACTTATATGTTCCTGCCGGAGATCTACTATCAATTAGTGTTTCTAATTTTGGTTTCTTGTTAAAAAATTTAAACATATCGATTTTCATTCTCTTCAAGATCCTTTCTTAAAGTTTAATTTCGGCAATAAAAAACCCCAATTCAATAAATTGAATCAGGGCTATTTTTACTTTTTAATCAGTCGATTAATAACTCTATCAAATGACTTTTTGACTTGTTTTGGTAAGCCAATTTTTAGCCCAGTACTTGTAATGGGTTGTATTACAGTAAGTTCGTCACCGTAAGACTCTATTCTCCAACGACCGCCAGACAAACCCATTGCATTAGCAACACGTACAGGTTTGTTCAAAACAGCTTCAGGGTTCATATCCTTTAAAGAGAATTCGTTACCAAATATTCCTTTAAGTTGGTACAAGTGTTTTTCGCGCATTTCAGGTCTATGTATTAATAAAAATAGATAGATCCCAATGACTAATGACATAATTCACTCCTTTTTAAAAAAAGAGTGCCCAAAAAGGAAACTCCCTTTTGGGTTATGTGTATTTAATATCCCTAGATACTAAATATTCGTTTGACGTTAACTTTCCCTAGAAAGCCAACTTTTTGAATCTTATTTTTAGTGAACAAGTAAACACTCTAACCAACAAATAAATTGTTGGATCGAAAGCTAGATAATACCACATACATCAATGAGTTGTGTCTTTTTCATGTCGTAAAACCTTGTCAACTTGCCCTCTCTGAAAACCCCTGTACAATTCTTCTTTCTAAGGACGATTAACTCACTTATATAAGGAAATAAAATGAAGAAAATTATCTTAGCACTTGTTCTATCTTTTTGTGTCACAAGTGCCTTTGCCAAGGATGTTTGGGAACATAAGGTTGAAAAACGTGGGGGACTCAATTATTTGAACCCTGGTAATTTATCGGATCGGTTAACCCAAATGGGCGCACAAGGATGGCAACTAGTATCTGTGCAACATTTAGGCAAGCAAAGCTGGTACTTTTACAAGCGGAAAAAATAACAGGCTTTTACACGCTTTTAGGTGACAATTAACTTAGTTAATCAGACAATACTGCATCACTATGGAACTTACAGCACATTACATGAGCCACCCTTTTCAATTTCTCAAGGCCATGTGGGGTTTTCTTGAATTGAGCTGGATGCGAGTTTTTATCTTAATACTTGCATGGGTTGGTATTGGTTTTGTGCTGTATACCAATGGTGGTATATACCACATTATGAACGCCATCTTTTTTACCATTGCTGAGACATTCTTTGTCTCACTAGCTACTCTGATCAAATTTGCGGGGATTGGCCTTCTTGTATGGGCGTTTTTTTCAGGTAAATTTGGTCATACTGACCAGTCTTGGTACAACGACCCCAATTATGCTGATATGCCAGGGAATGACTACTACACCCCTCCTGATGATGACGATTAATTACTTACCTTTTACAGCCGTTTTCGTTAACGATGAAGTTTGATCAGCTCCTTTATCGCCTGTACTTTTAGCTTTTTCTCCTCCTGAACTAATGGCTGAACCTGCTTTTATACCAGCCCAAGCCAACATCCCGATCCACATTGCAGGCATAATAATCCACATTGCAGCTATGGAAAGGTCTATTACCCCTCCCCCAATTGACGATGTAGCCAAGCTGTTAGAAATATTATTTAAAGAAAATTGATTTACAGCCCCAAATAACATTGTTTCAAGAAGAATAAGAACGGCATAAATCGTTGTTAAAAACTTTAATGAAAATACAACAAAAGTAGCTGTAATCACCATTCCCCAACTATATCCCGACATCACCATAATAAACGGCAGTAAGAAATAGATCGTCATTAATATTAATGCTTGAAGGTTAGGCATCATATTTTGAATCGTTATTAATGTAGTCGCTACAAAAGCCCACGCAACTCCAGTTGTTGCCCCACCGACTACGGTTTTGCCTGTCGTACCTATAAACCGATCTACTGTACCAGTATATTCTCCCGAATCACGGCTTTCCAAACCAGCCAATGTCATCCGCTCAAGGCCATCTATTGTCACAGAACTATTCAGTAAGACTGTTTTAAGTGCGTTCTCTCTTTCCTTAGCTAAACTATTACCGAACAAAGCACCGAATGCCCCTAACGACGCATTTTTACTAGCAGGTACTTGTGTATTTAAACGTACAAGCAACCCATTCGTACTGTCTGTCCACCAATTTTTGCATGTTGGTCTGCCATTTGCCGGTGTCGCCACGCTAGCATCATATTCATTATCTCTAGTCGCATTAAAAGCAAAATTAGTCACTGGTGTTACTGCTCTCGTAGCCGCATAAAAAGCTACATTATCTTGAAAAAATTTTGAGCCTATCCATTCCATATCGTCCACATCATACGTTCCGGCATTAAATGTGGCTTGCCAACTGTTGGGATCTTCCGCGAAGGTAGCTAGCGATTCCAAATAACATTCATTTTGAAATCTTGCCAAGTCATCTTTAAGTCCTTGGTCGGTAATTTGTATATTATTGATTTCATACTGAACTTGTCTAATGTTGACGCTACAACTCATGCCCGCTATAACGCTATCATTTATGGCTCCTGATAAATTCATCACCATATACCACCAAATTGGTACCTGAGCTACCGACCCTCCTAACGCAACTGTGGTGAACGTAGTGTCATATGTTGTCCCCGTTGCACCACCTGATACTACCGGAGCTGTACTGCATGCTTCTTTATAACTTTGCGCCCCAACGCTTAGGTTCATTGATGGAACAACAGCGATAATAATAACAATAAACATTGCAATTATATCGAGCTCCATTCGCCGTTGAGACACACTTGCTGCATCTTTAGCCTCTTGGCTCTTATACGGTTCAGCGAAGTTCTTAATAACAACCACAAAAAACGGTATGTAGGCAATTCCCGTTTCACTGAGAATACTCCACACATTGTCGTAAAGTAGCCAACCAAATAGCATCGTATATACTTCTAGATAACTGCCCACACCCATTTTAAGATCCTGTTATTGGTGCAATTAGTTTGCCGAAACCATCTTGAATAATGAATATTTCAACCATCACGATATACGCGGCTATTCTCCATCGACTTGAGATAGCTCTATTTATTTGATCTGTAGACCACTTTTGCGTTGTACCCATCCATGTAAAAACCCCATTCCAATATCCGAACACTAAAATAAAGAACAAGCCACGTATAACCATCCCTACTTCTTTCAGGGATGTTAGCTTCCCCTTTAGAGCCTCACCCCCCATTTGGTATTGAAACAACGCAGCAGTAATAACAACTAAAAGAGTCATTCCGCAAAAGGCGATGATTATTTTTTTAATCATGGTTTAACTGCCCCACCTTTTATCTCTTTTATGTCATAAGCTGGAGTCCTTTTTATTCTCAGACTGTTTATTTTCCTCCTTTTCTCCATCGCTAATAAAACAGGAATCGTGTCCCCTGCGAGTTCTTTACGAATGCGCTTTTCAAATAAAACTGCTTCAATTTGCACATTGATTTGATCTAGGTATTTAGATACATCCTCAGCCTCAAGAGCGTGCGCCATATCCGGCTGTTCTCGGCCCATCGTTATCATTCTGCGCACAAACAACGCTTTTTCAACGAGTCGTGCCATAGCTATTTCTTCTGAGATTTTATCAATGAATATACTTTTCTCTGCCGTTTTGAGGCGTGATAAAGCAGTGATTACCTCTTTGGACAAGCGTGTTCCGGGTGAGGTAACAGCTTCTAAGTTTGCAACCGTTGCGGTACCTGGGTTCGCAACCATTGGCACTAAAAGATCTTTCACAGCCACCTTTTCAGTACCAATAAAATACAAAAGTCCCTTGCCCGGTGTGTTTTTATTTATATGGCCGTCATACGTGTATATCTCTTCTTTCCCCAATAGCCCAATAGAGAAATCACGAGCCGCTTCTACATTTGGCCACAAATCTTTGATACGCCCTGTACCAGACGGTATTCCAGCAGCATATGGGGCTCTGTTCATTGCAATGTTATAACCAGCTCGCACCATATCTGTAGGTATATCAATAGGTGGTTGCCCCTGCCCTCCTCGTGTACCACCTAGCCAATCAATTCCGTTTTTTCCACCATTGTTTTCAATTGTTTGTTTTGCAGAAATAACATCCGTAGACGATGATGAGCTCCCGCCTGTTCCCATTTCAACTTTCCAGTCGCGCCCCACGGCCAAGGTTGCCCATTTTTCATACGGATTGATCCCTTGAGCCATTTCTTGCTCCATTTGCTCACAGTTCTTCGTAGCTAGGGTGACTTGTTCTTGGGCTGCTAATAAACCGCCCTGAAACAAGTCATAGAGGCCGGGGTTTGCTCTTTGTAAAATCAGTGCGGGTAACGATGCAATGGCTGAGGTTGCCGCGCTCAACATATTATTCATCAAAGCATCTGTGCCCGTTTTAATACCATTAAGAACATTACTAACACCTAAAACTGGATCAAACTTGCCACAACTCATGTTCACACCCCAGTTAGCGGATGCGCTAAGAGCCGTAGAACTTTGATTTATATTTGGAGCAACACTTATGGACTGCGCTCCCCCAATTTCATAATACCAACGACTTTCTTCTGGCGGTGCTTGAGTTACAGCATGTGCAGAGCAAGACAAGGTTGTAACAATCGACAACATAAGTGTTCTTTTATACATATGGTTCTACTAAACTATGAATTTATGGGTATGACATAAAATTTACATCAAACAGAAATTTGCCACGACGCTGGCAACATTTATAAGGTCGCCACAAATTCCATGCATAATCACCGGAACTTGAAACTTTACCGCCGCCCCACCCTGATATTGTTGCTATGTCATTTGAACCAAATGAATTACAGGAGGTTTCTTTTTTAGGAACAAGCATTTGCCATGTTCCTGTTTTGTCATTTCCTTCTACAAGTGACCCTGGGTTCCATACTTTCATGTCGCCACTACTCATACCTGGACCTAATGCAACGGGGGTATACACATGAGGCTGGAATGTACGCGTGACAATATCGCCTGATCTTTGCGCTATAACTGCAGCCGCTTTAGATGGAGAATGCTGTGTAACAAAACCAGATCGAGGGTAAACAGCTCCCCATGTGTTAAGTGGGAAATCACCTATTTCTCTCATGCCCGGAATTAACGCTTGAGGATAGACGAATTCAGGTACGCCCAATCTCCACGAAATTGCATCTAATGTAGACAGCATGTAAGGGTACAAAGGAAATGCTTGGCTAGGACATATGTAGCCTCCTACCGAGCCTATTAAAGAGAGAGCTGTGGCTGGATGTCCAATTACATCAGCATCTTTATAAATGAAGTTTTTGTGTGACTTTTTATTGGTTGTTCCTGCACCACTATTACGGTTCATGCCGCCACCAGGATTAGGAACAAGGCCACCTAATGTTGCAAAAATTGCTGAAGCTCCCGCTACCTGAGCCGCCCCATATGTTGCTTTAGCTTCTATCCACGGGTTTCCGCCAATTCCATTATAAGCACTCACCACAAGATCGGGATTGTAGTGGCCAACTTTGATTGAAACTTTTATTTTGCCCCATTCCGCAAGCCAATAACAAAGTCCAATCACCCGATACTTCATACAAGCAATACTAGCGGATGCCGTGATGATTCCTGCAGTAGTGATTGTTTCTGATTTAGCCTGTACGGAAAAGATCAAGCAAATAGATAGCAGTAAGGGACATATTACTTTTCTCATTTTTATTGTGCCTCTTCCCTGATTCTTACCGCTCTTCCAATATCTTTAATGCCATAAATTACTGTCTCGCCATTGTTAAATACAATGGCCGGTAACTTAGTTAACTCATATTCCGTAGCTTTCAATATCCCCTCGTAAGGCATAACCACGTGTTCTTCAAAGTATGAATGAGGCAACGCCTGCACCTTTTGAAGCACAGCAGTCTTAATTAGTTGCTCTGTTTCTGGGAGGTTCTGGCTGAGTTCGTCTTCAAAGCGTTCAGGCGCACTTAAGTCATAAACCTTTACCTCAATAAGTTGACCTGTACTGTTTTTTAACGGTGTATCAGCTCGCAATGGAGTATTTACAAATACTTCAACTAAAGACACTGCTTCATAAGCATAGGAGGCTGTCGATAACATCAATAAAACTATTGAGACAAGATATTTACCCATGACGATTTTCTTGCCTTTTTGCAATAATCTTTTTTGCAACCACTTCAGCCGCTTGCGCTTCTGTACAACCTGTTTCATGCATGATTTCCATGCGCTCAGCTTTTTCTTCTTTTTCAGTCATTGCTAATGCAAGAGTCAATGCTGGGGGAACATTCCTAAATGATAGATTTAATGAGTCCGTGAGAATTACACCTTCCGTATATTGGCCGGAAGCTTTCTTAGCCGAAAGTAACTTCCCTTTTTGCTCTTGCGTTAAGTCTTTGAAGCGGCTAATTTGCTCAATCTCATCTTTCGGCATCACTAAACACATCCACCACTCAAGCATGTTTAACATTTTCCTACTTGCGTCCGGAAAATCGTCTAAGTTCTGGGTAGCAATCCAATACCACGCACCCAATTTACGCCACATTTTTACGATTTTGATAACATACGGCGCCAACAAGGGATTTGTCGTAATAATATGTCCTTCGTCTGTGATTACTATTGTTTGACGGCTGCTGTGCTGTTCTCTTTCAACAAGCGAATGAATATGGTTCATGAGGCCAATGTAGGCAACCGTTAGTTGATCTTCATAGCCTTCACGAGCAAGTATGCCCATGTCCACAATTGTCACGTCACTATCCGGCCATGCAATACCTTCCCTATTAAAGAACTGGCCTGCTAAACCATTACAAAATAACTCCATACCATCTGCCATAAGCTCAGCACGTTCTTTTCTTTTGCCCTCTAGTCCCTGAAGATTCCTAAGACCATAAACAACATCTTCAGTTAAGGTTTGCTTTCGGCCTTGTTCTTTTGAATACTCAGCCCCTGCAATAATCGCTTTTCTAATCAGTGTTCTATCCGCTCGCATCAATGCATCAGCTTCTTTAGGATCGCCACCGGTAATCATTATTCGAGCTGCAATCTCCATCTCGCCCAGCAAATCTCTATCTTCATCTTCCTCGTCATCAGCTTCAGGAGAGATGTCGCTTTCAACCTCATCGAATTCTGCATTTAATGATAATTCCAGGCCAATCTGTTTCTTTTCTGTCAGCAATTGTTGAGCTAATGAAAATGGAGGAAGGCTTACGTTGGCTGATTTATTGAGCGTTATTTGATTGACACTTACATCATGCTCTTTCAGATAATCTCCTAATAAACCAAAGGAATTACCCGCTTCAATAACGAATATTCGTGGGCGGTATATTGCTAATGCTTGCTGTATTAAATATACCAACGTAGCTGATTTACCGGCACCTGTAGGCCCAATAATTAAAGCATGAGCATTTTTAGAGCGATCCAGACTGTTTAGCGGGTCTACTGTGAGCGGTTCGCCACCCCGATTAAAGAACGACCACCCTGGATGTCCTGTGCCACGCTCACGACCATAAATAGGTAATAGTGAAGCGATTTGACTTGAAAACGCAAGCATTGAACGTTGACTGTTCATCTTGTCATGAATTGGGTCATAGCTCATCGGCAGATTTCTAATATAACTATCCTGAATTAATAAGTCTTCCTTCTCATAGATAGGCTGTAAATGCGCTGCTAAAAGCTGAGCGTAAACGACGCGTTCACGTTCTTTTAACTGTTTTTTTGTCTTTCCTCTTATAAAGATAGCAATCTGAATGGGGTAAAGCTTGTTTCCTCGTACTAGATGTTGCTGACCTAACTCAGCTTCTTCAGCCGCCGCTCCAGCCTCAGCACTGCCACCATAGCTGGCCTGTTTGATTTGATTGATATGATTTTGTATTTCATCTTGAGGCTTAATTTGAACCGTAATACTTAAGATAGAGTCTTCGGGGAATCTATCGAACGAGGCAAATACGTGATCGCCTTGTTTTCTTTCTGCCGTCAGTAAGCCAACTTTCGGTACTTGTCTAAGAGCCCCTACAGTAACAACCTTGTGTGGCATACCATCGAAATACCATAATCCAGTTTCTTTTTCAGAGTGTGGCATCGTATGAACAAGCAGCTCTGATAAATCATATCCAATCGGTAAATCCTCATCGCCAGGATATGCCGCCATTTCTAAGAATTTCTCAACATTCCCGTCAGTAGCAAATGGGTTAGGGTTAAACCACTTAAACATCCATTCGTATAAATCACGACCTGTCGTGCGCCAAATATCCAATCCCGTATTATTTATTTGGTTTTTGAAACGATCACCTATTTCATTTATTTCATCTCTGTCAAAAGTCCATTCTGGCTCCATATTTTCATCGATATAACGATAAAGACAGATACGCACGCGTCGAATCTTTCCTGACCACGCCGAACCTGTCGTCGCATTGTCAATAAAGAGTCCGCCATGCTGTGATATTTGTTTGTAATGCTCTTCTAACTGATTCAAATACTCCTTAGTAAAGCGACTCCCTTTGGCTTCTTTTTTTATGTACTTTTCAAGGACATTAATTTCACTCGCAATATTGTTATCGTCCTGAACATATATTTGAACAACCCAATTTGCCAGATGGTCTTCTGGTATTGTTTCGGTTAACGCTGTTTGAACAGCTCCTTTTAACTCATCTAAATATTCATGTGTCGCCCCCTCTGTGGCGACTGCACGCAATTCAAACATAATCCCATGACTCTTAGCGTCAGCAAGGACAAATGTATTAGATGCGGCATGATATTCATGCCATGGCAACAAATCTGTAAACGACCGTGGGCTTTCGTGTAATTTCTTAATACGCGCTAACGTTGGTGGCTTATCACTCGCTCTACGCTTGTGTCTTACTACAACCTTTTCTTTTTTATTGTTATCAAAAAAGCCTGTAATTTTTTTTGTTGCTGAATTAAGCATTTATTAACGCACCTCTCCCGGTAAAGCATATTGGGCCTTTTCGTACAATGTAAAACTTGTTGAATAGCCCGGAACAGGGTGGTTTGAAAATCCTGCTAAATGTGGATAAACATACATGACAAGAGTTGGGTTAGGTAACGTTGGAAACTGATTACTTATTTCAGTTAGCGAAGTACGCGTGTAACCAATCAACTCTTCCGTCCCCGTCTTTATAGCGCGGGTCGGCAATAACAATTTTGGCTGTTTAGAAATAGAGGCTGATTGCATCTGATCTTTATACACCTCCATCATAGTAGGGCCGGTTTGAGGCAATAGGTCATCTTTTGTCCCCATCGCACAACCAGTCAATAAACTAATCGAGAGAGCCAGAATGAGATACTTTAGTTTGGTTTGCATAGGTAAGTTTCCTGCCGTTTGTTTCATAATCAATAGGTAATTCAATGTCAATATGCAGAGCGACTTCTACTCCACTGCCCACATAAATGACATCATAGGTTTGTGACTGGCGCTCTTTGAGCCAGTCGCCCAATTCACTTGCCCCACCACTGAGGGTTTCGTATCCTGCATTTTTAAGTGCATTTCCCGTTATATTGGTTGCCGCTGTACCAGTAAGGTTTGAAACAGTTGTTGTCGTTTCCGCATCCGCAACAGCTTTTGCTCCAGCTTCAAATCCTTTAGCTGCGACTCGTGCGAGCAAGAAACTGGTTGCATTTGATATCCTTTTTCCAGTGACACATGGAATCCCGCGATTATCTGAGATCCATGCCAATGGTTTTTGCTTTGAGTTTCCGCTGGACTGGGCTGATTTCAAAGACTGGTCATCTGAAGATAATGTTTTAATAGTTCCATCCTCAAAGACATACGTTACGGACTCCATTTCTCCTCGCACACATGCTAAGGTCCAATCTCCTACCGCGGCACCCGAAAAAATCATACTTTTTACACCTGGTATTTCTAGACCATTTGCAGCTAAGTTATCCTTGCCAACAATAACTTTAAATGGGTACGGATCTTCAATTGTCCCTTTGGTTGGTACCCGACCAATTAATGCCGTCATAGCAACTGAGCCAATTAATGTCGCATTACGCGGAACTGTGTATTTTGGGATAGATAGCGGTTGCTTGAAAACGTGACCTTTCAATGGTGAGTTACCTAAATATCCCTGCGAACCACTTTCTTTATTTGCATACTCACTAGGCAATGTGTATTTATCGTTCCCTTTCTTAGCTCTATAAGAGATTGGCTCTATCCAACTGTCTTCGTCGGCAGCAAATTCATCTAAACCAACGCCAATAGGAATGTCGCTTGTCCCCATTGCCCCTATTTTTGTTTCCAACTGATTGTATTTAGAAAGTAAACGCTCATAAGGCCCATTCACCTCTTGGGTCGTTTTAAGTTTATCTGCTTCAATTTGTCCGCGAAGCCTACTAAGGACATTGTTTTCTACAGCTTTTTGTTGTGATAAAAGTTGCTTAGCTTCTATAGATAGAAGCTCATTGTTACTCTTAAGTTCCGCGACTGTTGCAGTCAATGTTCTGATTGTGTCAGCTGGCGTGTCAGCTTCGGGTCTACTCGTTTCTGGATATTCTGATAATGCAGTAGTATCAGAATCACTGTTCATTGTTTTTGAGAAAACAAGAAAGCCTATGACAAAAACTATACCGACAAGAATTGGAAGCATCTTGTTGCTAGACTTAACCGCCATTACAAAGACTCCTCATACGAACGTTTTGAAATAAGGTATAGGCTTGTTGTATCTTCAGTTGTTCCTTGTGGCCCTAGTGTTACATGTTGAAATGTAGCCGCTTCCCACCGCCCTCTTATATCTCGGGGATCTAAAATTATTTTGTTCTTTGTAAGATTAGTTAGCTTTACAGCTGTTACATACACTCCATTTGACTGCCAACTCACCATAGGTTGTGCGCGGGTAATATGGCCTCTTATTAATGTATCCATTGCCCCTAATTCAAGTTGCGAACGTGAGACCGTTTTTGGTACTTCAATTAATCGCTCTGGTGCGTACATGCTCTGTGCCGCAAAACGTGTCAACTGCACATAATCCAAAGGCGTGGCACGTTCATCATTTATTGAAGGCTGTTGATGTTCTGTTACAGGTGTTGGAACTAGAATTTCTATCGTCGTCGCTTTGGTACGCTTTTCCGAAGCAGCCAAGTCGAGCAATATAATTTTGCCCGTTTTGATGACTTGGACTTTGACCCTTTGTTTATCAAAAGACGTACCAGCTTGCAAATAAACGACGCCATCATTACTGATTGTTCTTAGTTGATGTCTAATTTGTGGTGGCACATTAACCCTAACCTCACTCGGGAAAATAATCATCCGTTCTTTGTTGATAGGTAGCGTTATCGCAATGGGGTTTTTGTCCCATTTTATCTTTTCAGATTCGCCCGCAATACCCGATGAACAGAACATCATCACTATTATCATTAATACTAAATTTTTCACATTAACCTCTATTGAGCGGTTTTATTAATTTCAAATGGTGGCTGCGAATAGCCATCAAGCAACAAGCCCCAAGGGTTCGCATCGGATGCATCCGTTTTTACAACTTTTATGGGATAACGTATTTCTAATTTCTTAATTTTTAACCCCTTTACATGCTCTGTTAGCTCAATATCTAGCCATACAACCCACGATTTATCACTGATCACATCTACATGTTGTTCATCGTATCCCGCTAATAACCTCGTACCTCTTGTACGCCCATCAAGCTCACCTTTTCGGCCTTTATCTTTAATGTCATTTAATATCGAAGCCATAAATGTCTTCGTAAAATAAGACTGTAATTTATAGATATTTTTTGAATACTCTTTAGCGCCGTCCGTAGGCCAATCATTGATTATTTGGTATATATAGGCTGTAAAAGAAAATATATTTGCTGGATGCGGCGTATTAAGTTGAACCACGGCCCCAGATCTAAGATCGGGGGGGATTGAAACAGATTGTGTTTTAGTGAGCTGCAGGGTTGTTACCCACATTCCTGCAATTATTAAAATTAAAACAAAGATTATTCCCCTTAACGAGCTTATATGGCCTTTAAGATTTTCTTGCTCACTTCTTAATCCCACTTACGACTCCTTCCTAGTGACCAACCACCAGTATGTTTAATAATTCCATCTCTGCTTGTGCATTCTTTTTTTGAAAAAAATTTGTTCCAAAAAAACTTCATTTGATGTTGATAGTAATTACGCGGCCTACCACGTTTGATTTTTTGTAATAACGTACCGGCAAGCAATACAGTTAATAAAATTAAAACCATCGCCACCCCAAGCCCCATTGCAAAGTTTCCTAGAATCCATGCAACGAACAAACAAATAGGTATCCAAACAACCAAAGCCATCTTAATAACCATCACCAGTTCACTATTTGATAAGCCTCTTAGAATGACAGGCTCAACATTGAGCCTGTCTGCTAAGATTTCGGGAATGTCATTCCCTTTTGACATTAAATAACGCCAGCTGCTTGACCAAGGAAGTACGATACAAATAAGAATCCAGCCGCCCCTACCACTGCGGTTAAACCAACTTCAGCCCATTCTTTCTTGCCACGACGCGCTTCATTAATATCTGCTATTACCATCCATGCGAGCCATAAAAAGCCTGCCACGGCAATAAACAGTCCGATAACAAGTCCACCATCTTTGATATAACCTTGAATAATTCCAAGCCAATCCGATGCCGCTGGAGCTGTGGATGGAGCTACCGGGGTCGGCAACGCCGCCATCGCTTGCGATCCCCATACACCCATCAGAATAATTGTACTTTTAATAAACGTTTTCATATTTTTCCTATTAATTAATAAACCAAAAAACTAGTAATAAAAGTCCTGCTGCTCTTACTACTGACCATGCCAAATCATTTAAGTCACCAGTACCTTGGCGCCACTGTTGCATCCGAAACAACACCACCCAACTTGCCCACAAAAAAAAAGCGACTACAACAAAAGAAGCCACAATGCCTGAAGTCGAAGATGGGGAGTATCCAACGGCCGCTTGAAATGCAGTCGTTTGAGCGGCAGCCATCGACATTAGCGATAGTCACCCTTTAAAGGCGGATATGATCTAGGTTGTGTGCGAGGGGACATAACATGTCGCCTTATCCCTTGCTTAATCAAATCTAAATCTGCTTCTAATGCTCGATAATCAAACGTTATACGTTGTGTTTGATCTGCTTGTGCCTTGGCTTGTTGTACCAATACATCTAGTGCGTTTAATTCGTGGTCAATTTTTGCAAGCGTCTCAGCCTCAGAAGTACTTGCAAAGGAAGGTAAGCTATAGAGTGCTAATACTAATAGCCCCGCTATAATGTGTTGTATTTTCACAGAACAATCTCGTTATTGATGAGATCTCTATTTTCCCCGCCTTGTTTTTCCCATCAACATTTTATGGGTTTTATTTGACGCTGTTTTTTTACAATTTTTAAAGGTATTTTTTGAATGATCGTGCTGTTATAGAAATAGCAATTCCGAACAAAATAGCAAATGGCAAGATGACTAAATTCGGATGAACTGTATTTGGCATTGCTAAATAAACAATCCATGGCATAGCTAGGAACGGGCCGATTGTACGTTTAGCATTATGATACAAAAAGGCACTTTCGCGCCCTGCTCCCCAACGTCTTTTATCTCGTTGTACCAACCCATCAACCAGACCTACAATTCCCGACAATATAAATGCTGGTATTGCCAAAACTAAAATGGCAAGACGGACGGCAAATAATTGAATAATCGTTATTGCAGCAATGATGTAATCAGCTATGCTGCGTATGCCTTCCTTGATAAAGTTTATCAACCATTTGCCTGAACTTTGCGAATTAAACGCCCACTGCAGCATGTCCTCAATACCACTTTTCTTAAATGAGTAATTTAGAAAGGTCTCAGAATAGTTGTTCGCCATACGACCTGGGCTGTCGCTGATAAGGCTTTTTTTGAAATCTTCATTCACATAATTAATTTCGGTTTGAAGCATGTTTTGACTGTGCTGTACGCCCTCCTCTGGCCAGTACGCAGTCATGCCTACCCATTCAATAATAATGGACAATATCAAAGACAAAACAAGCCAAAATAAGATTTTTAAGCATAAAACTGATATTTTGCCTAGCAGTGTATCCGGGCGTTGATTTTGTGCTGTAGTTGAGCTTGCCATTTTAGCTAGCCTGCCACCATTGCTCATGCGTTGTATAACTGCTTTTCATTTGTTCCGCAATCTCTTGAATATTCTGAGGAACCAACTCGTTTTTGTCCGCTTCAGGCAAAGGTATTCTCACTTTCCATAATGCCCCTCCTTCCATCAATACGAAGGCTTGACCTTTCGATAAAGACATTAAATCTGCAGGAGCTAATAAGGGTGCTTCTACGACACTGAGGCGATCTTCATTTTTAGACGTAAAATCGACGTTTGACTCAACATCAGCTGAATCATTTGCACCGCTAACTTCCATGACCGTATACAACTCAACTAAATCTAATTTATCTGTAAATATCTCAGCCGTTTTCTTTTCTGCAACGCGCAACATAACTGTCGTATTAAAATTACCAATTATCTGCCCTGCTTTAGCTTCACTACCTATACGAGCCTCAATATCAGATATTGTTTGTGTATAGGCCGTCACTTGGAAACCGGCTCCACCCGCTTTATTAATCATGGGAATAAACTCATCCCCTATTAGCTCATTAAACTCATCAGCATGAAGGCTAATAGTTGGCTTTTTATCGATATAATCTATCGCATCAGGAAATCCCTTTTCTAGCCCATGTTTATATAAATCACCCGCTTCCGACACTAAATCAGCAAACATGGTATTACCTACCGTTGATGCAACATCCAGATCTTGCAGGGCATCGAGGCCTACATAAACGATTCCTTTTTGCCGTATAACCTGTTTCCAGTCAAAAACCGGCCGTTGGTCATCTAAGTCCTCATAGATTGGTGAGACTAATTTGGATACATCTCCCGTAATTAACTTTTCTAAAAGCGGAAGCAATGAAGCAACAATTTTATCAAAATACGTTTTATCGTATTCAAATGCTGACTTTAATCCATTAGCCACCATATCGTTTAAACTGTATTTATTTGTATACATCACTAGGGCTATAGCACGCTTATTCCTGCCTCTCATTGGCATTGGAAGATTTCGGTCGTTTATGTTGCTTTTGATGGCGACGACTTCTTCTTTCCAACCCGCCTTTGCATCTTTTGACAGCCAGTACTCGTAATAATCTATTAGAAGTATTTCTATTTGTTGTATATGTTGAGCAATTTGTGTGTAGTCTGGACGACGACCCAGTGCAACAAGAGCTTGAGCAACGATATTAGTAAAGCGCCATCCAAACTCTTTAAATGCAGTTGAAGATCCTTCGCTTGCCAGTTGGTTTGCTGTTCTAGTCGCGACTTCCGTTATTCTATTAAAGTTACCAATACCATTATATCGGGCTGATATTTCAGGATAACCAAGGTGAAATAGTGTGAGTTCATTTTCGCGCCCTGCTTTTTTTGCCTCGCCAATTACTCGTTTCATTAATTCGGCATCCCCTTTGGGATCAAAAACAATGACAATATCACCGCGATGGATATCTTGTGTGATCAACACCTCTTCAAACCTAGTTTTACCAACACGTGTTGTCCCCAGCACTAACATATGACCAACACGTTCAGTTAACCCCATATAAACCTTCTTTTCATCTAGTTCTACTGAGTGAAGCTGTGGCTTTCCCCCGATTGGAGGTAATGATCGAACAGGGTTAAGTACTGAATTGGAAGATAGTTTTTTTGCGATATGGCGTAGCATAAACTTGTTCTCCCACTCCGTTTCTTTTTCACGGGCCCATATATAGGATCGGGGCATTTCTATATAGTGCCTAGAGCTTGGATGCAGTGTTTCTTTTAACCGCTGTGTATGTTTCTGAGTCCAGCGAAAACCATTCCCTAAATATAGTTTGTGCTGTGAAACCGGAATATCTTTTGAAGCCATTGAAAAAAGTGGCATTCTCCGAAGGTTTCTTTGGTAACGCCAAATATAAATAAGCTCCTTAAGCCTGTATAAACCAAAAACAACGAGGAAAGCTGCTGTTGCAAAAGCAACTGGGGGTGTCATCATAACTGCCCATGGTGCAGCAAAAGCCACAGCTGCTGCCATAAAGCTAGTTAAGACCGTCCATATTTCTACTTTTGGACGAAGCATTACCTCCATAGTAGTAGCCATTATTGCTCTATAAATTGCTTACTGATTAATACGGGGTAATGCTTAAGGTTGAATTGCTTTGCTAAATCTACAGCGGGCGCAGGAATTATTTTCAACCCTTTTGTGGCTTGTGCAATCCGTTCTAACTCTTGTCTATTTTCAACATCAACAAGCATCCCAATAGCATCAATTCTAATAAGTAATTCTTTATTTTTAAGTAGCCATTTAAAAGAAAGCTCATCATTGCCAAATAAAAAAATAGGATTTGTTAGATAAGGTTGATTAATAGATCTTTTTTTAACGATGCCCGGCGATAAATTCGGAGTTGAAACAGGCAATGGGTTAAATACCGTAATGGGCTTAACTTTTTTGGGATTATAAATTTTAATCGTGTCTGTATACGGCGCGATTGAGGTAGTTTGTCCTGAGTCATATATCACCTTCGGAACAGCGCCAACATTAAATGAACATAATAATAAAAATAGGGTGCAAATAAACATATTCATACTTATACGATCCTCTTGTATTGCTCTTTTACACGGTTTCTATAATTTTCGGCTCTCACTTTTTGTGCGGGGGTTTTTCCAGGTGAGTGATATGCCCCTACACAAGCCCACCAATTTTCCTTATGTGCATAACAACCTTGAAGTATTTGTGCACTTACTCTCATATTATGAAACGGATCAAGTGCTTCCCAAGTCGTTCGAAGTTTTGACTTGTGATATTTCCAATTGACCTGCATCAATCCAATATCAACAATTTTTTCCTGAGCAACAAATTTATTTAAGGCTACCCATGCTTGCTTGCGATTCATATAACGATATGCCTTCCCTTCAACGTTTAAAGTCCAAGGCCAGGGCATCACTTTTGTTGAATATATTTTCTTCCTACTTTCCACCATCGCAATTGAAAAAAAAATCTTAGGGGGTATTCCATATGCATGAGCTATAGCTTGATACCCCACTGGAACACTAATCTGTTGCGCATTACCCTTTGTGCTTATCAATAATAATAAAATTAAGAAACACTTCTTCATGCTGTTAAAGGTGTTTTCTTATAGTTTTGCTTGATATATAAAGATCCGACAATCTCATTTATACACTTTGCAATCATTTGCTCACCCATCCATAGTCGAGCTGCATCTTCATTATCAATATTACATGCTATGGTTATTTCACTATAGGAACTACCCGAATAAACAACCCATTTGCGATCTAGCTCGTCTAGTAAAATAGGTTCGTATGTATATTCAGGTATTAAGCTCTTAAGTATTACAAAGACATGCTTTTTAACTCTTTCTAAAATAACGGCATCCGTAATTTTCTGAACTACATTTATGCATACATCCCATATTACCGATTGGTTTAGCCTCCTTTCGATAATGACTCCCCAAGTAAACGGGTAAAATCTCAAATCTTCAGGATGCTTCGTTGCCTTTATGTTTTTAACATCACGTAACACGGCTAGCGATTTTTCAGTACTATCAAAAACGCGACTCCAACCCGATTGAAAATATCCATCACTTTCTCTATTTATACTAACTACACTTCTCATAATCTTAGTAACTGATTCCCTCTCACAATAGCGGCAATTGGCACACTTGATGTAAAGCCAAAGTATTTATTTATAAGCTGCTTATCATGATTAAGGGTAATCGTCCCTTTTATAAGTTTGCGTCTATCTAGGCCATTTCGCTGCGACCAATCCCTTAGTTTCCTATCATCCTTGCCTTTCGTTGTATCAATAAAGTAAATGTCAAGTTGGGCCTCATTTACAGCTTCTAATTGACCACGGATGTTTAAGACCTTTGATTCACATTCCAAGCAATCATCTAAGCGAACAAACAGCAACACCCTATCCCCATCAGAAATCGCTAATCTCGGTGGCTTGTTTGCTTTAGCTTGATCCCTAATTTGCTTAAGTTTCTGCATATCAATAATTTGCCGATTACCATTCAGTTCCTTTGCAGCATCGTCATAGGCAAATTGAAATTTGAGAACTCTCGCGGTGTCTTCTCGCATAACTTTTGCCCATGCTAAAGCATATTTTTTACGCTCTTTATCATCTTCTGCATGGATACCTAATACTTCAAGTGGAGAAATACTTTCTACACTTAGACTGCCCCGAATGCCACGCATTAGTTGCTGATACCTACCCCACTCAACCGCACTCAAACCCCATTGTTCACGTGTCACTCTTTCTATTTGAGACGATGATTCGTTTAGTTCCGAATGTACAATATTTGTCGTATCAACCGCCTGTGCAATTGAGAATAGGCTAAATAACAATACCGCAAATAATAATTTCATACCTTTACGCATTACTGGGAATTACACTTGTGGATGTAAAATGAGTGTTATACCTTTCGCATTTACGAGCACAACTTTTTTCTCTGAAATAAAGTTAACTTGCCACTCATCAACTGATTCATTCGTTCGCAATAATCTAAGTTGTCCGTGCGTATCAATTAGCTGTACATATTTGTACGCCCCCCATTGATCAATGCCAATCACCTTATATTTTGGTTTTACGGCGATACTTACCTTTCTTTTAGCTTTATATACTTTCTTTTCGGCTATTTTTTTTGGCTTGAAATAGTCTTCAACTTTGGTAGCGATCCCTTCTACTTGTTTTTGCAAATCGTCGAACAAAGACGTATTACTATCGACTTTATCAATTACATTAGAAATTTGCTTTTCTAAAACTGTGAGACGATTATTTACTTCATCTCTATGTGATTTATGGCTTGTCAGCATGTTACTTATTTTTTCATTAAGGAGATCTATTTCAGCTTTATTAGACTCAGGAGTATCGACAACAAAATTAACTTTAGATTGATCGACTACTGGTTGTATCTGTTCTTTTTCTTCTGAGCATCCACTAACAAAAACGATCGAAGCTACAACTAATGGAGCCATAATAATTGTATTAATTTTTTTCATTTCGACCCTCTATTTCTTAACGTACATTATTGATCTGTATACATTATTTTCTTTTAATTCAAAATAATTCCCCGCCAACATAGATAATGCAGCCCTAAGAGACATGGTTTGAATGTGGCGGTGCGATTCAGGCAATGGATTACCCATCATTATTTTTGTTTCCTCGCTTTGCTGACTCAAATCTACAAGAACATATCCACTTCGCATTAATAAAAAATCAACGGCTGCTTTTACTGTTGTAATTGAGCGTGGAATATTCGTTGAAATGTTTACGCTCAGCAAATCTAGCTGTTCCGGCTGGGGCCTTAAAGATAGATCTGTGTAACGATCTGTTTTAACAGTGTTTTGTTTCGTACTAACTGTGTAAGCGTCAAACGAACCCACCTATTAATCCTTTCTAAATCTATTACGCTATCT
>ERZ1027208.317-NODE-317-length-20288-cov-27.827164_pt1 | contig 20288 bp, 10 predicted proteins | sample MGYA00520867_ERZ1027208 | MGnify/ENA primary metagenome ERZ1027208 (study PRJEB33311, sample SAMEA4378413) | marine metagenome | biome: Marine biome; feature: Fjord; material: Water | collected 2014-07-20T08:00:00Z/2014-07-... | depth 75 m ...
GGATTTAACACAATTAACGATAGGCGCATATAACTTTACTTATGGCATAACGGATGCTAATAGCTGTTCAAGCAGTACGACAGTGACCATTGTTATTGACGATGCACCGGAGTCAGGCACACCAATAGCGGTGTTCCCAGAATTTTGCGAAGGGGATGCTCCGACAAGTTTTGACTTGTTCGATTTATTGGATGGGGAAGACCAGACCGGAACGTGGTACATAGGAACAGACAACACGGGCTCCACGACTGCCAACCCATTGGATTTGTCAGGGTTGACAACAGGAACTTATGATTACACGTTTGATGTGGATGCGATTGGTAGTTGCGATGATGAACTGGTAACGGTAAGCGTTACGATAAACGCATTGCCAGAAACGGGAACAGCAAACAACCCACCACCATTTTGTGAGAACGATCCGGCACTGAACAATACGGCCTTCGATCTGTTCACATTATTGGGAGCACCGTTTGATGTTGGGGGAACTTGGGCAGACGATAATGCTTCAGGAGCATTAACAGGGAACACATTGGATTTAACACAATTAACGATAGGCGCATATAACTTTACTTATGGCATAACGGATACTAATAGCTGCTCAAGCAGTACGACAGTGACCATTGTTATTGACGATGCACCAGAGTCAGGTACTGTTAATAACCCAGGTCCTTTTTGTATTTCAGATATAATCACAGCACAAACGATTGATTTATTTGATTTTCTTGTTGATGAGGATCAAATAGGAACCTGGAGTGATGATTCTTCATCAGGTGCTTTATCTGGAAACACAGTAGTAATTGATGGTCTTTCAGCAGGGATATACGATTTTACCTTTGATGTCGATGCAATTGGCAGTTGTGATGATGTCTTAGTTGTAGTTAGTATTGAAATAGCAGATGCACCAGCACCTTCAGCAGCTGCAATACAAGAGTTTTGTGATTCAGCTACAATTGGAGATTTATTTGCAACAGGAACATCTATACAATGGTATGATGAATCAGTTGAAGGAAATCTATTAGCAAATGATTTTGATTTAGAAGATGGTGAAACTTATTATGCTACTCAAACAGATGTAACGACAGGTTGCGAGTCATCAATTAGATTTGAAATAACTGCAACTATATATCAAACACCAAACTCAGGAAATCCAAATACTACTCCAATTTTTGCTTGTAATGATGACAATGCAATTGATTTGAATACTGGTTTAGATGGAACTCAAGATATGGGAGGAACTTGGCAAGATACAGATGGAACAGGAGCATTATCAGGTAGTATTTTTGATGCTACTGGTATTGTGGCTGGAACATACGATTTCACATATGTAGTATCAGCTTCCGCTCCTTGTGTTGATTCAAGCACTGTTATTACAGTAACAATAAATGAGCCGTTAAGCGCAGGAAGTGATGCCATTTTAGATGTTTGTAGTGATAATGGAACAACAGATTTATTTACATTAATAGGAGCTGCAGATACAGGAGGAATTTGGTCACCAGCTTTAGCGAGTGGCACAGGTGTTTTTGATCCTTTAGTAGATGCATCAACAACATATACATATTTGCTTACTAATGCTTGTGGCAATTCAAGTAGTGAAGTTGTAGTTACAGTTACACAAGCAGCCAATGCAGGAACTGATGGTTCAATTTCTTTATGTGTAATAGATGGTTCAATTGATTTGTTTAATGTTTTAGGAGGTGATCCTAATACATCAGGAACTTGGTCACCAACTTTGACAAGTGGAACAGGTGTTTTTGATCCTGAATTTGATACAGCAGGAACTTATATTTATTCAGTTACAGCCACATCGCCTTGTACAAGTAATGCAAGTACTCAAGTCTCTGTAGCAGTAAACGATAGTTCCGCTCCAACTGTAGTTGAAGCAAACCCCACTTTTTGTTTAGTTGATACTCCAACAATCGCAGATTTAGATGCCACTGTTTCTAGTACAGGAACAATAACATGGTATGACGATGCTGATTTAACAACAGAATTAATGAGCACAGAAGCATTGACAGATGGAGAAGATTACTATGCAACTCAAACTATTGGTGGCGCTTGTGAGTCTTCAGTTAATGTTCAAATTAATGTAACAGTAGGAGATGCGCCAACACCAACTCTAATTAATCCAAATCTTGAGTTGTGTATCAATGATTCACCTACAGTAAATGACCTTACGTTAAATATTTTTGAATACAATTCAACTTCAACTAATGTAATATGGTATGATTCTGCAACTAACGGAACAGTAATAACAGAAACAACTGAGCTTTCTGGTTCAACAACATATTATGCAGTATTGGTAGATCCAGTAACAGGGTGCGAAAGCAGTGAGAGGTTAGCTGTTTCTCCTGATTTAACCGGATGTGGCTTGTTAATTATACCAGATGGATTTTCTCCAAATGGAGATGGAACAAATGATACGTTTGATATTGATAATTTAGACATTTTATATCCAAATTTTGAAATTGAGATATTTAATCGCTACGGTAATGTAGTCTATAAAGGTAACGCATCAACACCTCGATTTGATGGTACATCTAACCAATCTAGAACTTTAGTAGATGGTGATTTACCAGTAGGCGTTTACTATTATATTTTTAACTATAATGATGGCATAAATAAACCTAAACAAGGAAGTTTATACTTAAGCAGATAATTTTTAGATAAAACACAATTTTAGAAAAGATGAAAAATTTAAATATATATCATAAAATAGCTGCATTTTTAGGTTTGGCAATAGTGTCATTTCAAAGTTACGCGCAGCAAGACGTTCAGTTCACTCAATATATGTATAATATGAGTGTCGTAAACCCAGCTTATGCTACAGCAAACGAAAGCATATTAAATATTGGAGGTTTATATAGAACACAATGGGTTGGTTTAGAAGGAGCGCCTAAAACAGGAAGCTTTTTTGCTCACACCCCAATTAACGAAAAAATAGAAGTAGGTTTATCATTTACTAATGACAACCTAGGAGATGTCGTAAATGAAAATAATATTTATGCCGATTTTGCTTATGTTCTCCCAGTTGGTTTAGAAAGTAAATTATCATTTGGTCTTAAAGCAGGTTTTACCTTTTTTAATGCAAACTTTAATGGTTTTAATTTACAATCCGGAGATCAAAGTACAGATGTTGCCTTTAATGAAAACGTAAGCAAAACATTCCCAAATTTAGGAATAGGAGCATTTTACTTTTCAGATAATTATTATTTAGGATTATCTGCTCCAAATATGCTAACTACAAAACATTTAGAAACCGAAAATGGTATAAAATCAACAGGTGTACAAAGTGTACATTATTTTTTAACTGGTGGTTATGTTTTCGACATCGATCAATCATTAAAATTTAAGCCAGCTTTTATGGCAAAAGCAGTGCAAGGAGCTCCTTTGGCTATAGACATTACAGCAAATGTTTTAATTAAAGAAAGATTGGAAGCTGGTTTAGGATATCGTTTGGATGATGCAATAAGTGCATTGGTAAACTTTAGAATCACACCAGATTTAAGAGTAGGGTATTCATACGATTACACAACAACTAACTTAGGCGACTATAATTCAGGATCACACGAAATTTTTGTTCTGTTTGATATCGATTTATTCGGATTAAAAGGCGGTTACGATCGTTCACCTAGATTCTTTTAAAGTTAAAAATTATGAGAAAACATATATACATATTTGCTTGCCTTTTATTAGTAACAGGTACAGCATTAGCCCAAAAAGGAAGTTTAAAAAGAGTGAATAAGCTTTTTGAAATGAAAGCTTACGCCGAAGCTGCCGAAATTTACGAAACTAAAGAGCGTTCTCAAGAAGTGCTTGAAAATTTAGCCGATAGTTATTATTACAATATGGCTATGCAAAAAGCGATTAAAACCTATCGTGAATTGTTCGTTACGTATGGTGATTCAATAGATATAGAATTGCATTTTAGATACGCTCAAGCCTTAAAAGGCGTTAAAAACTATAAAGATGCAGATGTTCATTTAAGCCGTTATTATAACAAAAGAATAAACACGCCTGCATTTATTGAAACGCTTGAGAAAACAACACCACACATATTTCAAGTAAAACAATTAGAAAACAATAATTCTAGTAATGATTTTGGTTTATCATTTTATGGAGAAGATAAAGTAGCTTTTGCATCAGCAAGAAATACAGATAATCCGTCATTTGCTTGGAATGGTCTTCCTTATTTAGATTTATATAATGCTACAATAACTAAAGACGGTACGCTTGAAAATATCACACCATTTTCAGATGCTGTAAACACAGATTCTCACGAGAGTAATGCGACGTTTAGTAAAGACGGAAAAACGATGTTTTTTAACCGTACAAATAAAACGCGTACAAAAACAGATGAAGATAGAATAGCTCATATTAAAATTTATAAAGCAGATTTAGTTGATGGCAATTGGACAAACGTTAAAGCTTTGCCTTTTACATCTAACGATTATAGTACAGAGCATCCTAGTTTAAGTAAAGATGGAAAGGTACTTTATTTTGCAAGTGATATGCCAGGGAGTTTTGGAGGTTTTGATATTTATAAAGTAGCAGTAAATGAAGATGGTACTTACGGTGAGCCAGAAAATTTAGGCGAAAAGGTAAACACAAAGCATAGAGAACAATTTCCATTTATAAGTGATTTAGACGTGTTGTATTTTGCTTCAAATGGACATCAAGGTTTTGGTGGTTTAGATGTTTTTAGAACCAATATGGTAAATGGAGATTTTGATAAACCTGTTAATTTAGGAAGTTCTATAAATAGTTCGTTAGACGATTTTGCTTACATAATCAGAGAAAAAGATAATAAAGGTTATGTATCTTCTAACAGAACAGGATACGATAGATTGTATGGTTTTGGAAGAGAAGAAAACATATTAACGAAATACCTGGTTGAAGGAATTGTTCAAGACAAAAACAGCAAAGAATTGCTAGGAGGTTCTTTAGTAACATTATTTGACGAAACAGGAACAGTGCTACAAGATAGTATTGTTGGAGATAAAGCAGATTATTTATTTAAGATAGAACCAAATAAAAAATACAAAATACGTGGAACACGTAAAGCCTACATTCCTCAAGATGTTGAATTCTCTACAGATAGTGAAGGTAAAGTACAACACAACATTTATTTGACTTTAGAATCATATGCAGATGCTGAAGAACGCGTGAAAGAAAATGAAAAAGGTGATGTTCAAATTGAATTGGATAGAATTTATTTCGACTTCGATAAATCTAATATACGTACTGATGCAGTAACAACGCTAAACGTATTGGTAGATTTAATGATAAAATACCCTTCAATGGAAGTAGAAGTATCAGCATATACAGATGCGCGTGGTAACGATCAATATAATTTAGATTTATCTAAGCGTCGTGCTACTTCAACATTAGAATATTTAGTAAGTAAAGGCATAGAAAGAAACCGATTAAAAAGTATAGGTTATGGTGAAATGCAACCACTAAACAATTGTGATAAAGAAGGAATGTGTTCAGATGAAGAATATGATATCAACAGACGTTGTGAATTTACTATTCTGAATTAAAACAAAAACATATTAAATATTAAAAGCCTTTCCGTTTAAATCAATAAACAGAAAGGCTTTTTCTTTATATTTGTTTTAATATGAATGAGAACCTAAATCCAACAAACGAAAATTTTTCATCTGAAGAATTTGATGCCGAAAAAAAGCTAAGACCATTATCATTTGATGATTTTACAGGACAAGATCAGGTGTTGGAAAACCTTAAAATATTTGTTGAAGCTGCAAATTTACGCGAAGAAGCTTTAGATCACACCCTTTTTCATGGTCCTCCAGGATTAGGAAAAACAACATTAGCTAATATTTTGGCTAATGAGCTAGAGGTGGGAATAAAAGTAACATCAGGGCCAGTTTTAGACAAACCAGGTGATTTAGCAGGACTGCTTACAAACCTTGAAGAAAGAGATGTGCTGTTTATTGATGAAATACATCGTTTAAGCCCTATTGTAGAAGAGTATCTTTATTCTGCAATGGAAGATTATAAGATTGATATTATGATCGAATCTGGACCAAATGCAAGAACAGTGCAGATTAATCTTAACCCATTTACTTTAGTTGGAGCCACAACACGTTCAGGATTATTGACAGCACCAATGCGAGCACGTTTTGGTATTCAAAGTAGATTACAATATTATAACACCGAATTATTAACTACAATAATACAACGTAGTTCAGAAATATTAAAAGTTCCAATTTCAATGGAAGCCGCAATAGAAATTGCAGGCAGAAGTCGTGGCACACCAAGAATAGCAAATGCTCTATTACGTCGTGTACGTGATTTTGCACAAATAAAAGGGAACGGAAGTATAGATATTAAAATTGCCAAATTCGCGCTTGAAGCCCTTAATGTAGATGCTTACGGTTTAGACGAAATGGATAACAAAATCCTATCAACTATAATCGATAAATTTAAAGGAGGTCCAGTTGGTATTAGTACTATTGCGACAGCAGTTAGTGAAAGTACAGAAACGGTAGAAGAAGTTTATGAGCCTTTTTTAATACAACAGGGCTTTATCATGAGAACGCCAAGAGGTCGAGAAGTAACAGAGTTAGCATATAAACATTTAGGAAGAATTAAAGGGCCAACACAAGGCGGCTTATTTTAATATAATCCAATTAAGGAAGTAGAATAATGATCGCAGAAAGAAAAATACCTCACGTTTCTTTAAGACAATTTATAAAGCATTCATTTCAAATTCTCAAAAACCCATTGCCTTTTCATCATAAAAATTTCACTGAAAAGGGAGATATTTTCAAACTTAATGTAGGTTTTAATACTAATATTTTTTTCTCTCGTGATGCTGCTCTGGCAGAATATGTACTTCAGAAGAATCAAAAAAACTATGTAAAGTCCAAGATTCAAACCAAAGACTTAGCAAAGTACGTTGGTAAAGGTTTGTTAACCTCAGAAGGCGAGCATTGGCGAAAACAACGCAAATTAATTCAGCCGGCATTTCATAAAAAACAATTAGAAAACTTATTAGATGCAATGCAACGAGCCATTGCATTAGAGTATGAAAAAATAACTTCAGACCAAACCATAGATATTTTTCCAATTCTTAACGATTTAGCATTTCAAACGGTTGTGAAATCACTTTTTACTACAGCAGCAAGTAAAGAAGATATGAATAGGCTTCAGTTTATAACCGAAGCTGCACAGCGTATGTTGGTTAAAGAATTACGTCAACCTTATTTAGGCTGGTGGTTTAAAATGAGTGGGACTATTGATAAATATTTAAAGCTAACGGAAGAAGCACGAGATATTTTAAAACACATTGTAAACCAACGTAAACAATCAGGGAAGAGAGAAGATGATTTATTAGATATGTTACTAGAAGCCAAATATGAAGATGGTAATTCTATGGAAGAGGAACAGCTAATAGATGAAATTTTGATTCTATTTACAGCCGGTCATGAAACCACATCAAACGCATTGACTTTTACGTTTCAATTATTGGCAAAAGACCCAAAATGGCAAGATAAAATTTATAAAGAGTCCTTAGAGTTAAATAAAAACCAAGCCGATTTAATGACTGTTGTTTCTACTTCCAAAATATGTCAGCAAGCCATAGAAGAAGCAATGCGATTATATCCACCAGCATATTTCATAGATCGTGTAAATATTGAGACAGATACGTTTAATGATATGCGATTTGAAGCTGGGAGTAACTTATTATTCTCAGTTTATGAAATCCATCGTCACCCAGATTTATGGGAAGAACCCAATGTTTTTCTTCCAGAACGTTTCGCAGAAGGTGGACGAAAATACTCTTCTCAGTATTTTCCGTTTGGTGCCGGACCAAGAAAATGTATAGGTAATAATTTTGCAATGTTCGAAATGATTATTGCAGTTTCAGATTTAGTGAAAACATATAAAATGTATCCAGAATTTGATACCATAAAAATCACACCTTTAATTACATTAAAACCCAAAAATGCTTTTTTAAGATTTGAAAAAAGAGTGTCTTGATAGAGAACAAAGATAAATACACACAATTAATTAAAGCTGAAGCAAAACGCCTCGGTTTCTTGTCTTGTGGTATTAGCAAAGCTGAATTTTTAGAAATTGAAGCACCACGCTTAGAGAAATGGCTCAATAACAATATGCACGGCGAAATGCAGTATATGGAGAATCATTTTGATAAACGATTAGACCCAACAAAATTAGTTGAAGGTTCTAAAAGTGTAATCTCATTATTGTTGAATTACTATCCTTCAGAAGGACAAAAAGATGAAGAAGCTCCCAAAATAAGTAAATATGCTTATGGTAACGATTATCATCACGTCATAAAAAGCAAGCTAAAAGAATTAACATATTTTATTCAAGAGGAAATAGGAGAAGTCAATGGTCGTGCTTTTGTAGATTCTGCACCAGTTTTAGATAAAGCTTGGGCAGCGAAATCTGGATTAGGTTGGATTGGCAAGCACAGTAATTTACTCACACAACAAGTTGGTTCGTTTTATTTTATAGCAGAACTTATTGTGGATTTAGATTTAGAATACGATACCATAACAACAGATCATTGCGGCACGTGCACTGCTTGTATAGATGCTTGCCCAACGCAAGCCATTGTAGAACCGTATGTTGTAGATGGAAGTAAATGTATTTCATACTTTACTATCGAGCTAAAAGATCAATTGCCAAACACTATGAAAGGGCAATTTGATGATTGGATGTTTGGTTGCGATGTGTGCCAAGATGTTTGCCCCTGGAATAAATTCTCAAAACCACATAATGAGCCACTTTTTAATCCGCATCCAGAATTATTGGAAATGACTAAAAAGGATTGGAAAGAAATAACTGAAGATGTTTTCAAGAGAATTTTTCAAAAATCTGCAGTAAAACGCACTAAGTTTTCAGGTTTAAAACGAAATATTGATTTTTTAAAGGATTAATTCCCAGTTTCAAATTTTGCAAGTTTAATTTATACACTCAATTACCATAAAAAAACTACATTTGCAAGTCAGAGTAAACCCTGAAAAACTATGAGTAAAGAAAGTAAAAGACGTGAAGCTCTTGTATACCATGCAAAGCCAACACCTGGTAAAATAAAAGTGGTTCCAACCAAAAAATATGCAACCCAAAGAGATTTGGCTTTAGCTTATTCTCCAGGGGTTGCAGAGCCTTGTTTAGAGATAAAAAAAGACAAAGAGAATGTTTATAAATATACAGCCAAAGGAAATTTAGTGGCTGTTATTTCTAACGGAACTGCAGTTTTAGGTTTAGGAAATATTGGTCCAGAAGCCTCAAAACCAGTAATGGAAGGAAAAGGATTGCTCTTTAAAATATTTGCAGATATTGATGTTTTTGATATTGAAGTAGATACCGAAAATGTTGAAGAATTTATTCAAACGGTAAAAATGATTGCTCCAACTTTTGGAGGAATAAATTTAGAAGATATCAAAGCTCCTGAAGCTTTCGAAATAGAGAGACGCCTTAAAGAAGAATTGGATATTCCTGTAATGCATGACGATCAACATGGTACTGCTATTATTTCTTCTGCAGCTTTACTTAATGCATTAGAAATTACAAATAAAAAGATTGATAAAATTAAACTTGTTGTCTCAGGAGCTGGTTCGGCTGCTATGGCTTGTGTTAATTTATATGCTATGTTAGGTGTTAAGGCTAGTAATGTAATCATGTTTGATAGTGAAGGCATTCTTCATAATGATAGAGCTGACCTAACAGACGTTCAGAAAAAATATGCCACAAGTAAAAAATATAGCGCATTAGCAGAAGCAATGGTTGGAGCTGATGTGTTTTTAGGATTGTCTGTTGGTAATTTGGTTTCTGGTGAAATGCTAAAAACCATGGCGAAAGACCCTATAGTTTTTGCATTGGCAAATCCTACACCAGAAATAGATTATGATACAGCGATTGCTTCCAGAGAAGATATTATAATGGCAACAGGAAGAAGTGATCATCCTAATCAAGTAAATAATGTATTAGGGTTTCCTTTTATTTTCCGTGGCGCTTTAGATGTTAGAGCAACAAAAATCAACGAAGAAATGAAAATGGCAGCAGTAAAAGCTTTAGCGAATTTAGCTAAAGAACCTGTTCCAGAACAAGTAAATATAGCTTACGGCGAAACCCGATTAACCTTTGGTAAGGACTATATAATCCCTAAGCCTTTCGATCCACGTTTAATTGCAGAAGTGCCTCCTGCAGTAGCTAAAGCAGCTATTGAAAGCGGTGTTGCAAAAGAGCCTATCACAGATTGGGAAAAATATAAAGACTCATTGTTAGAACGTTTAGGTTCAGATAATAAAATTGTAAGACTTTTATTAAACAGAGCAAGAACTAATCCTAAACGTGTGGTTTTTACAGAAGCAGATCAATTAGATGTTTTAAAAGCTGCGCAAATTGTATATGAAGAAGGTATCGCTCATCCTATTTTATTGGGGAGAAAAGATGAAATAGAGCGTCTTAAAGAAGAAATTGAATTTGATGCAGACGTACAAATCATAGATCCAAAATCTGACGAACAAAAAGAACAGAAAAACAAATATGCTGAGGTTTACTGGAACCAGCGTAAAAGAAGAGGCATAACATTATTGTCTGCGCAAAAACTTATGCGCGAGCGCGATTTTTTTGCTGCAATGATGGTTAATGAAGGTGATGCTGATGCTTTGATTTCTGGTTATTCACGAAGTTACCCATCGGTTGTAAAGCCTATGTTAGAACTTATAGGTTTAGCGCCAGGTTCTACCAGAGTAGCTGCTACAAATGTTATGATGACGCAACGCGGACCAATGTTTTTAAGCGATACAGCTATCAACATCAATCCATCGGCTAACGATTTAACCATAATAGCGCAAATGACAGCAGATGTGGTTAAAATGTTTGGTTTACAACCTGTAATGGCTATGATTTCATATTCAAATTTCGGTTCTTCAAAAGATCAAACCGCCACAAAAGTTAGAGAAGCTGTATCTAATCTGCATAAAAGACATCCAGATTTATTGGTAGATGGTGAATTGCAAACAGATTTTGCTTTAAATGGAGAAATGCTTCAAGATAAATTTCCGTTTTCAAAACTAGCAGGGAAAAAAGTGAACTCATTAATTTTTCCAAATTTAGAATCGGCTAACATTACATATAAATTACTTAAAGAATTAAATAAGGCAGAATCTATTGGTCCCATAATGATGGGAATGCGTAAACCGGTTCATATATTGCAATTAGGAGCCAGTGTAGATGAAATGGTTAGTATGACTGCAATAGCAGTTATAGATGCGCAACAGAAAGAAAAACGAGAACAAGAGCACAATAAAATCAAGTAGAATTAAGTCCGAATAATTTTATTACATTTGAAAGTTTAACAATACGCTTTAAATGATTACACACATAAAGGGAAAATTGGTAGAGAAAAACCCAACAGATGTTGTTATAGATTGTAACGGTGTTGGCTACTTATTAAACATTTCTTTGCATACTTTTTCTCAAATTCCAAGTGAAGAAAATATAATGCTATACACACATCTTCAGGTTAAAGAAGATTCGCATAGCTTGTTTGGTTTTTCATCTAAAAGTGAAAGAGAAGTGTTTAGGTTGCTTATTTCTGTAAGTGGTATTGGTGCAAATATTGCGCGTACAATGTTATCTTCTTTAACACCAAAGCAAATAAGAGAGGGAATCGCAACAAATGATGTTGCACTGATTCAATCCATAAAAGGCATTGGAGCAAAAACAGCACAACGTGTTATTTTAGATTTGAAAGATAAAATTCTTAAAATTTATGATATAGATGAAGTTTCTGTAGAGAGAAACAATACCAACAAAGATGAAGCGTTATCTGCTTTAGAAGTTCTTGGTTTTGTTAAAAAACAAGCAGAGCGCGTTGTAGATAAAATTGTAGCAGCGCAACCAGAAGCAAACGTAGAAACTATAATTAAACAAGCTCTAAAAAATTTATAATAGATTTTGAATACCACTAACCTTTATTTTCATAAATCCATTAAACAATACGTATCACTTGTTATTCTTTTGCTTTTGTCGTTAACGGCTTTTGCACAAGATCCAGACCCAACTATTGAATCAGATTCTACAAAAACAGGGTTTAGTTTTGGAAGCATACAAATGCCAAATCCGAATAGTATTGAATCTAAATATACTTATGATCCAATTACAGATCGTTATGTTTACACAGAAACCATAGGGAGTTTTAATATAAATTATCCAATAATTCTTACACCAAAAGAGTATCAAGATTTAGTGCTTAAGGAGAATTTAAAAAATTATTACAAAGATAAAATTGATGCTTTTGATGGTAAAAAAGATGATTCAGATGAGGCTAAAAAGAATCTTTTACCTGAATTTTATGTCAACTCAGGTTTTTTTGAAAGTATTTTTGGAGGTAACACCATAGAAGTGGTTCCACAAGGTTCATTGGAAATGGATTTGGGCGTGCTTTTTACAAAACAAGATAACCCATCATTTTCACCAAGAAACAGAAGTAATTTTACGTTTGATTTTGACCAGCGCATCAGTTTAAGTTTATTAGGTAAAGTAGGTACAAGGCTCCAAGTAACAGCAAATTACGATACAGAATCTACTTTCGATTTTCAAAATTTAATAAAACTGGAATATACACCAACGGAAGATGATATTATCCAAAAAATAGAGGTTGGTAATGTTAGTATGCCATTAAATAGCTCATTAATTTCTGGAGCACAAAGTTTATTTGGTGTAAAAACACAGTTAAAATTTGGCAAAACAACAGTGACAGGAGTGTTTTCTGAGCAAAAATCGGATTCGAAATCGGTAGTAGCTCAAGGAGGTGGAACATTAGATGAATTTGATTTCTTTATTAGGGATTACGATGAAAATAGACATTTTTTCTTAGCACAATATTTTAGAAATAATTATGATAAAGCTTTAAGCAACTATCCGTATAAAAACACAAATGTACAAATCACAAGAGCAGAGGTTTGGGTAACAAATAGAAGCAATCGTACAGAAAATGTGAGAAATATTGTCGCCTTTCAAGATTTGGGAGAATCTGAAATTTTAGGAAACCCTGGAGTTCAAGTTACTTCTGGTCCTGGTTCATATCCAGATAATGGCAATAACCGATTAAATCCAACTAATATTGGTGGAGCAGGCTCTCAGCTTAGCGAAGCTGTTAGAGACATAGCAACAGTGCAAGCTGGTGTTTTGATTCCTGGTTTTAATGAAGGCTTTGATTATGCAAAACTAGAAAACACCCGAAAATTAACCGAAGGTCAAGAATATAAACTTGATACACAATTAGGTTATATTTCATTAAACCAGCGTTTAAATAATGATGAGGTTTTAGCTGTGGCTTTTCAATTTACAGTTGGTGGACAAGTTTATCAAGTAGGTGAATTTGCAAATGATGGTGTAAATGCAACAGATGTAGAAACAAACGATCAAGGTCAAGTTACAAACGTTACAAATAACAACTTAGTCCTTAAATTACTTAAAAGTAGTATAACCAGTGTCTCTCAGCCTATTTGGGATTTAATGATGAAAAACATTTACGACACAGGAGCATACCAATTAAGTCAAGAAGATTTTAAACTGAATATATTTTATAATGAAGCAGCGCCTTTAAACTTTATCACACCAGTTGAAGGCACACCTTTTGGGACAGATTTTGAAGGGAATCCTATAGAACAAACAACTTTATTAAGATTATTCAACTTTGACAGATTAAACTTTAACAACGATCCACAAGGAAATGGAGACGGTTTCTTCGATTTTGTGCCTGGTATTACGGTTATACCTCAAAATGGGAAAATAGTATTTACAAAGGTAGAGCCTTTTGGGCGTTATTTATTTGATGTTTTAGATAATGATAACAATCCAGGAAACAACGCTGGAGATTATGAAGCGGATACTTACACCAACCCAAACCAAGAAAAATATGTTTACGATTTACTATATAAAGCAACTAAAACAGCTGCTTTAGATGAAAGTGAGAAGAATAAATTCCAAATAAAAGGACGTTACAAATCTCAAGGAGGTGATGGTATTGCCATCGGAGGTTTTAATGTGCCTAGAGGTTCTGTAAAAGTTACCGCTGGTGGTCGTGTTTTAGTTGAAGGAGTAGATTATGTAGTAAACTATCAATTGGGACGTGTTCAAATTTTGGACGAAGCTTTAAAAGCATCAAACACACCAATTCAAGTAACTACTGAAAACAATTCTATTTTTGGTCAACAAACAAAACGGTTTACAGGTTTAAATGTAGAACATCAGTTCAATGAAAACTTTGTTTTAGGCGCAACTTACATTAACTTAAATGAAAGACCAATAACGCAAAAAGCCAATTACAATAGCGAACCAATAAACAATACCATTTTAGGCTTTAACGGAAACTATTCAACCGAAGTTCCTTTTTTTACACGTTTAGCTAATAAGTTGCCAAATATAGATACAGATGCAGCTTCAAATCTTTCTGTAAGAGGAGAATTTGCTTACCTATTGCCAGGAGCTCCAAAAGGGACCGATTTTAATGGTGAAGCTACTGCTTATGTTGATGATTTTGAAGGTACACAAAACGGTATCGATTTAAAATCTCCGCAATCGTGGGCGCTTTCAAGTAGGCCAATAGATTTAGGAAGAACTTATGCCAATTTTCCAGATGAAGACAGTAATGGTATACAAAACGGATTTGATAGAGCCTTATTAAACTGGTACACTATTGATCCTATTTTTTATAGCAGCCAAAGACCTAGTGGTATTGATGATGATGATGTATCTGGATTATATACTTCTCGTGTATTTGTTGAAGAATTATTTCCAGAACAAGATATCGCACAAGGACAGACCACAGTATTAAATACGTTGGATTTAGCTTATTATCCAGAAGAACGTGGACCATATAATTTCAAACCTGGTTCTGAAGACAATATAAATGATACGCCTATTCAAAGTTGGGCAGGAATCACAAGACAATTAACATCTACAGATTTTGAACAATCTAATGTTGAATATATAGAGTTCTGGTTACAAGATCCGTTTCAAGATAACCCTAACAATCCTGGTGGTAAATTGGTGTTTAACTTAGGTAGTATCTCTGAAGATGTTTTGCGAGATGGAAGAAAACAATATGAAAATGGTTTACCACAAGATGGAAACATAGGATTATTGACTCAAACAGACTATCAAACTGTTGTGCCACAAAACCAGGCATTAATTTATGCTTTCGATACAACAGGTCAGGAACGTACTAATCAAGATGTTGGTTATGATGGTTACGACGATGCAGAAGAAGCCGCAGTCTTTCCAACCTTTAATGGACTGCAAGATCCAGCAAACGATAATTATAATTATTTCATAAGTGCAGAAGGAGATGTATTGCAACGTTATAAACGTTACAATGGTGTAGACGGAAATTCACCAGATACATTTAGTGATACAAACAGGGGTTCATCAACACAACCAGATGTTGAAGATATAAACCGAGATAACACAATGAATACCATTGACAGTTATTATGAATATGAACTTCAAATTACTCGTCAAAACCTTCCTTTAAACAATTTAAGTGAAATTACTACGGCAAATCCAATAGGTGAGTTTATCAGGGATTTAAAAATACGTCCTAGAGTTTTGCCAAATGGAGATACAGAACAAGTGCGTTGGTACCAATTTAGAGTTCCTGTACAAGGAGATCACGTAGAGGCTGTAAACGGAATTACCGATTTACGTTCTATTCGTTTTGCACGGATGTATTTAAACGAATTTACAGAAAGCACAGTATTCCGTTTTGGAACTTTAGACTTAGTAAGAAGTGATTGGAGGCGTTATACGCTAGCTTTAGATCAAAATGATATCACACCAGATGATCCTCAAACCGATTTTTCTGTTGGTGCAGTGAGTACACAAGAAAATGATGGAAGCTATCAATCACCACCAGGTGTTGAGCCAGAACGCTTAAATAATAACAATAGTATTATAGATCAAAATGAGCAATCATTGGTTGTTAAAGTATGTAATTTAGAACCTGAAGATTCTAGAGCGGTTTATAAAAATATTAGTATAGATATGCGCCAATATAAACGTTTAAGAATGTTTATGCACGCAGAAGAAGGAGATGAACCGGGACTTGGTAACGACGACTTAATTGGGTTTATTAGAATGGGTAATGACTTAACCCAAAACTATTATCAAATAGAAATTCCTTTACAGGTTTCACAAGGTACATCGCAAAGTGCATTATGGCCAACAGAAAATGAAATAGATTTAGAATTGGAATTGCTTCAGCAAATCAAATCTTTAGGAATTAGTAGTGGAAGTTTATCAGATCCAAACCCTAGTTTTTATGACGTGGTTGGTAGCGAATTAATACCTGTGGCATTTGCAGACCAATATGTTGGATATCAAATAGGTCAACAACGTTTAGCAATAAAAGGAAATCCAAATTTTGGAGCCATTAGAACGTTAATGGTTGGAGTTAAAAATGCTTCAGGTATTGAGACTTGCGGAGAGATTTGGTATAATGAATTGCGTTTGTCTGATATGGATAATGAAGGTGGTTGGGCTGCAGTTTTAAGTTTGGATAGTAATTTTGCCGATTTTGCCAATGTAAGTGCAACAGGTAGAATGACAACTGCTGGTTTTGGTTCAGTAGATCAAGGTCCAAACGAAAGAAGTAGAGAAGAAGTGAAACAATATGATGTTGTAACCAATGTGAATTTAGGTCAGCTTTTACCAAAAAAATGGGGGCTTCAAGTACCTTTTAATTATGGTCAAGCTGAAGAATTGATTACACCAGAATACGATCAACAATACAAAGATTTAAAACTACAAACGCGATTGGATGCTGCCGAAAATGAAGAAGAACGCGAAACCATTAGAGAACAATCTGAAGAATACACTAAACGAAAAAGCATCAACTTTATAGGGGTAAGAAAAACAAGAACAGGAGAGTCTAAACCACGTTTTTATGATGTGGAAAACTTAACTTTAAACTATTCATACAATAAAGTTGAACATCGCGATTTTGAAATTGAACGCTCAATAGATAAACAAGTAAGAGCAGGTGTCAACTACGCTTATAATTTTGAACCAGTAATTATAGAACCTTTCAAGAAAAACGATTCGCTTTTCACTGGTAAATACTGGAAGCTTTTAAAAGAATTTAATTTCAATTTAATGCCAGCCAGTTTTTCTGTTAATACAGATGTAAATAGGCAATTCAACAAACAGAAATTTAGAGAAATAGATTTGGGCGGAAATAATATCGGACTTGAAGAGTTGTTTAGGAGAAATTATACATTCGATTTTCAGTATAACCTAAATTGGAACTTAACGAATGCGCTTTCATTGAACTTTTCTGCATCAAACAATAATATTGTTAGAAATTATTTCAAGGACAATATAATTAATGGAGAACAAAATCCGGAGTTAGATGTTTGGGATGGTTTCTTTGATTTTGGTGACCCAAACAGGCAAAGTCAATTATTAGGGATTAATTATGAAATCCCATTAAGTAAAATACCAACATTAAGTTTCTTAAAAGCTACGTATTCTTATTCAGGGCAATTTCAATGGGAAAAAGGGTCTGATTTATTTGGTGATTTAGTAGGTAATGATGGTATTACTTATGATTTAGGAAACTCTATATCTAACGGTAACACACACAATATTAATTCAACTTTAGATATGAATAAGTTGTATAAATACGTTGGTCTAACCAAGAAAAGAGTTGTTGGAAGGTCTACTACATCCGCGCGTTTAAAGCGATCTGCTGGTACGCCACCAGGAGCAGATGCTAAAGAAAATGATAAAAAAGCGCCAGCCAAAAAATCAAATGGTTTTGCAACAAAGCTTACAAACGCAGGAATTGATATAATTACAAGTGTAAAACGCATACAAGTAAATTATTCTGAAAATAACGGGACATTTTTACCAGGTTATCTTCAAACGCCAGGTTTTATAGGAACATTAAAACCAACTTTAGGCTATACTTTTGGAAGTCAAAGTGATGTTAGGGAATTAGCAGCAAGAAAAGGATGGTTAACCGTATTCCCAGAATTCAACCAACAATACACACAAAATCAAACCAAACAATTGGACATTTCGGCAAACTTAGAGCCTTTTAATGATTTAAAAATTGATTTGGTTGGGTTTAGGACTTATGCTAAAAATTACACTGAAAATTATATAATTGAAGATGATGTTTATCACTCTTTAACTCCAAATTCATTTGGAAACTTCAGTATCTCTACATTTACTTTGCCAACGGCATTTGGTAAAAGTGATGAGGTAAGTTCTGAAGCATTTGAAGAATTTAGTAAAAACAGATTAATAATAGCACAGCGATTGGCAAGAGAACGTGGAGCAAATCCTAACAATGTGGATGCCGATGGTTATCCTTTAGGTTTTGGAAAAACAAGCCAAGCCGTATTATTACCAGCATTTGTAAGTGCATATTCTGGACAAAAAGCAGAAAAAGCTAAATTGGGAGCATTACGAAATGTACCAATACCTAACTGGGATGTAAAATACACTGGTTTAATGAAATTTAAATGGTTTAAAAACAGGTTTAAGCGTTTTTCATTAAGTCATGGCTATCGTTCAAGTTATACCATTAATCAGTTTAGAACTAATTTAGATTTTAATGGTATTGATTATGCTGTAGAATATGATTCGCAACCAGCAGACGATTTAGACCAATCAGGTAACTTTAAAAACGAAAACTTATATAGTAATGTCAATCTAACAGAGCTATTCAGCCCTTTAGTTAGAATTGATTTCGAAATGAAAAACTCTGTAAAAGTACTATTAGAGGTTCAAAAAGACAGATTGTTATCATTAAGTTTCGACAATAATTTAATGACCGAAATTCAAGGAAAAGAATATAAGCTTGGTTTAGGTTATAGATTTAAAGATGTTAGGATAAAATCTAAGTTAGCTGGACCAAAAAAATCTATAGTAAGTGATTTGATAATGGAAGCTAACCTTTCGGTAAGAGACAATAAAACTATTATTAGGTATTTAGATTTAGAAAACAATCAAGTTACCAATGGGCAAACTATTTATGGTTTTAAATACAATGCAAATTATTCATTTAGTAAAAACCTTACGGGTATTTTCTATTTCGATTACACGTTTTCAGAATATGCTATTTCTACAGCGTTTCCACAAACAACTATTCGCTCAGGAATTACTTTAAGATATAATTTTGGTAATTAATCATTCTTCATTTGAAATAACATTAGGATTAAATACATTTGTAAAAAAATATAACACAAATTAAAAATGAATATTCCATCAGAATTAAAATACACTAAAGACCACGAGTGGATTAAAGTAGACGGCGATGTAGTAACAGTAGGTATTACAGATTTTGCTCAAAGCGAATTAGGTGATATTGTTTATGTAGAAGTTGAAACCGTTGATGAAACTTTAGATGCTGAAGAAGTTTTTGGTACAGTTGAAGCTGTTAAAACAGTTTCAGATTTATTCATACCAGTTTCTGGTGAAATAATAGAGTTTAATGAAACTTTAGAAGACGAGCCAGAAAAAGTAAACACAGATCCTTACGGTGAAGGTTGGATGGTTAAAATAAAGTGTTCAGATGTATCAGAACTAGACAATTTATTATCTGCTGACGCTTATAAAGAGCTTATAGGTGCTTAAAAAACACGCGCTTTTAGTAAGTATATGCTATAGTTTTATATTAACCGCAGCAAGCCTTTTAAAAGTAAATTCAGTTACAGATAAGTTTCCAGACAATAGTGATAAAGTATTTCATGCATCAGCCTACTGTCTTTTTACGATACTTTGGTTTTTAACATTCTATTATAAATTAGGTTTAAAGAAGGCCAAAGCGTTGAGTCTATCAGTTTTATTGGCAATAACTTTTGGCATTCTTATTGAAGTACTTCAAGGGGTGTTAACAAGCAATAGACAAATGGAACTTAATGATGTAATAGCGAACACTATAGGTGCTCTTATTGCAGCAGTGGTAATACTGAGTTTAAAAAAAGGGCTGTTAAAAAATAATAATAGCTTGCATTTTTGACAAATAAATAGTTAAATTAGCAATCAGGAAAAACAATTTTTATTTTATGGAACCTAAGAAAAATCCAAAATCAAACGTAGGAAGGAACAGCTCTCTGTACTTTGCAGTTGGTATGGTGTTAATGTTGTTCTTAACAAATTACGCTATCAACTATAAAACCTACGATGACAAAGTTATTGATATCGGTCAAATAAGTGTTGATGATGAATTGGAAGAAGAAATTCCAATCACAAATCAAGCACCACCACCA
>ERZ1027208.318-NODE-318-length-20232-cov-22.580017_pt1 | contig 20232 bp, 10 predicted proteins | sample MGYA00520867_ERZ1027208 | MGnify/ENA primary metagenome ERZ1027208 (study PRJEB33311, sample SAMEA4378413) | marine metagenome | biome: Marine biome; feature: Fjord; material: Water | collected 2014-07-20T08:00:00Z/2014-07-... | depth 75 m ...
GAATATGTTTATTTAAGTTACTTTACCTTTAAAATAATGCCATAATAGTATGCTTTTAAAGATGAAAACAACTAAACACGACTAAACACGACTAATTAAACCCCATTTATTTCTAATGAAGAATAGTCTTTCTTTCTGTTTATTATTCTTCTCTATATTTTGCTTTTCCCAATCCAATAAATTATACAAGAAAATCTTTACAGAACAAGATGGTTTAGAATTTGATCTTGTAACCACTATGTGCATAGATAATGATGGTTTTTTATGGTTAGGAGGCACTAATTTTAACGTAAGAACTATTGTTTTAAATAACAAACAGCTATTCTTACAACGCTTTAATGGGAAATCTTTTCACAATATACCTTTGCCTATTTTAAAAGAACCAATCAAAAAAATTGGACAAATCCATAAACGTAATGATGGTAAGTTTTATATAAAAGCAGTAACAGATATTGGTCATATTTTATATTTATTTGATCCTTTTACTTCTGAATTTAAAAGAATTAAAACCGGAAAAAACATAACAGATCAGATACAACTTTCTCATATGTTTAAATACAATTCGAAAGACTACATTATAACTCAAGTAGGTCAACAAATAACGGTAAACATTATAGGCAAAAATCTCACTTTACAACACGTATTTAGTTCTACAGATATTGAAAACCGGTTTTTATTATCTTCATCAACACAATTTATTCCCTTTAAAGAGTATTGTATTATTGGAGATAATTCCTTTCCTATGATGCTATTTGATTGGAATGGAAAGCTTTTAAAAAAATATGACCAAAAGGCTTTTGTCAATCCTGTAGAAGGGTTATCTAAATTTTGGCTTGAAGAAATTTTTAAAACAAACAATAAATATTACAGCTTTGTATATGGCAATACACAGTTATATGATATTAATGAAGAAACTAAAACGATTTCTCCTTCTACTATTACAAACACTACGTTATCAAAAAATCTTATAGAAACTTATAACGATCCTCTTGGGAATCATATTATAGTATCCTTACTTGAGAATGAACTACGTTTTGATATTTTGGAATCTGAAGGTTTTAAAACTATTTATAAGGAGAATGTCGATCATTTTGATTTTGGTTATGAAATAGTTTCCAATAATTTAAAAGAAGATTTATGGATTGCCTATAATAACGAATTACACTATTACAGATTTACTTCAGAAAAAATAAAAACCGTTTTAAAAGCAAATAGTATACGATCTATTCATGAAATAGATAGTACAAATTACATCGTATCAACCGATTTTAATGGATGGTATACTTTTGATGCATTAAAAAATAAAGTTAGCCCTTTAATACTTAAATTAAATAACAAATCACTAAATCCAATGTCTTCTAGAAATATAATTAAAGAAGACGACAGTATTATTTGGAGCAGTAATGAAGGATCCATTATAAAAACAAATATAAATACCTTAAAAACACAGCGTTTTAATCATTATACGGTTATATGTATGGAACGTCCCACAGATAGTACTATTATTTATGGCACACAGAATTATAACCTAATGGAATTTAATACAAAGACCAAAACACATAAGCCGTTAGTTGCAACAGATTCATTATATATTTACGATCTTGAAATACAAAAAAAAAGCGATTTAGTAGTTGCTGCTACAGATAAAGGACTTCTAACTTATAATTTAAAAACAAAAGAACATAAATTCTATAATAATAAAGCTCAGCTTGAAGATTCTTACATTTTAATGTGCGATTATCATAAAGATTATGGTTATTTATTAGGCACACGAACTGGAGATATTATAGGATTCCAACCTAAAAATGAAAAATTCACAACTCTATACAAAGACGATTTAAAAGCTGGAATTGCTACTATTCTTTTTGATAATGATCTTTGGTGGATTAATACGTTTAATGGTATTGTTACCTTCAATCCAAAGAATAAAACCACTACTAGATTTTCTGAGAACGAGGGTTTAAGTAATAACGAGGCAAATAGATATAGTGCTCTAAAAACTAAAGACAATGCCTTTTTGGTAGGTACTGTTAAAGGTCTAAATTATTTTAAACCAGAGGATTTAGAAGTTAAAAAAGATGCTTCAAAACTAGTATTGCTTAAAGTGAATAGCTATAATAAGCACTTAAAAAAATATACAACTAATTTTAACCGTGTCGATTTAGAGTCTAATAAACCCATTATACTACCTACAGAAAACAGAGCTTTGGAACTTCATTTTGCTTTAAAAAACTCAAATACCTTAACCGAAAATTATAATTATAGATATCGCTTAAACAAAAAAGAATGGGTTGATTTAAAACATCAAAATGTAATACAAATCCCAAACTTGGCAGCGGGACATTATAACTTAGAAATTGAAGCCTTAGATTTTTCAAGAAAAAGAATAGGAAAGGCATTATTATTAAACATACAAAGCAAGGAATTTATATATAAAACTTGGTGGTTTATTGCTTTAATCGCTTTATCAATTATTTCTATTCTATTGTGGTTCTTAAAACAAGCTCAAATTAAAAAACATCTACAAGAAAACTTTTCACAAGGCTTAATACAATCTCAAGAGGAAGAACGCAGTCGTATAGCTATAGAACTTCATGATAGCATTAGTCAGCAACTCACTATGATTAAAAAGAAAGCACAAACCAATAATCAAGACGAAATAACAGTACTTACTCACAATACTTTAGAAGAAGTTCGTTCGCTTTCACGCGGCTTATATCCGCCTTTACTTAAACAACTTGGCCTAACAGAAAGTATAGAACAATTAATTTTAGATATCGATAAACAAACCAGCTTATTTGTTTCTGTAGACGTTAATAAAACAGATCATTATTTCAATGAAGAACAAGCACTAAACTGCTATCGCTTTATTCAAGAATGTACAAATAATATTTTAAAACACGCTGAAGCAAAAGCACTTTCTGTAAGCGTTATAAAAGAAAAAAGCACCATTACAATAACCATTCAGGATAACGGAAAAGGATTTGACCTCAATAATGCAAAAACAAAAAACAGCTTAGGTTTAAAAACCATAAATGAACGCATTCGAATATTAAAAGGTGAATTAGTCATAGATAGCAAATTAGGAAAAGGAACCTTAATTACAGCCCAAATACCAGTATGAAATGTTAGAAAAAATTAAAATTATTGTCGCAGATGATCACCCATTACTGTTAAAAGGACTAACCGAAGAACTAATAAACAACAACTATAATGTTATTGAAACAGCAACGAATGGTGTGGATGCTTCAAATCTTATTTTAAAACATAAACCAGATATTGCCATTCTAGACATAAATATGCCATTGCTTTCTGGTTTTGAAGTGATTAAAAAGTGTAAAAACAAAAACTTAAAAACAAAGTTTATTATACTCACATCCCATAAAGAAAGCAGATTTGTTATTAAAGCTAAAACACTCAATATTTCAGGGTATTTACTAAAAGATGAGCCCTTTGATCAAATAACAAAATGCATACACGCTATAAGCAATGGAGACACTTATTTTAGTTCAGTTTTTAATACTATTTATGAAAGTAAAATTTCGCCAGAACTTGAAAAACTTCAGACTTTATCTCCTTCAGAGTTAACCATTATAAGGCTAATATCAAAAAACAAGAGTACAAAGGAAATAGCAGACTCTCTTTTTATTTCTGTTAGAACGGTACAAAAACACAGAACAAATATTATAGCAAAATTAAAATTAAATACAAACAGAGACACTCTTTCTGCTTGGGCTATAATGCATATAGAGCTTTTGTTTTTAGAAGACTAATCTTTAATTATTTTTTTGATGAGAACATTATCATCGGTTTTCAACTTTAAAACATAAAGACCATTAGGTATACCTGATAGATTCAAAACGTTATCTCCAACTCTTAATTCACCTTCTTTAACCTGTCTTCCATTTATATCTAGAAGTGAATAATTAGCATTATCCTGTAATGTAATGATTATATTGCCCTTTACTGGATTTGGATATATGCTCAACCCTTGCAGTTCTCTACCTAAAGTACTTAAAGTTACAAAATTATCAGAATTTGCTGAAGTATCATTTGGAGCCAAATAAGCATCATCAACACCTATGTTAATATAATTTTGGATATAAAGCAATTCATCAAATACAGCATCTCCATTTTCTACGAACATAATACTTCCGGATGTAGGGTTAGGGGAAGCTATGATATCAAATAGCACCAATTCAAAAGGACCGTCTCCATTTAGAAGAACACTTGTAGTTCCTTGTTCTACCCTAGAGATAAAGTAAGCATCTGAGGTATCGGATAGAGAAGTTGAGCTCCATTCTGAAGCTGGAAGTCCTGAGTTTCCTGCAACAAAATTACCTAAAGTCAATCCTGCAGGCACATAAAAACCTGCACCCATATCGTTTGCCACGCCATCTACTACAGTACTGCTGGGTGTAGCCATCAATGCCATTTGATAATTTCCTGAAACAGCATTAAAACCTATGAAAGATATGCTAAATTCATATGTTTGAGCTTGTGCTACCACGGCTACTAACAGTAAAAATAATGTTGTATAAAGTTTTTTCATTGTTTTATTGTTTGGATTAATTTAAAATTGTTGAGAAAAAGGATAAAAATTAGATGATGATGTATTATCTGGATGCGCCAGTATAATGCTCTTTAATATATTGGTGTCATTGCCTGGGCCTAAATAACGTACTTGCCCATTTAAATTTAAATCTGCATTATCATATTCGGTATATGGATAGAAATTACTTCCTGAGGTGTTACCTGAATGGTTGATTACGGCAGTTTTTATACTATTGGTATCGTTTGACGGACCTAAATAGCGTACCTGACTGTTATTGTTGGCATCTCCTGCCCACATTGCAACAACACCATTTGGCATCCCATAAGTGGTTTGTGCATTTGTGCCATTTGTGATTGGATTATTTGCATCTGTAAAGTCCAACACAGGAGCTAAAGCATCTAATAATACAGAATCTGCTGTCATAATCCCTAAATGGTTACGGTGCTTTATTGCTACAAAATAGTTGTCTGCGCCCAAATCAAAGACTAAATTTGAAACGCCATCAATAGCCACAACATTACCATCACGTTGTAATAAAGCCGATTGACTTGCTAAAACATCTGTACTATTACTAGCATCACGTAATTCAACAAAAACCCAGTCTACAATATCATCGGCTATAGGTCCTACTCCTAAAGCTCCTCCTGTATTAAATACTGTAGCATTGGCTACAACAGCATCTGTATAAGGGCTTGTGGTAGGTAATAATCCTGCTACACGTAAATCGTCTCGCATTAACATTTCTTCTCCTGTATTAGGGTTTAAAGCCGCACCTTGTAAAACTATTTTTGGAGACACTTCTGCACAATTAATACCGCTATCTGTAATCGTCCAACCATAAGTACTTATTAAAGTGGTTCTTGCAGCTTCACCAGCACAATACTTGCTATTACCACCACTAAAAGTAATGTTTGTTGGTATCTGTGTTTCTCCTGCATCTAAAGTATTCCATCCTATTAAGGTATTATCATAATTAGTAACCGAAAGTGTTGCGCTAGTAAACATATCTGTCATATTTGTTACTAAACTGATGTCCCAAGCACTTAAATCTTGATTAAAATCTGATGCTCCAATAAACATAGTTTGCATACTAGTTACATGACTCACATCCCAAGCACTTATATCCTGATTAAAATCAAATGCACCAGCAAACATATGATACATTATAGTTACATTATTTACATTCCAACTACTAATATTCTGATTAAATTTTCTCGCAGAATAAAACATTGCTGTCATATCGGTAACATTACTCACATCCCAACTACTTATATCCTGATTAAATATAAGTGCATTACCAAAGAGACTATTCATATTGGTAACATTACTCACATCCCAACTATTTATATCTTGATTAAATAAGTAGGCACCATAAAACATATTAGACATATTCGTGACATTACTTAAATCTGGAGTATCTACTGCATTTATTACTAAACTACTACAACCTTGGAAAGCTCTTTCCATAGAACTCCAAGTACCAGTTCCCCATTGCTCTACCGATAATATTTTATCTTCATCTCCTGTATAATTAAAATAAATACGCGGAAAATCACCTCTAATAACTACGGTATGCGTTCCTGCTGTTGGATATATATGCATTGCATCACCTGTAACTCCTAAATCGTCAAAAATACCATCGTTATCCCAATCTATATCGTAATTATAACCTGTTCCTGTTGTTGGTATGGTAATGGTTTCATCTACTGCTGTGGTTTCCCATGTGGTAATAAAATTATCGCTAGCTGCACATGCTGTTCCAGCATCAGTAATCGTCCAGCTATATGGTGTATTCATTAAATTGGTTCGTGCAGCTTCTCCTGCACAATACTGGCTATTTCCTCCATTAAACGTAATGTTTTCTGGTATCTGTGTTTCTCCAACATCTAAAGTATTCCAACCTATTAACGTATTGTCATAATTAGTTAAAGACAGTGTTGAGCCATCAAACATACCAGCCATATTGGTTACTGAACTGATGTCCCAAAGTCCTAGATCTTGATCAAAATCTGTCGCAGATAAAAACATTTGAAACATAACTGTCACATTACTTACATCCCAAATACTTAAATCTTGATTAAATAATGTGGCACCATTAAACATATTAGCCATATTGGTTACAGAACTAGTGTTCCAAGCACTTAAATCTTGGTCGAAAGCTGTGGCTCCCAGAAACATACTTCCCATATTTGTAACCGAACTCACATCCCAAGCACCAAGATTTTGATTAAATGATGTGGCTCCATTAAACATACCTTGCGCCTCAGTTACACCACTCACATTCCAAGCGCTAATATCTTGATTAAAAGATATAGCATCACGAAACACCGATATCATTGAAGTAACACTACTCACATCCCAAGTACTTATATCTTGATTGAAAGAAGTCGCTTCTCTAAACAGATGAGACATAGTAGTGACATTACTTAAATCTGGTGTATCTGTGGCATTAATTTCTAAATTACTACAACCATAAAAAGCGTTTCCCATAGAACTCCATACGCCAGTTCCCCATTGTTCTACTGATTGAATTTTGTCTTTATCTCCTGTATTATTAAAATAAATACGTGGAAAATCACCTCTCATAGTCACAGTATGTGTTCCTGCTATTGCATAAGTATGCGTTCCATCACCTGTAACACCTAAATCATCAAAAAAGCCATCGTTATTCCAATCTATATCGTAATTATAACCTGTACCTGTTGTTGGTATGGTAATGTTTTCATCTACTGCTGTGGTTTCCCATATGGTAATAAAATTATTGCTAGTTGGACATGCTGTTCCTCCGTCGGTAATGATCCAATTATATGGTGTACTCGTTAAATTGGTTCGTGCAACTTCTCCATTACAATATTGACTATTACCGGCACTAAATGTAATGTTTTCTGGTATCTGTGTTTCTCCAGCATCTAAAGTACTCCATCCTATTAAGGTATTGTCGTAATTAGTTGTTGAAAGCGTAACGCCATCAAACATACCAGCCATATTTGTTACTGAACTGCTGTCCCAAAGTCCTAGATCTTGATCAAAATCTGTCGCAGATAAAAACATTTGAAACATGACTGTCACATTACTTACATCCCAACTACTTATATCTTGATTAAATACAACGGCATTTTCAAACATACGATTCATAAGAGTCACATTGCTAACATTCCAATTGCCTATATTTTGATTAAAAGCAGAAGCATTACGAAACATATTTGCCATATTAGTCACACTACTCACATCCCAAGCACTTATATCTTGATTAAAAACAGAGGCATTCATAAAAGCTTCTTGCATATTTGTAATGTTGCTCACATCCCAAGCACTTATATCTTGATTCATAGAAGTAGCTCCACGGAAAATACGGTAAAATGTATCAACTTGTGAAAGGTCTGGACTATCGGTTGCATTAATGACTACATTAGAGCAACCATAAAAACTTCCTTGCATACTTTTCCAAACTTGTGCACCCCATTGTTCTACTGAAAGTAATTTCTCTTTATCACCAGTATTACCAAACCAAAAGAACGGAAAGTCTCCAGTTATGTTTACTGTATATTCGCCTGCAGTAGCATAGTTATGTGTTTTCGTAGTCGTAACATTAGTATCTACTTGACCATCTCCCCAATCTACATTATAATTATAAGGATCTGTACCTTGTGTTAGTATGGTTATACTATTAGCGTCTGAAGTGCCTGTATTATCTGTTTTCCAAGTGGTTATAAATCCAGAAGAGCAATCCACACCACCATCTGTAATGGTCCAACTATATGGCGTACTCATTAAACTAGCTCGTGCATTTTCACCTATACAATAGTTACTATTACCTCCACTAAATGTTATATTCTCTGGTATTTGAATTTCTCCTGCATCTAAAGTATTCCATCCTATTAAGGTATTGTCATAATTGTCTACAGAAAGTCCGGCCCATTTAAACATATTGGCCATATTTGTAACTGAACTGATGTCCCAAGCTCCAAGATCTTGATTAAAAGATGTAGCTTGTTCAAACATATTATATGTATTATTAACATTACTAACATCCCAACTGCTTATGTCTTGATTAAAGGACGAAGCACCATTAAACATATAGTTCATAGTAGTGACATTTTCAACATTCCAATTACTAATGTCTTGATTAAAAGATGTTACATCCCAAAACACGCCTCCCATATTTGTAATTGTACTTACATCCCATAAACTAATATCTTGATTAAGAGAAGAAACACCTTGAAACATTCTTCTCATACTAGTAACATTGCTTAAATCTGGTATATCTGATGCATTAACTTCTAAATAACTACAACCCCAAAAAGCAAATTCCATTGAGGTCCATGACTGTGTCCCCCATTGTTCAACAGATAATATTTTATTCTTATCCCCTGAATTATTAAATTTAATTTGTGGAAAATCTCCTATTATTTTCACTTGATAGGTTCCTGAAGTATCATAAGGATGAGTAATACTTGTAGTAACATTATAATCTACTAGTCCATCTCCCCAATCTATATGATAATTATAAGTTCCTGTACTTGCAATTGGTATTGTAATACTATTGTTATTTGAAGTACCTGTGTTATCTGTTTTCCAAGTGGTAACAAACCCATTGCTAAAATCACAATTTGAATTCCCAATGGTAACATCTTCCATATCTATAGGACATTCGGAGTTTCCCCAACGTACCCAAAGGTCTATAGTTCCATAAGGTAAACTGCCTATTGTTATGGTGCCTGATGGATTAGTTATACTATGTGGATAAGTAATACCTCCATCTGTACTAAACTCTATGTGAGTTCTAATTGGGTCTACTACCCAATTTAGGGTTACGCTTCCTGTTGCAGAGCTACAATTTGAAGGTGTAGAGGCTTCAACAAATGCCTCAGGATTATTTTTTTCGACAACTGTAATATCCCCAATTTCTATTTCACAATTATTGTTTCCCCATTTAGAATAAACAGTATAAGTATCTGGCGCTATATCTGTTATTGTTGCAGCCCCTAAATTATCATCATAAATATATGGATATGTGTTACCACCATCTATACTAAATTGAATATTAGTACGATTAGGATTATCTGGAAATGTAAATGTTATTGTTCCGTCGTTTGTATCACATGGTGTTTCTTCTGTTGCGGTAAGCGTTGCTTCCGGTGTATCTATAGTTAAAGTCGCAGCATTTGAAGTCGCAATCGCTGTACACGTATTGCTAGCAATACATCTGTATTGATATCCATTCATAATTACAGAAATAGCAGAAATATTAAGTGTGTTAGTTTCTGCATTACTATAAGTAGCATTATTCGTAATGGCAGTCCATCCTGTTCCTGTATTTACTTGCCATTGAAAATCTGTAGCAAAATTGGATGCTACTGTAAAGGAGGCTGAATCAACATCACACGTAACAGCATTTGCCGGATGAGATATAATCTCTGGATCATTACAACAAATAGGTCCTGCATAAGTTGTCATTATTGGTTGGCTACAAACAGAAATTGTAGTACTTTTATTCATCACATAATCTGCACCATTTAAAGTCTCCGTACTCAAATCTCTTTTTGTTACTCCATAACCTACAGAATAATACATAACTTCATTTGACTGACCCACATGTCCTAATTGATGTGCATGACCAATTTCATGTAAAATCACTGTTTCAAAATCAATTTGACTACTACTAGGGTTACCGGTGCCATAATTCCAATTATAATCGCTGTTTACTACTATATCTATTTCTTTAATATACCACTGCATAGATTCACCTACAAAACATCCCGAATACCTAGAACGTGCATAAGCCAAAGTACCTGAACTACCAATTTCAGCTGCTGTCATATACATAACAATATTGGTGTCGTCAGAGGCATCAGCATTAACCGAAGTAGATCCTGCAGTCTCAAAATTAACACCCGAACCACAATTCCATGTTGCTAATGCTCGTTCAAGTGAGGCCTGTGCATTTGCAGCACTAAAGTTAGGAGCAAATTGAAATTGGTAACCACCATTGGCGTCCTTGCCTCTTAAATTATTCTCAAAATTTATTAATCCTGAACCCGAATCATAAGCTACATTTAAGTGTGCCCATTTTACCGTTAAAATTTGATCACTATCTATATTTCCATCAGAAAGTGTTTTTACTCGTATTTGTCCTGTACTTGCGTAAGAAATTACTTTTACTTTAATTTGAGTATCACTCCAAGAGATAATATCACTATCATAAGCAGAAACCCAAGTTGTGCCTCCAGAATTACCATCCCTAAATCTTACTTGTCCTTGGCTTGTACCAAAACCACTTCCATTAATAGTAAGAATATCACTAACACCTGCATTAACATTTGTTGGACTAATACTAGAAATTGAACCCGCCATAAAATTAGCAGTGTTCTGAAATATATTTACTGTTTTTAAAATGGTAGGATTTTGGCCTACTTTAGATTCGATAAGTTGATACAATTGGTTTTCTACAGAAGGGTAGCGGTTAAACCCATCGTTTGCAGAATGATCAAATAAATCGTATCGTATAAACCCTTGTGCACCTTCAACAGTGGTTAGAAAATTCCCTCCTTTGGTTAATGAAATAGGTGAATCTTTTAGAATAAAAATACCAATATCGCCAACGTTAAGTTGTAAAGCATTGCTAACCTCATCTCTAGTCAGACCAACCGTACCACCCATAGTAATAACTTCTATAGTCGTGTTATTAAGTAGCATTCCTTTAAAGCTTTTAAAAGGCTTTATAATGTTAACCGTGAAAATGTTTTGACGCTTAGCATCCCAATAACTTTGTTTTGAAATAACTTCGCCCTCAACTATTGTTGATGATGAGTTTACTCTTTCTGTTAAGGATATTGCCTTAACCATACATTGTGAAAGCGCTATATGACTTACAAGAATGGTTAGAATAACTAGCAGGTATTTTTTCATTGGGTGTAGTAATAAAATGTTAGGTATTGATTAATGGTACTTAAATTTATTGTGCAAATTAGAACATTCCACTTGACAAAACATTAATGTTATATGAATTTACGTAGGGGTACGTAGTAACAAAAAATAACATAATATACTGAAAAACAATTAGTTATGTAAACTGATTATTTTACAAGCTTTAAAACAAACTTATGCTCTAAATAAGCATTTATTATGCCTTTAATAGACCTAGAAATTGTAGAATAACAATTCCTCTTTATAATTTTAAACTTTAAAACGGGTTTTTTGTTTTTTATAAAGTAGTTACCTTTTAAATATTTATTTTTGAACAAACAACATTCAAATATGGATACATTTCTCAATTTTTTATCAAGCATATCTTGGTGGTTATGGATTGTTATTGCTTTAGCTATAGTTGCTATTAGAGACATTTTCTTTCAAAAGGCTCATACCATAAGCCATAACTTCCCTATTGTAGGCCATATTCGCTATATGTTAGAAAGTATTGGTCCAGAAATGAGACAATATTTTGTGGCAAACAATAGAGAAGAATTACCTTTTAACCGAATTGAACGTGGTTGGATTTATGCTTCAGCAAAAAAAGAAAATAATTATGAGGGTTTTGGTACCGATCGCGATATTTATGCGCATCAGCATATTTTTATTAATAATGCTATGTTACCATATGAAATTGATAAAAATCATCCAAACGCAATTGACAAAACCTTTTTGCCTTGTGCAAAAGTAATAGGAGAATTCAATAAACGTAAAAAACCGTATCGTCCAGCTTCTGTAATCAATGTATCTGCCATGAGTTTTGGGTCTTTGTCTGCAAAGGCTATTGAGTCTTTAAACAAAGGCGTTAAAATAGCTGGAGCCTATCATAATACTGGAGAAGGTGGTTTATCTCCTTACCATAGTCATGGTGGTGATGTTATTTTTCATTTTGGAACAGGTTATTTTGGAGTCCGATCAGCAGATGGAGGTTTTTCAATGGAAAAGTTAATAAAACTGGTTGAACATAATCCTTTTATAAGAGCTATTGAAGTGAAGTTATCACAAGGCGCTAAACCCGGTAAAGGAGGCGTACTACCAGGAGCGAAAATCACTCATCAAATAGCAGAAATTAGAGGTGTTGAGGTTGGTAAAGATGTATTGTCTCCTCCAAACCACAAAGCTTTTTCCAATATTCCTGAAATGGTAGATTTTATTGAAGCAATTGCTACAGCAACCGGTTTACCAGTTGGAATAAAAGCTGCTATTGGAAAATTAGAGCAATGGGAAGAATTAGCAGATATTATGAAAGCTACAGGCAAAGGGCCTGATTTTATTACTGTTGATGGTGGCGAAGGAGGAACTGGAGCAGCTCCTCCAAGTTTTGCAGATCATGTTTCTCTACCTTGGGTTTATGGGTTTAGTGATTTGTATAAACTATTTCAAAGTAAAGGATTAAGTGAACGCATTGTTTTTATAGGAAGTGGAAAATTGGGTTTCCCAGCTAAAGCAGCTATGGCTTTTGCAATGGGTGCCGATTGCATAAATGTTGCAAGAGAAGCTATGATGAGTATTGGCTGTATACAAGCGCAGATTTGTCATACCAATCGTTGTCCTAGTGGAGTTGCAACCCAAAGTAAGTGGCTGCAAAATGGGATTGATCCTACTTTAAAGTCTGAACGTTTAGCACAATACTTCAAAACGTTTAGAAAAGAATTCATAGAGATAACCCACGCTGCTGGTTATGAGCATCCTTGCCAATTCAAAATGAATGATATAGATGTAAATGTAGATGACCATTATTTATCTAAAGAATTGGATCAAACTTATATGTACACAAAAACTCCAGTTCCATTTTCAGGTATGCAAAGCCTTAAGGATTGTCAATATTTAGGAGGTTTTAAATAGATTATTATAAATCTTAAAGTAGTTGACTTGTACAATATTTTAAAAGACATTATGTTTGCTATCTAAACCTATTTTTATGGATGCTGAAAGAATTATTAGCTTTTTTTTAAACATTGTTCCTGCCTTAATCACTGGGCTTGTAGCTTATTACTTTTTTAAAGAACACATTAATAATGAAGATAGTCGTCGAAGTTTCTTACTTCGAAAAGACACTCAAATTACAGCGCTTCCAACTCGCTTACAAGCATACGAACGTATGACATTGTTTTTAGAACGCATAAAGCCAAGCAAATTACTAATAAGAGTTGCTCCCATTACTTCTGATAAAGATGATTATGAATCGTTATTAATAACAACTATAGAGCAAGAATTTGAACATAACTTGTCACAACAAATTTATGTGACCAGAGATTGTTGGAATATTATTAATTCTGCAAAAAATTCGACTATACAGCTTATTAGAAAAGCCAGTATGCAAGAAAAAACAGATACAGCAAATAAACTAAGAGAAGTTATTTTAACTGAAATGATGGAAAAACGTGCACCAAGTGAAACTGCTTTATCTTATATAAAAGAGGAAGTTGGATCTATGTGGTAGTTGTTTCTGCTAACGTATCACTTTCATCCATGGATTGGCCTTTGTTATGCTTGATTTCAGCATATTCAAAACCTTCTTTCCACCATTGTTCCATTAAACTTTTATTAAAAATAAGTGAGTTTTCTGTAAGCTTCGTCGGTGTATAATATAAGTTCAACTTTACATCTCTGTGTTTTGCAGCCAATTTGCCTATTGCTATATCGCCTTTTTCAACCTGATCCAAAAGATGACCGAAAAGGCTAATCATTAACGAAAAAGGATTTTTACCCAATACTTTATTATAATCTAGATTTTCACTTTCCAAAACTATGGCATCTACTTCTGTAGCGCCTCGTAATATCGCCTCACGAATAGGTATTACACAACCTAAACCACCATCAGCATATTCAAAACCATTTTTCTTTACTAAGGACATAAATGGAATATAGTTACATGAAATCCAAATCCAATCACAAAACTCTTCATAATCAAAATCATTTATAGATTTATATTCTGTTCGGTTTTTAGATAAGTTGGTAACAGTTACAACAACATCTTCTTTTGTTGCTCGAATACGGTTATATTCTTCTAATGTGAAATTCTTTTTTATATGACGGCGCAAGGCTTTACTTTCTCCAAATGTTCTTCTTTTCTTTATAAATTGAATAATGGAATTAAAATAATTGATGGATACAAACTCTCTATCTCCTTTCTTTTTTACAACGAAAGGATTGATGCTAAATATTGTATGTTGGTTTACGTGAGTGAATATATCATACAATTTACCAATATCCTGAACTGCTAAATGTGGCACCAATAAACTTCCGGTAGAAGTCCCTAAAAACATATCGTAGTTCTTGCCTTGCTGCTCCATTAAATATTGTGCTACGCCACCAGCAAAAGCTCCTTTGCTTCCTCCACCTGATATTACTAATGCTTTCATTTATTCTTTTTTGATATTTTTATTGACATAATTTTAATTAATGCCTGTTTTCATTCAATTTCTATTTGGCTTGTTTCTTCATTTTTATACTTTGCAAAAGTAAACCCACTTTGCCACCATTTAGTCATTTTATCTTTATTAAAGATTAGTGAATTTGTTGTGAGCACTGTTGGTGTGTAATAAAAGTTGATGATAGCATTTTGATTATTTGCTACAAATTTTCCGATTTTTATATTTTGGTTTTCAATTCTATCGAGCATAAAGCTAAACATATTTGTCAATAGTGAAAATGGATTTATAGATGGCATTCTATTAAGTTGTGTAACTTCTGTTTGTAAAATAATGGCATCAACCTCTGTTGCACCTCGTTTTATAGCTTCTTCAATTGGTACCATTGCTCCTAATCCACCATCGGCATATTCACAACCGTTCTTTTTTACAAGCGACATAAATGGTGTGTAATTGCATGAAATCCATATCCATTCGCAAAATTCTTCGTAGCTAAAATCTTTTATCGACTTATATTCCACTTGATTTAGTGATAGGTTTGAAACCGTAACAACAACTTCTACGTTTTTTTCAATTAGTTCTATAAATTCAAGTTCGGTAACTTTTTCTTTTATAAGTGCTTTTAGGTTATAGCTTTCCCCAAAGGTTTTACTTCCTTTAAAAAAATTCTTTAATACATTAAAGTGATGAATACCTATGGTTTCGACGCCTCTCTTGCTTTTTACAATAAAAGGGCATACATTAAATATATCGTCTTGAGTAACATTGGTATAAACCTCTTTAATTTTCTCTACTTTTCCTAAAGCCAGATGAGATACCAATAAACTTCCGGTTGACGTGCCTATAAAAATATCGTATTTTTTTTTCTTGTTTTCAATAAGATATTGCGCCACACCACCAGCAAATGCTCCTTTGCTTCCACCTCCAGAAATCACTAATGCTTTCATTCTTTTTCTTCTAAAAGTTGTTTTGCAAAGTTTTTAAACCTCCAATTATGGTGTGTTGTAGCTTCTTTTAAATTGGTAGTGCATTCATCGTTACAAGCTTGTATCATTTTTAAATACTGAAATGCATTTTGCCGTACTTCAAAACCATATTTCGGATTGGTATAACTTACTAATTCTTCATAATACGTTCTTGCCTTTTCAGGCTCGTAATCTGGTGTCAATAAGACCAATGTTAACCAAAGTGTCCTTACATTTTTATTGTTAAAACCAAATATATTGCTGGTTTTATTAAGATATTTTGATCTGTCTTGAGGAAAATTAGTCCATAAGTTATACAAAGCAGTTTCTATTGTAATGTAAGACTTATCATTTAAAAGCGTTTCGTATTCTGCTTTTAATTCTGAAGGAATTTCAATAATATTTTGAGCAATAGCTTGGCGCAATTTAATATCATTAGATTCAAATGCTTCTGCTAACAAACTTCCTGAAGTTGGATAATTAGGTTTTTGTAAAACTTCCGCCAGTACAGCAGTTTTAATGGGGAAATAACCACTAGGTAATTCATAAACCAAACTAGAAGGAATATAATTATTATTCTCATCTGTTCTATAACTCAAATAAGGGTCATCTTCTATTGTAACCAAAAAGGCTGAAGTTTCATTTTTTTCTAAAGTTAAACGCATTTCATTTTCTGGTAAAACAGAAGACTTCAACCATGTATTTGCAAAATCATTCAAATTCTGTGCTGAAGCTTTTTCAACTTCAATTATAAAATCATTGGTTTCAACATTTTTGAATTTATATTTTTCCAAATAGTTTTTTACAGCTGTTTTAAATGCCTTATCTCCTACTTGTTCTCTAAGCATATGCAAAACCCAAGCACCTTTCTTGTAAAACGTTGTACTACTCGCTTTAGGATCTAATAAAGATGTGCTTTCTCCTTCTTGTTCTTGAGTGAGTAATTCTTGAGCATATTCATACAATTTCCAATAGTAATAATCGTCTCCAAAAACTTCTCGTTCTGCCAATAATGCATAATAGGTAGCAAAACCTTCTTGTAGCCAATGGTGTGTTCCTTCGGTTTCTGTTACTAAATCACCAAACCATTGGTGTGCTAATTCGTGCGCGTTAACGTTAACGTAGTTTTTATCTACAAACGCCATATCATCAACCATAAAAGCATCTGAAAAAATAGTTAGGCTTGTGTTTTCCATTCCTGCGTATAAAAAGTCTTTTACAGGTACTTGTTTATAGTTTTGCCAGGGAAATGGCACGCCTATTTCTTCTTCAAGAAAATCAAACATTTGTTTTGTATAGCGATACGTTGGCTCTACTTTGGCTGAATCTTCAGGGTAATAATACATTTCAAGAGGGATTCCACTTTCTGATATTTCTATCTTTTTATTGTATTTACCAACAACTAATGCAACGAGATAACTTGACATGGGCTGTTTCATATCGTAATGCCATTTGGTTTTTTCCGCGCCTACCTCTTTATTTATAAGTTTTCCGTTTGCTAAAACAGTATAATCATTATCATAAGTTATAGATAAATCGAATTTAATTTTATCATTCATATCATCAATACTTGGCAACCAATTGCTTGTGTATTTTCCTTGACCTTGTGTCCAGATTTGATGATTCTCTTTTGAACCTGTGAAATACATAGCTTTTTTAGGACTTCCTTTGTAGGAAAAAAAAATTTGATTGTCGGAAGATGGTTTTAAATCATTAATAATCCATAGTTTTTTTCCATCGTTATGAAATACTGCTTTTTCATTATTTAATAGAACAGACTCAAAAGTCATATGCTGTGCATCTATATAAATCGAGTCTTTTTCTTTAATGATATCGAAAGTATAGGTTACCAATCCTGATATTTCTTTTATGTCCGGATTGATTTCCAATGTTACTGATGCCTTTTCAAAATCAACATATTCAGTTTGTTGCGCTTTCGCGGAAAAACATAAAAAAGTGATTAAAATAAAAAGAATGTGTTTCATAAGTAGTTAATAGCAAAGGCTAGACCAAAATACAATTTTTCAATCAGTTCAAGCGGTTCACTTTATAAAAATCGCATCAGCTTTACTTCAAAATTTATCAAAACCATTTTATTTCCACTTAAAAAAACACTCGAAGTCACACTATAAATCACTTTCACTTTAAAACAAAATAACTTAATTTCGTTGGCTATGAATACCAATCTTCAAATTCCTATAGATTATCTAAAAGGCGTTGGTCCAAACCGGGCTGATTTGCTTCGCAAGGAATTGGGTATTCATACTTACCAAGACTTAATCAACTTATTTCCTAATCGTTATTTAGATCGTACCAAATACTATGAGATAAACCAACTACAGCAAAATTCTGCTGAAATTCAAATTATTGGTGTGATTACCAAGTTTCAAGAAATTGAACAAAAAAGAGGGAAACGCTTGGTTGCAACATTTCAGGATGATACCGGAACAATGGAACTTGTTTGGTTTCGAGGTCAAAAATGGATTCGTGAAAGTTTGAAACTGAACACGCCTTATGTAATCTTTGGAAAAACAAATTGGTTTAATGGTAAATTTAGTATGCCACATCCAGATATTGAGTTGAAAACCGAACATGAAAACAACTTGCGTTCGTCAATGCAAGCCATTTATCCTTCAACTGAAAAACTTTCAAACAAGGGAATTACCAATCGTGTGATGACAAAAATCATGCAAAACTTGTTCTTGGAAACCAAAGGAAGATTTGTAGAAACGTTGTCAAAAAATTTACTCTCAGAATTAAAATTAATTTCAAAATCCAAAGCGCTTTTTAACATCCATTTTCCACAAGATCAAGAGGCACTTTCCAAGGCTCAATTTAGATTGAAATTTGAAGAATTATTTTACATACAATTACAATTAATTCTTAAGAATTTAATTCATAAATCAAAAATAAAAGGCTTTCCTTTTGAAACCGTTGGCGAACATTTCAACTCCTTTTTCAAACACCATTTACCATTCGAATTAACGAATGCACAAAAACGAGTGATAAAAGAAATCAGGGCCGATTTAGGCAGTAATGCGCAAATGAATCGTCTTTTACAGGGTGATGTTGGTTCTGGAAAAACCATTGTTGCGTTAATGTCAATGTTAATAGCACTTGACAATTGTTTTCAAACGTGTTTAATGGCGCCTACTGAAATTTTGTCAGTACAGCACTACAACGGTTTAATTGAACTATGTAAAGAACTGAATATCAATATTAAAATACTAACAGGTTCAAGTAAAACTTCACAACGTAAAGAAATTCATAATATGCTTGAAAATGGAGAATTAGACATCCTAATTGGCACGCATGCTTTGCTTGAAGACAAGGTGAAATTCAAAAATTTAGGCCTCGCAGTAATTGATGAACAGCATCGATTTGGAGTTGCACAACGCTCTAAGTTATGGAAAAAAAACACATCGCCACCACATATTTTGGTAATGACTGCCACTCCAATTCCGAGAACTTTAGCCATGTCTGTTTATGGTGATTTGGACATCTCAATAATAGACGAATTACCACCTGGAAGAAAGGACATAAAAACAGTTCACAGATATGATAATAATCGCCTTAAAGTATTTCGATTTATTCGTGATGAAATTGAAAAAGGAAGACAAATTTACGTGGTCTATCCACTCATTCAAGAAAGCGAATCTATGGACTATAAAGATCTAATGGATGGCTATGAAAGTATTGTTCGAGATTTCCCTCAACCCAAATATCAAATCTCTATCGTGCATGGCAAAATGAAACCTGCAGATAAGGAATTTGAAATGCAACGTTTTGTAAAAGGTGAGACCAACATTATGGTTGCAACTACAGTAATAGAGGTTGGTGTAAATGTGCCAAATGCCTCTGTAATGGTTATTGAAAGTGCCGAACGTTTTGGTTTGTCGCAATTACACCAATTACGTGGTCGTGTTGGTCGTGGTGCAGAACAGAGTTATTGTATTTTAATGACCAGCCATAAACTTTCAAGCGATAGCAAAACACGCTTAGAAACAATGGTCAGTACAAATGATGGCTTTGAAATTGCTGAAGTAGACTTGCGTCTTCGTGGTCCTGGAGATATAATGGGAACACAGCAAAGCGGTATTTTAAACCTTAGAATTGCAGATATTATTAAGGATAATGACATTTTACAACACGCACGCTATCACGCTAAACAATTACTATCCAAAGACCCTTCACTAGGACATCCAGAAAACACTGCTATTTTAGAGACTTACAGACAAATGAGTAAGTATAAAAATATTTGGAATTACATCAGTTAAAAACAATTTATCTTTTCATAAAAAATGATTCTTAAATCCTATAAAATACTAATAATTAATAAATTACATACCTACTTAATTTTAAAATTCAT
>ERZ1027208.320-NODE-320-length-20113-cov-20.846246_pt1 | contig 20113 bp, 16 predicted proteins | sample MGYA00520867_ERZ1027208 | MGnify/ENA primary metagenome ERZ1027208 (study PRJEB33311, sample SAMEA4378413) | marine metagenome | biome: Marine biome; feature: Fjord; material: Water | collected 2014-07-20T08:00:00Z/2014-07-... | depth 75 m ...
TTTTGTTTTAATGATACGGGGTCCCGCTAACTTTACACTATCCTCTTCGTAGGCAGCGTCAGATGTTGATAAGAGACAGTTACTGAGCAATTAGTAAAATCCTTTTGTTATTTTAAGCGGATAAGAATTCTGCTGAAAATAATTTAGTAAAATTGCGATTGACGCTTAAAAAGCGTACAATTTGCGCCTTGTTTTTTAGGCTGCTTTAGCAAGTAGTTTAATTTTAGTTAGTGAGAGTTTGTTCTATGAATAATGTAAGCGGAAAAGTAAACCTACTTAATTTTGATCAGAAAGGTATGCGTGAATACTTAGAGTCTATAGGTGAAAAGCCTTTTAGAGCTGATCAAATCATGAAGTGGATTTATCACTTTGGTTACAGTGATTTTGAGCAGATGACTAATATCAATAAGAAATTACGAGAAAAATTACAGCGTAATTGTGTGATATCAGCACCTGATATTTCTGAAAAACAAGTGTCAGAAGACGGTACTATTAAATACGCTTTGAAACTTGAAGGTGGACAAGAAGTAGAGACTGTTTGGATCCCTGAAAATGATCGCGCAACACTATGTGTATCATCTCAGGTTGGCTGTGCATTAGAATGTACCTTCTGTGCTACGGCTCAGCAAGGCTTCAATCGTAATTTATCTATGGCTGAAATTATTGGCCAAGTATGGCGTGTTGCCAATGATATTGGCGCCACCCGTATTGCCGGTACTCGCCCGATTACCAATATTGTTATGATGGGCATGGGCGAACCATTGTTAAATATGAAAAACTTAATTCCAGCACTTGATACTATGCTAAATGATTTAGGTTATGGTTTATCTAAACGCCGAGTAACCGTGAGTACATCGGGTGTTGTGCCAGCATTAGATATGCTAAAAGAAAAAATTGATTGTGCCTTAGCTATTTCAATCCATGCGCCTAATAATAAATTGCGCGATGAGTTAGTACCGATTAATAAAAAATACCCATTAGAAGACTTTATTGCCGCGGCTGCTCGTTACATCAGTGGTTCTAAAGCGAATAAACAAGCAACCATTGAATACGTTATGCTTGATCACATTAATGACAGTACTGATCAAGCGCATGAATTAGCACATGCCTTAAAAGGACTACCGAGTAAGATAAACTTAATTCCTTTTAATCCTTATCCTGGTTCACCTTACTCTCGCTCAAGCAACTCTCGCATTGATCGTTTTGATAAAGTCTTACAAAGTTATGGCTTAACGGTTATCACTAGGCGTACGCGTGGTGAAGATATTGATGCGGCTTGTGGTCAGCTAGCGGGTGATGTTTTTGATAGAACTAAACGAAGTGTGATAAATGCAGCGAAAAATGCTGAAATAAGTTCATTGAAAGATGAAGGCAAAGCTGACACTATCTCTATCAAAATAGTCTAATACCAAGCGGATTAATTAATTGACCAACTTAGAGCTTAAGTAGCGAGCTTAGAACAAACAAAATGAGTTAAACATAGTTATTCTATATTTCATTTATTTTGTGATGTTATCAGTTTGCTAATTAGCTCCCAAAGGGCGAGTACCTAATAAAAGGTAAAGGCTTATATTCGGCGTTATTGATTTCGACAAGGGAATAACCGTTCTCTTCAATCAATGCCTTGCCTCTAAGCCTTTTAATTCTCGCTAAGTGATCAATAAATCAGTCCGATTGGTATAGCAGCCTACTGATTTTTGGTGAAAAAATAACAATAAGAGGCGGTTTCCGCATTGCATATTATGGATAAAGCTATGGCTAAACATTTAATTCCAACCATTTTTACCGCAATTTCTATGACGTTGTTAAGTGGTTGTGTTACCCAAAGCTTTGAAAATAATGAGCCTATTGTAAAAAACCAAGCAAATCGTGATGAAATGGCGGTAACCCGTATTTCCTTAGGATTAGGTTATTTAAAAATGGGTGATATGTCGCAAGCAAAACTTAATCTTGAAAAAGCGAAACGATTTTCACCAAACTTAGTACAAGTACATACAGCATTTGCCCATTATTATGAGACAGTAGGTGAAGAAACTCTCGCAAGTGAGTCCTTTGAACAAGCGTTATCCATTAAAGCTGATAGTGCAGATACCTTAAATAATTACGGGGTGTTTTTATGTCGACAAGGTAACGTTGCAGCGGCAGAAATACAGTTTCTTAAAGCGATTGCCGTGCCTAGTTATTTATTAGTTTCGGAGAGTTATGAAAACCTTGCGTCATGTTATTTACAAAATGATAATTTTGATAAAGCAGAGATGTACTTAAATAAATCTATTTACCATAGTCCAAATAGGTCGAGTACATTACTTCAAATGGTCCGCTTGCAATATGCCATGAGTAATTACAAAGAAGCTAAGCATTTTTTACAAAAATTTGAACGAAGCACACAACGTTTTACCGCAAATTCATTATCACTTGCCTACAAATTGTATTGGAAATTAGGGCAACGTAGAACAGCAAGAAACTACGCTAACATGTTAGTGAGAATGTATCCGCAATCGTGGGAAGCTAAGCAATATCTACTTAATGAGTTGGAATTGATCGACGCTGATAATTTAGCGAAGAAATATCAACTTAGCCAAAAAGAAAAAAACCGCCATTTGTCACCATCTCATAAAAAGCGTGTCGTTAAACTTTCGCCAAAAAAATCAGCGAACACAGCTTATACCAGTAGTGTTAAAACTATTACGTCAACGGTGAACAAAGGCGATACAGCCAAGGCCGCAAAAGTTATGCTTCAATCACCAACAGTATCTACTGCATCTGTATTACCAAGCACAACATCATCGCTTGCTTCAGGAACAGTAGTACTAGCTTCTCAAGCAGCAGGAACTGTTACAAGAAAAAATAAGCAAACAAGTAATCCAATAGATAAGCCAATAGATCAGCCAATAGATAATGCTGCGGTAACAACCACAGAAAACCTAGTACAGGGTGATAGCAAAGCCGAGATAGTCATTCCTGCTGTAACAGAAGTTGCAATCGTTAAACAAGTGACTTCAAATACGAGTGAGCCGACGTCAACTCAACCTATACCTGCGACACGTGATGTGCCTTTACCCGAAGCCTTACCTGAAGTCATTGAAACTGATGTCGTGGAAGCTGAAGTTATCGCGGTAGCCGAAATAAGTAATGATATTGACAAGATTGATCCACAAGAAGTTTTACATACCGTTATACCAGGTGAAAATTTGTATAGTATTTCTGTGGAATATAATGTCAAACTTAATACATTACGTAAGTGGAATAATATCTCCGAAAAAAATAAAATCCAGATAGGCGATAAGCTCTATGTGGTTGATCCTCAAACAGTGAAAAATATTAATGACTAATGATGTATCCCCTGCTTCTCAAGTAGATAAAGAACAACCAAGTGATATTACTGAGCAAGTCACTGAACTAGATGAATTCATGGAAATGTTGAGTCCTGGTGCTATGTTGAGTGAAGCTCGCAAAGCGTTATCACTCTCACAAGAGTTTATTTCCAGTAAGCTAAACTTAAAAGTAAGTCTTGTTGAAGATATTGAAAATGATATCTTTGACCCGTTAATGCCAGTGACCTTCATTCGTGGCTATTTAGCAAACTATGCTAAATTAGTTGGCGTAGAGGTTGAAGATATACTGGCCAGTTATGATGCCCTTGATGCTGCTACTATTCAACGCAGCGAAATGTTGAGCTTCTCTAAAGAAACCTCCAAACAAGCAGAGCATAGCCGTGTTATGTGGTTGAGCTATTTGATCGTGGCTGTTTTTGTTGGTTTGACCGTATTATGGTGGCTGCAAGAGAGTAGACAACAAGCAGATGACTCAACTGTTATTCCGAATACGACACCAGCTCAAGTCGAAAACGATGATATTACAACTAAGCCTAGTGAACTTTCATTGAGTGAAGAATCAACGCTTGTTAATGATGCTCAGCCGAGTGAAAAAAAGAATGAAGCAATAACACCGTTAATCACAATGACTGATCCTCTAATCAATGAGGCAAGTAATGATGCAAATGATATTGATTCATTAGCTAATATTATAGTTGATGAGACCCCACAATCGACTGAGCCAAAAGAGCCTATAATAAGCACCGCCATATTTACTTTTAAAGGCGATTGCTGGGTAAATATTTATGATGCAACGGGTGAACGAATCGCGTGGGGTGTTAAAAAATCGGGTTATGTCATGACAATACAAGGTAAAGCACCATTGCGCATTACTGTTGGAAAACCTGAATTGACCAGTATTATTTTTAATGATCAACCAGTAGATATGTCGGCATTTGATATCGGCAATATTGCTAAATTTAACTTACCAATTGTTGAGTAGCCCTGTTTAAGCGTTTATTTTTGAATTAACGACTACTTCACATACAGAAAAATATAAAGATAAATTATGTTTAAAGAATCACCCATTATTCGCCGTGTCTCTCGCCAAATTATGGTAGGTAACGTACCTGTTGGCGGTGATGCACCAATTACTGTGCAATCAATGACAAATACATTGACCACTGATGTTGCCGCAACGGTGGCGCAAATCAAAGCGCTAGAAGCCGTTGGTGCCGATATTGTTCGTGTCAGTGTTCCTACTATGGATGCCGCTGAAGCTTTTCGTGAGATCAAAAAACAAGTTGACGTGCCTTTAGTCACAGATATTCACTTTGACTATCGTATTGCATTAAAAGTTGCTGAGTATGGCGCAGATTGTTTGCGTATCAACCCAGGGAATATTGGCAATGAAAACAGAATTCGCAGTGTGGTTGAGTGTGCTCGCGATAACAATATTCCTATTCGAATTGGTGTAAATGGCGGTTCATTAGAAAAAGATATTCAAGAAAAGTATACCGAGCCAACACCCGAAGCCTTGTTAGAGTCGGCTATGCGCCATGTTGATATATTAGATAGATTAAATTTTAATGAATTTAAAGTAAGCGTTAAAGCGTCTGATGTTTTTTTAGCGGTTGAATCGTATAAATTATTAGCGAAACAAATTGATAATCCATTACATTTAGGCATTACCGAAGCTGGCGGCTTGCGTTCAGGTTCGGTCAAATCATCCGTTGGTTTGGGACTATTATTAGCTCAGGGGATTGGTGATACATTACGTATTTCTCTCGCGGCTGACCCGGTTGAAGAAATCAAAGTAGGCTTTGATATTTTAAAATCACTTAAATTACGTAGCCGTGGCATCAATTTAATTGCTTGTCCAAGTTGTTCACGTCAAGAGTTTGATGTGGTATCAACCGTTAATGCGTTAGAACAGCGTATTGAAGATATTATGACCCCCATGGATGTATCTATTATTGGTTGTATTGTAAATGGTCCGGGTGAAGCTATGGTGTCAGATCTTGGCTTAACAGGTAGTAGCAAGAAAAGTGGTTACTACTTAGATGGCATTCGTCAAAAAGAACGTTTTGATAATAATGATCTTGTGGACCAACTAGAGCAGCGTATTCGCGCTAAAGCACGCTCGATGAGTGAGCGTCTAGATGAAAAAAACAGAATTGATATTCAAACAAAAGATTAAAATTTTCGGTAATTATCGTAAGAAGTAATGAAAACACGATAAGTGATGCGGTTTATTCAATTGGTATTATTAGGTATACTGCGCGCTGCGCAAATTTAACACAGCATTAAGTGCCAGAAAGCGGGCCCGAAAGGCGCGCTACTAGCCCTTCTAAAGAATTAAAAAGAGAGAACAGCTCAGTGGCTAAACAAAAGGCTCTACAAGCAATACGTGGCATGAACGATTGCCTTCCAAGTGAAACTAATATCTGGCAAATGGTTGAAACGGTACTGCGCCGTGTCGCCAGCAATTACGGTTTTGCTGAAATACGCATGCCGATTGTTGAGTCAACAGCGCTATTTAAACGTGGTATTGGTGAAGTGACCGATATTGTCGAAAAAGAAATGTACACCTTCGATGATTTAAATGGTGATAGTTTAACATTGCGCCCAGAAGGTACTGCAAGTTGCGTTCGTGCGGGCAACCAGCATGGTTTGTTATATAACCAAGAGCAACGTCTTTGGTATATGGGACCTATGTTTCGCCATGAAAGACCACAAAAAGGTCGTTATCGTCAGTTTCATCAATTTGGCTTAGAAGCCTTTGGAATTGCGACTCCAGACATAGATGCTGAAATTATTTTACTTACTTCTCGTTTATGGCGGGAACTTGGTATCAATGAATTTGTCACACTAGAGTTGAATTCATTAGGATCGAATGAAGAGCGTGCTAATTACCGTGAAGCCTTGATTGCTTATTTGCTTGAGCATGAAGAATTACTTGATGAAGACTCTAAGCGTCGTATGCACACTAATCCGCTAAGAGTATTGGATAGTAAAAATCCACAAGTTCAAGAAGCGCTAGTTAATGCCCCTAAATTATCAGATCATTTTGGTGAAGAAACGCAAACGCATTTTGATACCTTATGTGCTCGTTTAGATGCAGCAGGTATTAACTATGTCTTAAACGAGCGTTTAGTACGTGGTTTAGATTATTATAACCGTACTGTGTTTGAGTGGGTTACTTCAACACTTGGCGCACAAGGTACTATTTGTGCCGGTGGTCGTTACGATGGTTTAGTAGAGCAGCTTGGTGGTAAAGCAACACCAGCCTTTGGTTTTGCCTTAGGTATCGAGCGTTTAGTATTAATGCTGACAGAATTAGACAAAGTATCAAACATTCGTCCACAGGTAGACGCTTATGTCGTTATCTTAGGTGATGATGCCCAAGTCGCAGCGAACAAGTTAGCTGAGCAATGGCGTGATCAAGTACCTGAGCTAAGATTGCAATGTCATTGTGGCGGCGGCAATATGAAAAAACAATTAAAACGTGCCGATAAATCCGGTGCACAAATCGCGTTAATCTTAGGTGATGATGAAATTACCCAAGAGAAAGTTATGGTGAAATACTTACGCGGACAAAAAGAACAAGAAAGTGTGGAATTTACCCAAGTTTCGGACTTGTTATCTGAATTAATTTAAAGGCCTTAGGCCAAGGTGAAGAAGTGGAAATTTATCAAACAGAAGAACAACAAGTAGAAGCAATTAAAAGTTATTGGCAACAAAATGGTAATACTATTATCGCGGGTATTGCCTTAGGTTTTGCAGGGTTCATCGGCTTTAATCTATACCAAGATAATAAGTTTGAAGAAGAGTTGCTTGTATCAGATAACTATCAAACGCTTATTGAACAAAGTGGAAAAGATGCAAAAGCTTTCACTGAAAATGGCGAAAAGTTTATCAGTGAAAATGGTAATAACAGCTATGTTTCTTTAACGGCGTTAGCCCTTGCTAAAGAATCAGCGACCCATAAAGATTGGCCACAAGTTCAAAAGCAGTTAACGACTGCAATTGAGTCTGCACCAACGGATGGTATTAAAGCCATTGCAAGCTTACGTTTAGCACGCGTTCAAGTTCAACTTGAGCAATATTCAGATGCACTTGCTACGTTAAATAACAATTTACCAGAATCATTTACTGCTGCTATTGAAGAAATTAAAGGTGATGCTTACCTGCAACAAGGTAAAAATGATCTAGCCCGTAGCGCATACCAGGCAGCTATTGCCGCTGATGGTATTGCTACAAGTCCAAGCTTACAAATTAAATTAGACGATTTAGCACAAGTAACTACATTGCCTGCTGCTGAAGTAGTTGCCGCTGAACCTGCGGCTAAGTAATCTAATTAGGTTATTTGGCAAGATTATTTACTGTTGTTAATAAGGCAAACTATGCGTTGTTTTGATAAAAAAATTTTTAAAGGTCTAAGTACTAAAAAAGTACTTGCCATCATCTTATTGTCTTCAAGCTTATTTGCTTGTTCGTCAAGTGATGAGGAAGACCCTAGCACTAAAGTTGCTGAACTCTCTGATTTAGATAATGCTTTTGATGTGGAAATATTGTGGGACCGAAGTGTAGGTGATGGTGTTAACGACTATTTCTCGCGTATAAAACCTATTGTTGCCTATAACAAAGTCTATAGTGCCAGCCGTGAGGGAGATGTTGTTGCTTTTGATAAAGAGAGTGGCGACAAAGTTTGGCAAGCTGATTTAAGTGACATTCATGATGAACGTAGCTTTTGGGATAGCCGTGTTTCTGCCTTAGTTGCAGGCGGTCCTATCGCAGGCATGAAGAAAGTATTTCTCGGCACTGAAAATGGCGATGTTTTTGCCTTAGATGCTGAAACCGGTGAACTTATATGGCAAGCTAAAATTAAAGGTGAAGTTATTACTGCACCTGCCATTGACTCGGGAATTTTAGTAGTAAATTCAGCTTCTGGTGTACTGAAAGGTTTTGATGCGAATACGGGTGAGGAGATATGGAAAGTTGAGCAAGATGTTCCTGCTTTGACTTTACGTGGTATCAGCACACCTGTTATTGCCTCTGGTGGCGTATTAATTGGCTCTGGTAAAGGGGAATTAGGCGTTTACATTCTTGAAAAAGGCCAAGCAGGTTGGACAACTGAAGTTGGTGAAGCGACAGGTTCAACAGAATTACAGCGTGTTATTGATGTTGATTCAGCCCCAGTAGTCTTTGGTGATAAAGTTTATGCTATCTCTGCTCGCGGTAACTTAGTTTCTATTGAGTTAAAGTCTGGGCGAATTCTGTGGAAACGCCAATATTCTTCATATAGACAAATCGCTGTACATCGTAATGATATTTTTATTACCAATACTCGTGGTCATATTTATGCTCTTAATCGAATTAATGGTATTGAGCGCTGGAGTAATGTGGAGCTGACAAATCGCAGTGTAACTGGACCAGCAGTCGTTGATGACTATGTTGTCGTTGGTGATTTTGAAGGTTATTTACATTGGCTTAATCAAGAGACCGGGGAAATAGTCTCTCGTCATCACGTCGACAGTAGTGGAATATACTCAACGCCGACGGTTGTTGATGATATAATGTACAGCCAATCTCGTGATGGTGATTTACAAGTTATCATTACGCCAAAAATTGTCAGTGCTGCTCAATAAGCTGCACTAGTTTATATACCCAATCTACCTGAAATCTGAACCTTCAAGTGGTTTGGGTATAAGTTGTTTTTTTTTAAATAAAACAACTAAAGTTAATAACGGCTCCTATGCAAAGTGCATTAGGAGCCGTTGCTTGTTTTTAGCAATATCATTTTTAACTAAGCTGACTGAGTGGTTTTGCTTTTAAGTTTTGGTATTTAGTTTTTATATTTGTTTGAAAAACCATGCATTACTCGCTTGCATGGTGATTCCTTTGAGGTGCTCATGCTTCCTGTAGTTGCTCTAGTTGGCCGTCCTAATGTCGGAAAATCAACGTTATTTAACCGTTTAACCCGTAGTCGTGATGCTCTTGTAGCCGATTACCCTGGTCTAACTCGCGATCGTCAATATGGCCAAGCTGAAGTAGAAGAACATCCTTTTATTGTTATTGATACCGGTGGTATTAATGGTGATGAACAGGGCATAGATGTGCTTATGGCTGAACAATCATTAATGGCAATAGAAGAAGCTGATGCCGTGCTGTTTTTAGTCGATGCACGTGATGGTTTGACCGCTGCAGATCATGGTATTGCTGATCACTTACGTAAACAAAATAAAAAAATATTTGTGGTTGCCAATAAAATTGACGGTATCCATGGTGATTCTGCTGTTGCAGAATTCTACTCGTTAGGGTTAGGCGAGCATGTTCACCAAATTGCTGCTGCCCACGGTCGTGGCGTTACACAGCTACTAACGTTGGCACTAACACCTCATATTGAAGAGCTTGGCCAACCTAAAGTAGAAGAAGGTGAAGGTGAGTTTGATGATGCTTTCTTTAATGATAAAGAAGTTGAACTAACAGAAGAAGAGCTTGCTAAAAAACTTGAAGATGAACCGCAAGAAAATGACAAAATAAAATTAGCGATAATAGGGCGTCCTAATGTTGGCAAATCAACGCTAACTAACCGAATCTTAGGTGAAGAGCGTGTTGTTGTTTACGATATGCCAGGTACAACGCGCGATAGTGTTTATATTCCGATGGAACGTAATGGTCGTGAGTACACCTTAATTGATACTGCTGGTATTCGTCGCCGTAAAAATGTTACAGATGTTGTAGAGAAATACTCAGTGATTAAAACTCTACGCGCTATTGAAGATGCCAATGTTTGTCTTCTCATCATCGATGCTCAAGAAGGTATTAGCGATCAAGATTTAAGTCTATTAGGCTTTATTCTCGAAGCCGGTCGTTCGTTGGTTTTAGCCGTCAATAAATGGGACGGATTAGAAGATCATGAGAAGGATCGTATTAAGACTGAACTGGATCGACGTTTAGGTTTTATCGATTTCGCTCGCGTACATTTTATTTCGGCTTTACATGGCACGGGTGTTGGTCATTTATACGAATCAGTTGAAGAAGCATTTGTTTCTGCAACTAAACGTATTTCAACGGCTATGGTAACCAAAATACTTGATATGGCTGTATTTGATCATCAACCTCCATTACATCAAGGGCGACGTATTAAACTTAAATATGCCCATGCAGGGGGTTATAACCCGCCTATTATTATCATTCATGGTAACTCAGCAAAGAAATTACCTATGTCTTATAAGCGTTTTTTAATGAATTATTATCGTAAGTCATTAAAAATGATGGGAACACCTATCCGTATTCAATTTAAAGATACCTTGAATCCATTTGCTGGTAAGAAGAAACTGAGCTACACAGAGCAAAAGAAAATTGCTCGTGCTACGCAAGGTTATAAAAAAGATTAGGCTTTACTGCAACGCCCATATTGCCGTTACTAATCGATTGATATGTTTCAGAGTTTTTTGAACATTTTGAAAGGTAACGGTGATATAACTAGCAAGTTGCAATCATGCCTTGATTTTACTAAGGTACAAACATGCTAAACGTTTTATCTCATCGAAGAATATGGCTGAACCAGAAATCTTAACTGATCCAACTAAACCCTCTGCGCGTAATTTGTCTTTTTTGAAAGCGGGGGCACCTATCATTATTGATATTTCTACGCCTGCTGGTCAAAAAAGAAAGTTTAATACCTACTTTATTGGCTACTTACCTAAAAAGTATGTCTTAATTGAATACCCTGACTCCTCAAAGCTTGGTGCTTTTTCTCAATATATTGGTCAAGGCACTGTCATAACCGTTCGTGGTCTTATTGAAGGTCGATACGGTGCTGCCGTTGCTTTTATTAGCACCGTTAGACAAACCGTGCAAATCCCCTCTCGCATAATGGTGTTAGATATACCAAATACCGTGACATTACAGCAATTACGTTCCTCTGTTCGCATTGAAACTCAGATAGTAGCAAAAGTTAAAATTGATGACGTCTACTGGCAAACAACCATGACAAATTTATCTGTTAATGGTGGGCAGTTAGATATTATCAACGGTGAAAAGTTGGCATTAGCAGAAAATAAAACAGTTGAGATTTTAGTAGAGACAAGTGAGGGGGAGGACAACATTAAATTTAACGCGACCGTTTGTAATTTTAAACACCAAGTTGATGGTGTATCTTTTGGGGTTAAATTTAACGAAGTGAATAAGCAGCAGGTAATAGAGTTACTCTATCAAGCTTTAGCTTGAGACAATACAATTTTTTCCTTCTGATTTGGCCTTGTATAGAGCTAAATCAGCGCGTTTTAAAATAGTATCAACATTATCTTTGTCAGTGACAGAGGTCACCCCTAAACTAATCGTCACTTGCTGTTGGGCGTATTGGGCTAATTGATTGTTTTGCGCAATTTGTGCGCGTAACTGCTCTGCAATGGCCTGAGCTTGGTTGATATCAGAATCGATCAGCAGGATAATGAATTCTTCACCGCCCCATCGTGCAACAAAATCACTTTTTCTAACGTTAGTGTTTAAAGTTCTTGCTAAAGATATTAGTACTTTATCACCAACGTCATGTCCCTTAGTATCATTAACGTATTTGAAGTTATCAATATCAATAAAGACTAGTGACAGCATGCTATTATTGCGTTCTTTGAGCAATAACAACTTTGCTAACTCTTCATGAAAGCAGCGTCTGTTTGGCAAACCTGTCAGGTCATCATGACTGGCCAACTTATCTAGTTTCAAATGAATTCTCCTCACATATAGCACAATGATAACGCTGATAAGTAAAGTTATGATTGCCGAGAAAAGTATGTTGAGATAAAAAGTTTCTTCTGCATCTTTGGTAAAGTTGTTAACTTTGGCTTCGACAATAAGATATAAGTCCAACTCCTCAATATATTTTCTGTTAAGTAAGAAAGCCTCTCCCGCCTGGGTGAAATCAAATACCTGACTTCCTTTACCAATAATGTCGGAGAGTAGGCTAGCTAATTCAGGTATATCTTTAAGGTTTTTTAATTTTTTGACGTTTTGTTCAGCAATGACAACCTTGCCATTAACATCAACAAAGTAAACTGAAAACTGATAACGTTGCCTAAAAACTTTCAGCATGTCATTGATATAAGAGGTTTTCAGCCCAACACCTGTAGCGCCTATCATATGGTAATCATTATTGAGAATTTTATGGTTGATAAACATGATAAGTTCACTGCCCATATTGGTATTGTAATCAATGTTAATTTCGTTCAATTCAGAGTTTTTTTGAAAATCTAAATACCACTGACTATTAGGGCTTTTATCATCAATTTTATCCAGCATTCCTTTGGCTGAGTAATAATTTCGGCTTTTATCTGAAACTAAAAATGCAGTGAACATTTGGTATTTATGCTGAATGGTTTCTAAGTAACGCACAATTTGTTGTACGTCATCTTCTTCGTCTGAGAGCCAGTCAATTAAAAAGGTATCGTGCGCCATCATCGAGGCAATTAGATTGGGTTCAATGATATTTTTCTGAATTTCAGTGTAGATATTATCTATAGTTAGCGGCAAAGCACTATTCTTTAGGCGCTCCCGAGTTGTTTCCATTGAGGTTAAATAATTAATTGTCGTTAAGGTAGCAGACAGGGTAAATACTAAGGCAGTTATAATAAAAACAATTCGGTAATTAAAACGCATAACAAGGGCTGCCTTTGATAATATATTGAAATTATATCAGTTGTTTAGTGATATAACAGTAAGCTTGATGTCGTAAGGTTAGTGCTGATAAGTTGTCGAAAACTAGCTAAATAACTCTAGCATTAATTCGCCCATCACTAAGCTGCAAGCTGATCTCTTCATTGATAGAAACCTGTTCAACCTTAGTGATCACTTCGTTTCTACTATTACGTGTCACGCTGTAACCCCTTGCTATCGTGGCAAGCGGACTCACTAGCTGTAATTGCTCGATCAAATGCACAAAATTGTCACTGCTATGTTGCAATGAATTTTGCATAGCTTGAGTGATCCTATGTGTATTTTGATTAATGTGTTCTTGCTGTATTTGAATGGTGCTTAAGGGGGACTGCTGAAGTAGTCGCTGGTTAAGCTGAACAGGCTTATTCTGCAGTTGCTCAATGTTACGTTTCATTACCTGCTTTAAGCGTAAAGTTAATTCATCAGCTTTTTGTTGTTGCAACTGTAATTGCTGCTCTGGGTGTACTTGTGATAAACGGTGCTGCAAATAACTTGTTTCATTGTTTAAATAATTAAACTTGCCTTGTTGAGCCTTGATTAGGCGCTGTTTAAGTATGAGTATTTGATTCAGTAATTCACTGCTATCACTTGAAACTAACTCTGCCGCAGCAGAAGGGGTTGGAGCACGTAAATCGGCAACATAATCGCTTAAGGTTGTATCAATTTCATGACCAACGGCGCTAATGATAGGTAGGGCACTTCTATAAATAGCTTGAACTACACTTTCTTCATTAAATGGCCAGAGATCTTCTAATGAGCCACCACCTCGGCCAACAATAAGCACATCACATTCATTGCGACTATTCGCACTCTCAATAGCATGGCAAATATCTCCCTGTGCATACTCGCCTTGTACAAGTGAAGGATAAATAATAGCTTTGATATTTGGATTACGACGTTTCAGCACCGTTAAAATGTCTTTTACGGCAGCACCTGTTGGTGAAGTGACTATACCGACACAGTTGATATGCTCTGGTAGCTGCTTTTTATGCGATAAATCAAAAACGCCTTGGCCGTTAAGCTTATTTTTTAATTGTTCGAATTGCTGACGCAATAAACCCGTGCCAGCATCTTCCATATGCTCAATAATTAACTGAAAGTCACCACGTGGCTCATATAAAGAAACCTTTGCCCTAACTAATACTTGTTGACCATTACTTGGCGCTGAACCTGTAGTTAATCGAACACGTCTATTACTTCCCTTAAACATGGCGCATTTAACTTGCGACTTCGCATCTTTCAATGACAAATACCAATGACCAGAGCTAGCGGCAATGAAATTTGATACTTCGCCAGTTAACCAAACAGTGTTTAATTCGCTTTCTAGAATAAAACGTACTTTTTTAGTTAATTCGCTGATTTGTAAAATATGCTGTTGGCTCATAATAAAGAGAAATTAAGGCTTAATAATTGAGAATGTTCACTATTATTTATTGAATAGGACAGTCTTTCAATTCATTTTCATCATTTAAAACTATTTAGCATTTATTTTTACGAATTTTTAATAAAAAGTTAATAAAAATAGGTTTACCTAAAACAATAAAACAGTTAAAATTCTGCCGCAATATTCACTCCCTAACCAACCCTTTTAGAGAGATGTTGCGATGCTAAGAATTGCCCAAGAAGCTTTAACTTTTGATGATGTATTACTTGTACCTGCTCATTCGGAAGTACTCCCACACACGGCTGATTTAAAAACTAAATTAACCCGTAAAATTAATTTGAATGTACCTTTGGTTTCTGCGTCTATGGACACAGTAACAGAAGCGCGCCTAGCAATTAAGTTAGCGCAAGAAGGTGGTTTAGGTTTTATTCATAAAAATATGACCATTGCTGAACAAGCGAAAAACGTTTGTAAAGTGAAAAAATATGAAAGTGGTATTGTTTCAGATCCTGTAACAGTAAGTACTAATTTTACTATTGAACAAGTCATGCACAAAGCTGATGACTTAGGTTTTTCAGGCTTCCCAGTTGTTGATGATAAAAACAACTTAGTCGGCATCATTACTGGCCGTGATTTACGTTTTGAAACAGATTTAACTAAATCGGTTTCTTCACTTATGACAGTGAAAGAAAAGTTAATCACGGTGACAGAAGGTGCTGCACGTGAAGAAATTTTAGGTTTAATGCATACTAACCGTATTGAAAAAATATTAGTGGTTGATGATGCATTCAAGTTAGTTGGTCTTATTACTGCAAAAGATTACCAAAAAGCTGAAAATAAGCCTGATGCTTGTAAAGACGAATTAGGTCGTTTACGTGTTGGTGCTGCTGTTGGTGTTGGCGCCGGAACGGACGAGCGTATTGATGCATTAGTTACTGCTGGCGTTGATGTTTTATTAATTGATACTTCTCACGGTCATTCTCAAGGTGTTATTGATCGTGTCAGTGAAACACGTCAAAAATACCCTGATTTACAAATCATAGCTGGCAATGTTGCGACAGCTTCGGGTGCAAAAGCACTAGCCGAGGTTGGTGTTGATGCAGTTAAAGTTGGCATAGGCCCAGGTTCAATTTGTACTACGCGTATTGTTACAGGTGTTGGTGTGCCACAATTAACGGCTATTTCAAATGCAGTTGAAGCTTTAAAAGGTACAGGTATTCCTGTTATCGCTGATGGTGGTATCCGTTTCTCAGGTGATATTGCTAAAGCACTAGTTGCTGGCGCACACTGTGTCATGGTTGGCAGCATGTTGGCTGGTACTGAAGAGTCGCCAGGTGAAGTTGAACTTTACCAAGGTCGATATTACAAATCTTATCGTGGCATGGGATCTTTAGGCGCTATGGCGCAAAAAGATGGTTCAAGTGACAGATATTTCCAAAAAACCGATGGTGAAGCAGACAAGTTAGTACCAGAAGGTATTGAAGGTCGTGTGGCTTATAAAGGTCCAGTTTCAGCGATAATCCATCAGCAAATGGGTGGCATACGTTCATCAATGGGCTTGACAGGATGTGCCACTATTGAAGAAATGCGTACTAAACCAGAATTCATGAAAATTACATCAGCTGGCATGGGCGAGTCGCATGTACATGATGTGACAATCACCAAAGAAGCACCCAACTATAGAATGGGATAAGCTTTGTTGAATTATTGTTGCCCAATTTCGGCGTTGCAAGTGCTCGCCTAGTGAACTAGGCTGCGCGCTAGCGCCTTGAACTAGGACCACAATATTTTCAACTTGGTGTGAATAGAAAATACAAGCATTGATGAAAGAATTTTTTCATCAACAAATTCAAATAGGCTGAGCTGGAATCTCACAAGAGAAAGCTCGGCCTCTTTATTTATACACTCGCTCTAAATGAATAAGCTTTAGGTAAGGCTGTTGAGTGATTAAACAAATGACTTATCTTATTATCAATAAGGTTTATAAATGATTTTGTTTCATTACGAAAATAACGCAGTATAAAGTTTATTCATGACAAGCGCTAAAGGTAGGAAAACACACATGAGCAAAGACATTCATGACCACCGCATACTAATATTAGATTTTGGTTCTCAGTACACTCAACTGATCGCACGTCGTGTACGTGAAATTGGTGTTTACTGTGAGCTTTGGTCTTGGGATGTAACCGAAGAGCAAATTAAAGGCTTTAACCCTACAGGTATTATCCTTGCTGGTGGCCCAGAGTCAGTAACTGAAGCTAATTCACCTCGCGCACCTGAGTATGTTTATACGGCTGGCGTACCGGTTTTAGGTATCTGTTATGGTATGCAAACTATGGCTGAACAACTTGGCGGTGGTGTTGAAAGTTCTGAGCATAAAGAATTTGGTTATGCTGCGGTTGAGTTAATTGCCCAATCTGCTTTATTTAACAAAGTTGAAGACAGCATTGGCGATAATGGCAACGCTTTACTTGACGTATGGATGAGCCATGGCGATAAAGTATCTGCTATCCCAGAAGGTTTTGTTACCGTAGCACAAACACCAAGTTGTGCTTATGGTGCAATGGCGAATGAAACGAAAAAATTCTATGGCGTGCAATTCCACCCAGAAGTAACTCACACTAAGCAGGGCTTACGAATTTTAGAAAACTTTGTTGTTGATATTTGTCAGTGTGAAAAGTTATGGACTTCAGCAAGTATCATTGACGATGCTATTGCTAAAATGAAAGAACAAATTGGTGATGACGAAGTTATTTTGGGTCTTTCAGGTGGTGTAGATTCATCAGTTGTTGCCATGCTATTACATCGCGCTATAGGCGATAAACTTACCTGTGTATTTGTTGATAACGGTTTGCTTCGTTTAAATGAAGGTCAGCAAGTTATGGATATGTTTGGTGATCATTTTGGTTTAAATATCATTAAGATTGATGCTGAAGATCGTTTCCTTGACCGCTTAGCTGGTGAAAGTGAGCCAGAAGCTAAACGCAAAATTATCGGTAATGTATTTATTGATGTATTTGAAGAAGAGTCTAACAAGTTAGAAAATGCTAAATGGTTAGCCCAAGGTACTATTTACCCTGACGTTATCGAGTCAGCTGCTTCAGCCACAGGTAAAGCACATGTCATTAAGTCTCACCATAACGTAGGTGGATTGCCTGATTACATGAAGTTAGGTTTAGTTGAGCCATTACGTGAGTTATTTAAAGATGAAGTACGTAAAATTGGCCTAGAGCTAGGTCTACCATACGACATGCTTTATCGTCACCCGTTCCCTGGACCTGGTTTAGGTGTGCGTATTTTAGGTGAAGTGAAAAAAGAATATGCCGACTTATTACGTCGTGCTGACGCTATTTTCATTGAAGAATTACATAACCACGACTTATATACCAAAGTAAGCCAAGCCTTTACCGTATTCTTACCAGTACGTTCAGTTGGCGTTATGGGTGATGCTCGTAAATACGATTGGGTTGTATCGTTACGTTGTGTTGAAACTATAGATTTCATGACCGCACGTTGGTCACATTTACCTTACGATTTCTTAGGCTTAGTCTCTAACCGTATAATTAATGAAATTGATGGTATTTCGCGCGTAGTTTACGATATATCAGGTAAGCCACCTGCAACAATTGAATGGGAATAAAAATTAGCTCTCTTTTTTGCTGCTTTACCTAATTTCTTCGTTGGAAGTACTTATTGACTAACGTCAACTCCGTGCTTCCGCCTTGAACTAAGGGAAATCATCTGCAAAGAGAACTATTTTCCGACAATTAATTTATTGATGTGAAACCTCATTGTTGAAAAACACTGGGGTTTTTTTATGTGTGATTAATAATTATTTTGTTCAATTCAGATAAACGATATACCATTAACAGTGATGTTGTACTGTTTATCTTGGGATGATGAAAAATAATTGAATTGGTATTAATCCGCTTGGTATAAGTGAAAAAATTACAATAATATTAGGGAATTTATATGTTCAGCTTTAGTCAAAAATTATGCCTGATTGTCAGTCTTATCGCGTTAACGTCATGTTCGAGCGCCTATTACTCTGCTATGGAAAAAGTAGGTATTCACAAAAGAGATATCATGGTTGATCGCGTTGCTGATGCCAAAGAATCTCAGCAGGAAGCGCAACAACAGTTTAAGTCAGCTCTAGAAGAAATGACTGCTCTGACTAATTTTGAAGGTGGCGAACTTGAAGCGCAATATAATGTTATTCAAGAGCAATATGAAAACTCGAAAGAAGCAGCAGCCTTAGTTAGCGCACGGATTGAAAAAGTTGAAGATGTCTCAGAAGCTTTGTTTGATGAATGGGAAGATGAAATTGGTCAAATATCGAGTGCAAGCCTCAGTCGACAGAGTTCAGTTAAACTGAAGGAAACACTGCGTCGCTATAAAACATTGATCAAATCAATGCACAAAGCAGAAAGCAAAATGGCTCCGGTGTTAACTGCATTAAAAGATAATAGCCTGTTTTTGAAGCATAACTTAAATGCTAAAGCGGTTGGTGCTTTACAGGGAGAAATGCTGTCTATTAAAAAAGATGTTAGCGTGCTAATTAAAGATATGAATGTTGCTATTGAACAATCACAAAAATTTATTGATATGTTGGAGAACTAAGTCGAATGACGATAGAAAGACAAGAAACGAAACAAAGAATGAGCCGAATTGTAAAACATAACGGCACTATATATTTATGTGGTCAAGTTGCAGCGGATGCGACGAAAGATATCACAGAGCAAACGCAAACTATGCTTGATAAAGTCGATATGCTGCTAACGCAAGCGGGTAGTGATAGAAAGCACATTTTATCGGCAACCATTTATGTTAAAGACATGAGTTATTTTGCTGAGATGAATGCAGTATGGGATGCTTGGGTACCAGAAGGGCATGCACCAGCACGTGCCTGCGTAGCAGCAAAAATGGCGAGAGATGCATTATTAGTGGAAATTTCTGTGGTTGCAGCAGAAATATAGCATTGTATATAAACGTGTTAAATAAGGTGAAATTGAACAGCTAACAACGTTAGCAATAAATGATATCCCTTTACTTTAATACTTGTTAAAAAAGATCAATAAAGATACTGTGTAAGTATACAGTTCTGTTGGTCTTTTTTTGTTTCAGTATTAGTAAGGGTTATCGATGATTACACTTTATGGGTTTGGTAAGTGCTTTAATGTGATGGATGCGAGTCCGTTTGTTGTTAAAGTCGAGCTTTTCATGCGTATGGCAAATATTCCTTACCAAGTTAAATATTGCGCCAAATATTTAAAAAAATCGCCAAAAGGTAAATTACCTTTTATAAATGATGACGGTATTGTGGTTGCTGATTCTGAAGCAATTATAAGCTATTTAACAGACAAGTATCTGATAACATTAGATGCGGAGTTAACAGCAGAGCAAAAAGCACAGGCTCATTTAATGACTAAGTCGTTAGATGAAGGTCTTTATTGGTGTATACTCATGATACTTCAAAATGTCTGTTTCAGGATGCCTGAGCGATTCATGATCAAGGCGCATGTTTTTATTAATGGTTGTTCCCTTAAAAAAATATGTCACGCAGCGCATGATTTGCTCAGTCGTCCCCGTAGGGCGAGTTTAAAAGGCTTATATTCAGCGTTACTGATTTAAACAAGGGAGCAACCATTCTCTTCAATCAATGCCTTGCCTCTAAGCCTTTTAATTCTCGCTGAAA
>ERZ1027208.321-NODE-321-length-20091-cov-8.714514_pt1 | contig 20091 bp, 13 predicted proteins | sample MGYA00520867_ERZ1027208 | MGnify/ENA primary metagenome ERZ1027208 (study PRJEB33311, sample SAMEA4378413) | marine metagenome | biome: Marine biome; feature: Fjord; material: Water | collected 2014-07-20T08:00:00Z/2014-07-... | depth 75 m ...
ATCAAGGCGCGGGCGATGTCATTACCCTGTTCGGTGGCGACACATACGTCATCGCCGGTAGCGGTGATGACACGGTGACAACCACCGGTAACTTTAACGATTATGTACTGGGCGACCACGGCGCTATCGGTTGGAGTAATGCTGGCATCATTGAACATATGACCAGTGACGAAGACGCGAAGCATCTCGGCGGCAATGACACCTTGAACTTAGCCGATGGCGATCACTGGGTGATTGGCGGCTTCGGTCTAGATAGCATCACAGCCGGAATCGGAAACGATATTGTACTGGGTGATAACGGGGTTGCTGCATTCACTGCAGGCATTCTTACACGTTTCGCGAGTACCGATATTGATGACACAACTGGCGGTAACGACACCATCAACTTAGGCCGCGGTAATACCGACATTATCGGCGGCGCAGGTTCAGATGATATCGATACCGGCATCGGTATTGATCGTGTCCTAGGTGATCACGGCGTCATTGATTACCACACCGATGGCACCATCACCAAAATTCAAAGCACGCTGACCAACTTAGGCGCGGCTGACTTTATCGATCTTTACGACGGTGAAACTTACGTGATTGCCGGCAGCGGTGATGACGAAGTTCGCACCACCGGTGATGCCAACGATTACGTTTTGGGTGATCACGGTTACATAACCTGGAGCACCGCGGGCGTTATCACACAGATGGAAAGTGAATCCCTAGGAGAAGGCGGAGATGATCTGCTGAGTTTGTCCGACGGTAATCACTGGGTAATTGGCGGCTTTGGCGCTGACACGATTACTGCAGGTGTCGGTCGCGACATCGTCTTGGGTGACAATGGTATTGCCACCTTTACCGACGGTGTATTAACGCGCTTTGCGAGCACCGATAAAGATGACAGCACCGGTGCTGGCGACAGTATTACGCTGGGCGCTGGTAATACGGATGTGATTGGCGGCGCAGGGGTCGACACCATCACGACGGGTAATGGCGTAGTACGTACTGCGCTTGACGGTCTGACGAACGCAGACATCCTTAGTGATAGCGGTGTTGATCGCGTCTTGGGTGATCACGGTACTATCAATTATCACACCGACGGCACCATCACTAATTTACAAAGCACGCTTACAGATCAAGGCGCGGGCGATGTCATTACCCTGTTCGGTGGCGACACATACGTCATCGCTGGTAGCGGTGATGACACGGTGACAACCACCGGTAACTTTAACGATTACGTATTGGGTGACCACGGCGCAATTGGTTGGAGCGATACTGGTATTATCGAACACATGACCAGTGACAAAGACGCGAAGCATCTAGGTGGCAATGACACCTTGAACTTGGCGGATGGTAATCACTGGGTCATCGGCGGCTTTGGATTGGATCAAATTTTTGCCGGCGAAGGCAACGATATCGTCTTGGGCGACAACGGCGTGGCGACTTTCACCGCAGGTATTCTGACTCGCATCGAAAGCACCGACGCCGACGATACTACCGGCGGTAACGACACCATCAGCTTGGGCAACGGCAACACCGATGTTATTGGTGGTGCCGGAACCGACACCATCGAAACCGGCAGCGGTATCGATCGCGTACTGGGTGATCACGGCTTCATGCGTTATCACACCGATGGCACCTTGATTGAAATGACCTCTACGCTTTCGACGTTTGGCGCTGATGATTTCATCACCCTTTGGGATGGTGACGCGGCAGTGATCGGCGGTACCGGAGCCGACACCATTAGCGTTGCACGAGGCAACAGCCAGATCATTGGTGATCAAGGTTATTTACGCTCTAGTAACAACGGTATTATTACCGAAGCTAGCAGTACCCATATGGACGATGGCGGCAACGACATCATCAACCTAGCGCAAGGTAATGCGTTGGTTATTGCAGGTTTCGGTGCAGACCAAGTGACGGCGGGAAGTGGCAATGATGTGGTCATTGGCGACAACGGCAAGGCCACTTATACCGCAGGTGTGTTGACCAATATCATCAGTACCGATCTTGATGACACCACCGGCGCGGCAGATATTTTGTTGCTTGGCGATGGTGATACCAACGTTATTGGTGGTGTCGGCGGTGACCGTATCGAAACTGGCAACGGTATCGATCGAGTGTTGGGTGATCATGGTTCGATGAGTTATCACACCGACGGCACTTTGATAGAAATCATTACTCGACTGCCAATGCTCGGCGGCAACGATACCATCAGCTTGTTTGATGGCGATGCAGCAGTCATTGGCGGTACGGGGCGCGATACAATTTCGGTTGCTCGCGGCAATAGTCAGATCTTAGGTGACCAAGGCTATATCCATTGGGACAACGCCGGCATCATTACCGAGGCAATCAGTACCGACCTAGATAAAGGCGGTGACGATATCATAACCCTTGGCCAAGGCAACGCATTGGTCATTGCCGGCTTCGGCGCAGATCAAGTCACGGCAGGCGCGGGCAACGATATTGTCATTGGTGATAACGGCGAGGCCACATTCACCGCCGGCATCTTGACTCACATTGAAAGCACCGACCTTGATGACACCACCGGTGGCGACGATCAACTGCATCTTGGCGACGGCAATACGCACATTATTGCAGGCGTCGGAGCCGACTTCGTAACTACCGGTAATGGCAGTGACAAAGTTGTGGGGGATCACGGTTCTATGAGTTTCCATACCGACGGAACCCTCATGGAAATCATCACCAAATTACCGATGTTAGGCGCAGCCGACACCATTACTTTATTCGATGGCGATACGGCAGTGATCGGCGGTACGGGCGCTGATGTTATTAGTGCAACAGATGGCAATGACAGCGTGTTGGGTGATCAAGGTTACATCCATTGGGACAACGCAGGCGTCATAACGCAAGCAATCAGCACCGATCTCGATAAAGGTGGTGATGACAAGATTAGCTTGGGCAACGGTGATACTTTAGTCATCGCAGGCTTCGGTGCCGATCAAGTCACGACTGAAACCGGTAAAGACATTGTCATCGGTGATAACGGCGAAGCCACCTTCACGGCTGGCATCTTGACGCTACTCACTAGTACCGACCTGGACGATTCCAACGGCGCTGGCGACATCATTACCCTGGGCGATGGCGACACCAATGTGATTGCAGGTGTTGGTCAAGACCGCGTTGAAACTGGCGCAGGACTTGATCAAATATTGGGTGATCACGGCACCATGACGTACGCCGACAACGGCACCTTGACGGAAATTCTCAGTCGCTTATCGCTGTTGGGTGACGACGATACCATCATTGTTCACGGCGGTGGTTCTGCCGTCGTGGCCGGAGGAGGTAAAGATCAGGTCACCGCTGAAGGTAGTTTCACAGATGTGGTGTTAGGTGATCACGGCTTTGTTAACTGGACCAGTGCAGGCGTTATTGTTAAGGCGGTGAGTACCGATCTCGCGATTGGCGACGATGATCAAATTGACTTGGCCGATGGCGACAACATTACCATTGCGGGTCAAGGCAATGACCAAGTTACAACCGGTGCTGACGACGACATTGTTGTAGGTGATAACGGCATCGCCTTGTTTAGTAATGGTCACTTGGTACATCTACTCAGTACCGACAGTGATGAGCTGACCGGTGGCAACGACATCATTGTTGCTGGCGCGGGTTACAACAGAATTATCTCGGGCACTGGCGATGATCAAATCACCGCCTTGGCGGGCGACGATCACGTGGTTTCTGATCACGGTCAAATGTTCTACAACGAAGCGGACATCTTGATTAAAGCGGAGAGCTTTTTACCCGATCAAGGTGGCAACGATCGTGTTGATGTTGGCGATGGCCATAACCGCGTCATCGCCGGACAAGGTGATGACGAAGTGATAACCACCTTTGGTGACGATCACATCATTGGTGATAACGGTTTCCTCAGTTACACCCAGACTGGGGTCATAGTTGAAGCGGCGATGACCGATATTGAGCACGGTGGTGACGATACCTTATTGGCCGGTGATGGCGACAATATCGTCTTGGGCGGTTTCGGTGGCGATACCATTATAACCGGCGCCGGTAACGATTCGGTGATCAGTGATAACGGTGTGGTCTTGTTCGAAAACGGCTATCGTAAAGAGTTGCGCAGCACAGATACCTCAGAAGCTACTGGCGGAAACGATTCGGTCGATCTTGGTGCAGGCGATGACCAAGCTATTGCTGGCGTGGGTTCTGATGAAGTTACTACTAGCGCCGGCGAGAATAACGTGCTCGGTGATAATGGTTACATCGTCAGTGATGCAGAAGGTCGATATCTGCAAATGGCTACTGGCGAAACCGATCTCGGAGGCAAGGATCGGTTGTTGGGCGGCAGTGGCCGCGACATGCTGTTTGGCGGCGTTGATCAGGATTATATCGCCGGTAACGACGGTAACGATCTGTTATCTGGTGATGGCGCCATGGTTACGCGTATGCCTGAGTTGGATCAACTTTTGTTTGAGACCATCGACTTATTCCTCGGTGATGATGACGAAATTGATGGTGGCGATGGCAATGACTATATGTTCGGTGGCTTTGGCAGTGACTTGTTCTACGGTGATACTGCCTTTGATGTATTCATCGGGGAGTACGCTCGTGCGACTATCAGTACTTTACTTGAGGATGATGATCGCCAGATCAGTCTGGTAACTCTCGCTCAAGGCTTGGATACCTTGCGCGGCGATGGCGACGGCTTGTACGAAGTTCCTACCGGAGTTGCAGATTCCTATGTTAGTTACAGTGTCGACTCTGTAAACGGTTTTGTACTGAGTGATCCAAGTGTCTTGTCTGCTTTGCAGAGTTCAGGTGCTTCTGCTGATTTGATTTCGGAGCTGAACGAGCGGGACCGAAATGGTGAGCGTCGTGCGGGTATTGATTTAGTGCTGCCAACGGCACCGACTGCTGCTGGAGGTGTTGAAGAAAACATCGATGAAGGCGACGTTGTGGCTGAGGGCGGAGCAGAGTTAGCGGCCGAAAAATGTGCTATTTCTGAGGCAGACGGTGCCGAGGGTAGTGCACAAGATCAAGACTTAAAGCCTGTCAGCGAGGGAGAGCAAGAGTGCTCTGTCGACGACGATGAAAGCCTTGATAACTCAGTTAAGGGTGATACTGAAACTCCAGAGCCGACAGATGATGACTCACAGACCGTAGACAGCCTGGAGCTTCAAGGTTCTGATCTTAAGGCATCAGCTGCAGCCTTATTTGGTGGTGGCTTAGGTTGGAAGTTGGTGACGGCGATGAAGGCAAAAACCGCTAAAGTTGACCGCAGTGGAATCGAAGCTCTGGGCAGACAAGCGTCTCAGAGAAGGTTTAAAGTGTGGGATAAAGTAGATCGCTAGAAAGCGTTGTATTCAGAAATCGAGAGGCCAGCGGCCTCTCTGTGTTATAAAAACAAGAGAAAAAACAAAAAAGTAAATTGCTACTTTACTAGCCATCTCGTGTGAACATTTAGCGTGTACACGGATGGCTGTTTTGGGGTGCTAACTAACATCATCAGCTTAAAAGTTGATGAGGGTCTTGGGGATAACATGACTAAAATCAATCGTAAATTTGTTCGCGCGGTGATGCTTTCTACTATTGCAATGGTAGTGTCGACCGCGGTAATCGCTGAGGATCTGCTGTCGATCTACACTCAGGCTCGGCAAAATGACCCAGCGTATTTAATGGGACTGAATCAGCATGGTGCCTCATCCGAAGTGCTTGTTCAGGCGAGGGCCGGGTTATTGCCGACACTGTCGTTAAGTTACAGCCATTCTGAAACATCGCAGAATATTGTGAGTTCCGATAACACCGTGTTTCAAAAGGGCAGTGATGATTTCCCTACAGACAATTATTACTTGTCACTTACTCAGTCTATTTATAGTTATTCCAATTGGAAGCGCTATGGAAAAGCAAAGGAAGAATTGAAGCGAGTTGACGCAGAGTTAGAGGCGGTTGAGCAAGACTTGTTGCTGCGCACTGCCGAACGCTACTTCGCTGTTCTGGCTGTACAAGAAGATTATGCAGCAATTAGCTCTGAGAAAGTTTCCGTGGGCCAGCATTTACGAGTTATTAAAGCAAAGCGTGAGAGCGGACAGGTTCGTCGTACCGATCTTCTTGATGCACAGGCGCGCTATATGCAAACTTTGTCGCGAGAGCTAGAGATTAGATCGCGGCTGAAAGATGCCATGGAAATGCTGCGTGAGTTGACTGGAGAGTCCGCTGGATCATTGAAAACTCTTGGTGAAATGGCGCTCGAACGCCCTGATCCGGTAGATCCAAAAGCTTGGTTTCAACAGGCTGTTCAGTATAACCCTGAAATGAAAATACGTCGTTTTGCCGTGTCCGCCGCGCAAGCCGAAGTGAAATTGCGCAAGGGTGGTCACTACCCGACGTTAGATTTAGAAGTCACCATTGGTAATGAGGTGAAAGAAGGCACTTTATTTGGTGGCGGTAGTGACATCGATGAAGAGATCATCGCGCTAAATTTTAATCTACCGATTTACTCCGGTGGTATCGTTTCATCTCGTGTGCGTGAAGCGGTGAAACTTCACAGTCGTACTAAAGACGAGCTAGAATTGGAAACTCGCGCTGTACAGCGTCAAACTTTTTCGACCTATGACGGTGTACTGACCGACATTAGTAAAATTGAAGCGCTAAAAAAATCGGTAGAAGCTTACGAGCTAGGCGTCGAAGCTAAGAGTATTGGTTTTGAGTCTGGGCTTACCAATAGTTTGACCGTTTTAGATGCAGAGCGTGATCTGTTCTTCGCTCGCAGCGAACATGCACGAGCTCGTTATGGTTATATTCTCAATGGTTTACGCTTGAAGCGAGCTGTTGGAGTATTAACCGCGACAGACTTAGAGAGCATCAATACCAATCTCAACGGTAAAGAGGTCAGAGTGGCGTATGCTGAGCCCGGAGCTGGTGCTTATTGATTGAATACTGTTGGGAGGTCGCTGAGTGATTCATAGTAATCCGGCAAAGTCAGTGTTGGACTTTGCCGATTCCCTTCCCGGACCTTACGGATATGAAAGTTCAATTAAACTCTCTCGGAACAAGGTATCTGATCGGAGGTTCTTAGTAACATTCCCTTCGGTCGCGTTGGACATGGGGGCGAATCTTTCAGCATTATTGCAACGATTACATTGTCCTGTTCAGGCGCCAATCGATCAGCTCATAAAGGGCCGATCGATTATACATTTAGGCGTCGAAGAGAGCGATAACGGCACCGTATGTAAACTCTACGCTGAAGATGCAGACAGGGTTCGTGACCTCTGGCAATTAGATTGTCTTCCTACCGATGAAAACATTCCTGTACACCGTGCGCTTAAGTGGAAACTTGACAGCTCGTGGATAGTCGCGACGGATTACGACTGGCTGCCCTGTGAAAGTCGAGACCAGCTGATAGAGCGATCACGTGCATATCTGCCAGAAGCCATACCTCTAATAGAGGGTCTATTGGAGCTGATTCCCGCGAATTGTCTAATTCGTAACTTACAGCTATTACGGGTAAGTGAGGAGGAAAATCCTCGTTTGTCACTGGACTTGAATCTCTACGATGCTGCCATGAATGTATCCGCACTACACTCCTTATCGAAACGGCTACCAGCAGGTGACCCTTATGGTGCGCTGTTGGGTTCTGCCGCTAATAGCCTGGGTAATATCGAGGACCGAATACTAGGGCATATTGCGTTGGGTACCGGGCGCGAAGGAGAGAGCTTTATCACTGTCTATTATGGCGTCCAAGAACGTGGCGGCTTTTCATGAGTCAGAGTTTTTCGCAGTCACCATTACCTATTGAGTTGGTTCGGCCTGGCGACCCATTGCGTGATTATTGCTTGTGGGATTATCCTCCGCGTGTCTCGCCAGAGGGAAAGTGGCACGCCAGTAACTTGCTGTTTCAGTCTTTCAAAGCGGCGGGCTTAGACGATACGTTTATTCCTGTCTGCATGGCCATTCGTGATGCGATTGGATTCAACCAGACCGTCTGGGGGGTAAAGCTCTCCGAGGGATGCATCAGCTGGGAGTTTTACTTCTACGATTACGCACGAGTCGAACGGCAGGTGTCGATTTCTAGATTAATCGAAGTGCTAAGTCCCTTCGTAACTTGTGATCTTAGATATTCCGAGCAGCGCCCCTATTTTATGTTCTCACTGGACTTGGATGCCTCTTGGGGGCAGCCTCGATCACAGTTGAAAGAAATCAATGTTTACATGGGTAACGCCGGCAGTAATGTGTCTTCAGGCCTAAGTTATAGTCTGACAAAAGACGGTTTGTTGTTTGAAAACTTGTACAATTTTTTCGATGCCGAGCACGAGCGAGATGATGCGATCGAAAAGGCGCTGTGTTCGACGCATTTCGATTTGCCCGATTTCCCGGTGGATCAATTGATTTTGCCCGAGCTGCTCGATTGTGGTGTATTGGTCGTCGCCAATAAGCGTGAATGCGACGGTATTTATTTTTCCCGGATTGGTGTTGATCAGTTACTGTGGTTTATGGACGAAATGGCGTATCCTGAAGCACTGACCGGCTATATCAGAGCCAATCGAGAGCAGCTAAATCACCTTAATTTTGATGTGGGTTTAGATTACTTTTGGCGCGATGGCCGTATTCAGTTCCATAAAACTGCTTATTACGGGGTTTTCTAGCTTTGGGTTGCTTTCATCACGACGACTACATTTCACTGACACTAGAGTTTCGCTGTAATCTGAAGTGTGTGCACTGCATGATTGAAGGCACCATGGATTACTTGCAGCCACAGACTGGTGATGTGTTTGATGGTGTGTTGCAAGAGCAGCAGCAGAACCGCCGTTGGAAGGGGATTATTCTTACCGGTTCAGAAATCACCTTACACAAAGAGTTAATTCCCATGGTGCGCCGCGCTAAGGCTGCGGGCTTCGACCATGTACGAATTCAAACTCATGGTATGCACTTGGGGCAAGAGAGTTTTGCCGATAAGCTACTGGCTGCTGGCGTAGATGAGTACTTTGTCAGTGTTGCTGGTAGCGATGCGGAGTCTCATGATCGTATTACTGATGTAGTAGGTGCCTTCGATAAGATGATGAAAGGCCTATCCTACTTAGATCGGTTTGATCACGTTTCAATCATCACCAATACCGTAGTGACCAAGTTAAGCTACGAGCTTTTACCAGATTTAGTGAAAAACCTATCGCATCTTCGCCAGCTTAAGCAGATGGAGTTTTGGAATTATTGGCCCATGACTGAAATGGACGATAAAGACTTAATTCCTCGGGTGTCGCAGGTGTTGCCGTACTTGACTGAAGCGGCTAGCTTTGTCGTTGGGCAGGGGCGATCGGTAGAAATTAAGAACTTCCCTGAGTGTATGCTTGGCGAGTTGTCGCACCTTCTAGACAACGATCAGCCAGAGCTTCTTATTGACCCAGCGTTTTGGGATCAATTCAATCGCAACGGCTTTCACCAGTGTGTTCACCGTGAAGTGTGTACATCCCATCAGTGCCTAGGTTTAAATGAAGCTTACACCGCCAAATATGGATGGGAAAAAAATCTTGTTCATCCGATTCAAGACGGCCGTATAATCGCTCGCTCCCAAGACATTTAATCTCACCATAAGTCGCATTAGAATGACGGGCTTATGGAATAAAGCTGTAAAGTTCTTAAAGAAACAGAGAGTTCTAGCAAGACCCTTTTTTGTCTTTAGGGTTTTATAATAATCGTTACTCTATAGGGGACGTCACGTGTCTAAGCAATTGTTAATTTATTCTCGAGCTCAAGCCGTCAACAGTCAGCGCCATCGCGAGTGGTCTGTTAAGGCGGGAGATAATTTCGAATTTGCACGCGATGTTAACTCGGTTCCGTTAACCGCAGTTGAGTTCGTGACCGCGTCATCTGAGTATCCCATCGTATTTGCAGGCAGTGAAGATCAGTTAATGCCTTTGGTGGTGATGGGTGTTCGTGACAAAGAAAATTTGTACATGAGCGAAGACGGCACTTTAGCCGCCAAGTATGTGCCTGCCTTCCTGCGCCGTTATCCTTTTGTATTTTCGAGTCAAGACGACGGCAAGAACTTTACCTTGTGCATTGACGAGACTTTCGATGGCTGTAATCAAGATAACGTTGGTGAACGTTTGTTTGATTCTGAAGGTGAAAAAACTCAGTACCTGAATAACGTACTGGAATTTTTGAAAGAGTATCAGTTGCACTTTACTCGGACTCAGGCTTTTTGTAAGAAGCTGCAAGAGCTAGAGTTACTTGAGCCAATGGGGGCTCAATTCACTCCACCTCAAGGTGATAAAGTGACTTTGACTGGTTTTTACGCGATCAATCGTAAAAAGCTGAAAGAGTTGCCTGTCGAGGAAATGGAGCAGTTAGTTAACAATGACGGCATGGAGTTGATTTTTTTGCACCTCTATTCGTTGCGTAACTTTAACACCATGCTCAGTAAGATTGGTGTGAGTGAAGAGGCTACCACCGAACAATAGCTATTTGCAGGTTTGGGTGTTCGAATCACTGCAAGTAGAGCTGTTATCCTCTTGGTTGGTGGTAAGGGTATTAGGTGCGGGTATCCGCATGGGACACCTTAGGGTTCCTGTGGATGCTCTTACTGCGAAAGGCGCGGTTCAAGCCATTCAGCGGTGTTGAGTTCTGAGGCGGCTGCCTCGACATGCCGGCCGAGGGCTGTTGCGGAAATCTCGGGATGCATCCGGTCTTTGAGCCGTTCGATCATCAGAAACTGAGGTGTTTGGCATGGTTGGGCTTACAAGAGTGATTTAAGCGTTGGGAAGATATCCGTTTCTGGTAACCTATGGCTTTGGTGTTGCTCTTCGTTTCGAGGTTTTACGAACTCCATTGTGAAAGTTATTTCATCGGCAGGTGTTATCACTCGTGACTCGATGCCGCTCATTGTCTATTGGATAGTTGTTTTTACGGAAGCTCTATGTCATCAATCGCTCAACAACAAACCACCAGTTCGTCTTGGAAGCAGGTAGCCGGACTCCCGCATACTTTCGATTATCCCGCCTGGTTAGAGTTACAGTGTGGATTGATCGGTTCTGCTTATGCGGGCGTATTGGTCGTTGCCGAGTCGCAACAATTTAAACCGGTTGCGGTTTGGCCTGACGCCAATAGTGGCGTTGATACCTTGACCGATTTGGTCGAGCAGGTGCTCGAAGACGGTGAGGCGTTGGTCGCCAATTTACCCTCCAGCACAGGGGCGGCTACCAGTCACTTTGGCGTCGCCTATCCGGTAGCCCCCAACAACGAAGTGATTGCGGTGATTGCGGTCGCGGTATCCATTGCAAGTGAAGCCGAGTTGTCGATGGTGATGCATGAGCTTCAGTGGGGGGCTGCGTGGGTCGAGCTGCGTCAAGCGCGTGAACGCTATACGCAGCGTGAAGATGCCTTTGAGCGTTTAAGTACCAGTATTGACTTGCTCTCTCGTGTCTTGCCGGAGCCTGGCTTTGATAATGCTGCCATGCGTTTGGTGACGGAGCTGGCTATTAACCTCAATAGTGATTTGGTTAGCATTGGATTTCTAAATGACAAGGGCGTCAAGCTCGCACATTTATCGCATAGCGCTGAATTTTCCAAGCACATGAATTTGGTGCGCAGCCTCGAAAACGCTATGGATGAGTCCTTGGATCAGCGCGCGCCAATCGTTTTTCCTGTCGGTGAAGATGTGCCTGCCAATTTAGTGACCGTTGCTCATCGAGCGCTTAATGAGTTGGGAGATGTTCAAACAATCATGACGGTACCGCTGAATGTCGGCGATGAGTGGCTGGGAGCGATTACTCTACAGCGCGATATCGATCGGCCGTTTTCACTGGCCGATATACGCTATTGCGAGAGCATTGCGGCATTAGCGGTGAGTGCGCTGGAAGAAAAACGTCACAATGATCGGCCTTTGCGATTAAAGATAAAGGAGGCCTTTACGGAGCAAGTCGTTCGTTTAACGGGCCCTGGCTATGTCGGTCGTAAACTCGTGTTCGGCGCCGTGGCGCTATTTGTTTTACTGTTCAGCTTTCTATCCGGGGACTACCGCTTGTCCGCTGATGCGACCTTGCAGACAATTAGCCAGCAAGTCATTGTCGCTCCTTTTGACGGATACGTTAAAGAGGTGAATGCTCGAGCTGGTGATGTCGTTGAAAAGGGCGATGTCTTGCTGACCTTAGATGACAGAGATTTATTGTTAGAGCAGTTGAAGTGGCGCAGTCAACAGAACAAGCTTAGTCATCAGTATCAAGAGGCCATTGCTGGGCATGATCGTTCGCGGATTACGATTCTCGATGCTCAGCTGGCGCAAGCCAAAGCGCAGCTAGATTTAGTCGGTAGTCAATTGCAAAGAGCGGTGCGTCGGGCGCCTTTCGATGGTTTAGTGGTAAGCGGAGACTTGAGCCAGCGCTTGGGTGGGGCGGTTTCACACGGTGAGTCGTTATTCGAGGTTTCACCCGTTAGCGCCTACCGCGTAAAACTGTTGGTGAAGGAGAGTCGGATTGCCGATCTTCAGTTGGGTCAAGCCGGTGTCGTTTATCTTTCGGCGTTGCCGGAATATCCTTTCGCCTTCAATGTCGACAACATTTCGCCAGTTACCGAGTACCAAGATGGCTCAACTTTTTTTGTGATCGAAGGGCGATTACTCAACACTCATGAACGTCTACGTCCGGGAATGGAGGGTGTCGGCAAGGTTCTTGTCGACAAGCGAAACTTATTTGGTATCTGGACCCGTGAATTAGTTGAGTGGATGCGTTTAGGCTATTGGCGCTGGTGGGGTTAACACATGGTTATGGCCTCTACGCTATTTAGTGCTTCGTGGTATCTTGTTGAGAATTTATGCCCACGCTTACGTCGTCACACCGCTATTCATCGTCATGTCTACCGAGGTGAAACTTGGTACGTTCTGCAAGATCATGCCACGGGACAATTCCACCGTTTTACGCCGGAAGCGTATTTAATTATCGGCAAGATGAATGGCGAGCTGACATTGCAACAAATTTGGGAGCAGGCGTGTGAGCTGCTTGGCGATCACATGCCAACCCAAGATGATGTTATTGGACTGGTTTCAAAACTCTTTCGCGCCAATGTGCTTCATTCAGATACCTTGCCTGATATGGAGGCCTTGGGGCGTCGTCGACAATTAATTGAACGTCAAAAGTTGATGCAAAAAATCAAGTCGCCCCTAGCGTTGCGGCTTCCTCTTTTGGACCCCGAGAAATTTCTTTCAAAAACCAATCACCTAATTTATCCGCTATTTAATCGCTGGGTTGGAATCTTATGGGTGCTGACCATTGGGTTTGGCTTGCTGTTGGCCGCTGTGAATTGGACAGAGCTAACCAACAACTTAAGTGATCGGGTGTTGGTGGTAGAAAACCTCTTATTAATCGCACTGATCTATCCAGTGGTAAAAACCATTCATGAACTCGGGCATGCATACGCGGTAAAGCGCTGGGGTGGTGAGGTGCATGAAATCGGCGTCATGTTCTTGGTGTTCTTTCCTGTGCCCTATGTGGACGCCTCGGCGGCGACAGCGTTTCGCAGCAAATATCAGCGGATGTTGGTTGGTGCTATCGGTATCATGGTAGAGGGGTTTGTGGCTGCTCTGGCTATGTTGGTTTGGACTCTCGCGGAACCGGGTTTGGTGCGGGCGCTCGCGTTGAATACTATGATGATTGCGGGGGTTTCCACCTTCTTTTTCAATGGCAATCCATTGCTGCGCTTTGATGCGTACTATGTGTTGGCGGATTATCTGGAAATACCCAACCTTGCCACACGCGCCAATCAATACGTGGGATATTGGGTCAAACGTTATGTGATGGGAGTCAAAGGGCTTCACTCGCCGGCAGCGACTGGCAAAGAGGCGAGCTGGTTGGCTTTCTATTCGGTGGCATCTTATCTGTATCGTGTGGTTATTATGCTCACGATTTCGCTGTTTATAGCCGGCAAATATATCTTTATCGGTGTTCTGCTGGCGGCGTGGACACTCTACGGCTCAATTTTGAAGCCCGTTATCAAGCTAATCGCTAAGCCATTTACCGATTCCCAGTTACAGCTTAAGCCGCGTCGGACTTGGGGCGTTGTTGTGGGCATTTTAAGCGCAGTGGTATTGCTGCTTGCGGTGATTCCTTTTCCCTATGCAACCTACACTCACGGAGTGTTGAGTGCATCGGGTAATACTCAAATTCGCGTGCCTACCTCTGGCTTTGTAACCGAAGTAGCGGTGCTGCCGGGCCATCGGGTCGAGGCGGGCGATTTGATTGTGCGGATGTCAGACCCGGCGCTCGAGGCGCAGACTGAAGTGCTTAAGTTGCAGGTCATAGAGGCGCAGGCCCGATTACAGGCGAGTCTTCGTGATCGAGTCGAATCCGGTATTCAGCGTGATTTATTGTCATTTCGGGTGCAGGAATACGAGCGTATCCTCAAGCGTCGTAACGCCTTAAATTTGGTGGCGCATCGCTCCGGTGAAGTGGTACTTCCGCAATTGCGGGAAATGCCTGGGCGTTATCTGGGGCGCGGCGAGTTTATTGGCGATATCGTTAATTTCGACAAGCTGCAAATTCAAGCTTTGATTCGCGAAGATGACATCAGTGTGGTGAGACATCGTACGAGCACTATCGAGGTTAAGCTGGTGTCACAGCCTCAGCGCTCTTATGCGGCTCGTGTCTCACGCTTTGTGCCGTCAAGCACAACGCTGTTGCCTAGTACGATACTGTCGACTGAGGCCGGTGGTGTTGTCGCCACCAAGCCGGCGGCAGATGATGCCGCCCCGCAAGCGTTCAATCGTCACTTTCGCGTGATTTTGGATTCAGAGGATATGCCAAAAGTACGACTCAATGAGCGTGTGCATATTCTTTTTCATCATGATTCTGAGCCTCTGATATGGCGTTGGATGCGCAATGTACGTCGAGTGTTCCTGAGGCAGCTAGATGTTTGAATGCCCTTCGCGTGCGTCGGCGTCGACGCTGGTTCGCCCTGAGCTCGGGTTGCCGGTGCTGCCTAAATGGTATGAACGTGTGGTTCACCGTGTGCGTGGTTATCAGCAAGCAGCGTATCGCTCACTGATTGAGCCACGGCAACTGCGGCGTGTGTTAGCGAATGTGCATAAGCTCGATAACGAGCTGGAAGTGGCCAGCCAGGAGCAGTTGCTACGCCAAGTGGCCGAGTGTAAGCAGTGTGTAGCCATCGACGGTTACGATTCTCAATCGTTGGCAACGGCGTTTTCGTTGATTAGAGAGATGTCAGGTCGCAGTCTTGGGATGAAACACTTTGACAGTCAGTTACTCGGTGGTTGGTATCTGTTTCAGGGGCGAGTTGCGGAGATGGCCACGGGAGAGGGCAAGACTCTCACTGCCACCTTGCCGGTGGCCGCAGCTGCGATGGCGGGTATTCCGGTTCATGTTATTACCGTGAACGACTATCTGTCTAAGCGCGACTGCGATGAAATGAGCCCGCTCTACCACGCTTTGGGGCTTTCAGTTGGTTGTATAGAGCCTGGTATGGGGCCAGATGAGCGGCGGCAGATATATGCGTGCGATATTGTGTATTGCACCAACAATGAATTGGTTTTCGACTACCTCAAGGATTTTTTGATTCTGAAAGAAGCTCCCGATGTGATGCATCGATTTGCCGAGCGGCTTAAGGGTAATAGTCGGCTCGATCGAGAGCTTATGATGCGAGGGCTACATTACGCCATCATCGATGAAGCCGATAGTATTTGCATGGATGAGGCTCGTACACCTTTGATTATTTCCGCCAATAATCCTAGCAACGACACAGAAACAATCATGTATACGCAGGCGCTCTCTATTGCTGCACAGCTTAAGGATACTGCCCACTATACTTGCTATGAAAAAATTAAACAGATTGAGTTCAATGACGCGGGTGAGGATTTAATTGATGATTTGGCAAGCTCTTTAGGGGCTTATTGGGTGGGTCGAGTGCGGCGCTACGAGCTGGTGAGGCAGGCCTTGACGGCTCAGCTGTTTTTTATTCGAGATCGACATTATCTAGTTCGCGATGAAAAAATCCAGATTATCGATGAGCATACCGGTCGAGTGATGGCCGATAGAAGCTGGGAAAAAGGGCTGCATCAGCTGTTAGAGGTCAAAGAGGGCTGCGCAACCACGGCCTCGCGAGAAACTTTGGCGAAGGTGAGTTATCAGCGCTTTTTCCGGCGTTACCGATTTTTTGCGGGAATGACTGGAACCGCCAAAGAGGTGAAGCAAGAGTTTTGGGATATTTATCAAAAGCAGGTGATTGCTGTGCCTACTCACCATTCGCTTAAGCGTCTCTATTTGGGTGAAAAGCTCATGGCATCACGTGAGCTGCAATTGCAGGAGATTGTTGCTGCGGTGCGAAAGGTCGTCGAAAAAGGGCGCTCAGTGCTGATTGGGACGAGTACCGTAGGGGCTTCTGAGGGGGTGGCGAAGGCTTTGCATGAGGCAGGTCTGTCGGCTCAATTACTCAATGCCAAGCAAGATCACCTAGAGGCCGACATTGTGGCAGATGCCGGTCAATCTGGCCGTATTACCATCGCCACGAGTATGGCTGGACGTGGGACTGACATAAAGCTGTGTCCTGATGTCGAACGCAATGGCGGCCTCCATGTTATTCTCTCCGAGCTGCAAGATGCCGGTCGAATCGATCGACAGCTCGCAGGGCGTTGTGCGCGCTTTGGCGATCCCGGAAGCGTTGAGCTGATAGTGTCGTTGGATGATGAGTGGCTGTGTGACAGCTGGATGAGGCCTTGGCTAATGCTCTGCATCAGGTTTAGCTGGGGCCAAAGGCTGGGTCTTGGTTTGATGAGGTATGCGCAGAAACGGCTGGAGCGAAGACATAGTAAAATGCGTTATCAGCTCTTGAAGACGGACGAGCAGAAAGGCGAAACCTTAGCCTTTACTCAGGGTAGCCTATAGCTGCTGTGGGGGTGGTTTTCTTGGAGCCAGCTTACTTAAAGCGGCTCTGCAAGTTGTAGTGAGGTTAATTGGGAGTGGTAATGAGTTTGAATGCTGTTGGAATGTCTCAGTCGGCGACGTTGTTGGTCACTTGCCTAGTGGGGTTCGGCGCACTTATTGCGCCGGGTGGCAGCGCGTTGGCGCAGACCGAATCGCTGCTAAGTTGTCTGTTGGAGCCGTCAAGCGAGACTAAGCTCAGCAGTCCCGTGTCAGGCGTCGTGGCGACAGTAAGTGCCGAGCGAGGCGGTAAGGTGACGAAAGGCCAAGAGGTCTTAATGTTAGAGAGTGAGCTCGATAAGGCCTCACTTAAAAGCGCGAAGGCGCGAGCCGAGTTCGCTGCACGAAAGCTCGATAGAAACCGCAGCTTACTTGAGCAGGGGCTATTGTCAGACTTCGAGCGCGACGAGTTGGTGACAGAGCATCAGCTGGCGCTGTTGGCGGTTAACGAGTCGGAGTCTAGATTGAGCCAGCGTTCACTAAGAAGCCCTATTAACGGCGTGGTCGTTAAGCGGCATGTGTCTGTGGGTGAGTATGTGGGGTCCGAGCCGGTAATGGAATTGGTGGCGTTAAACCCGCTTCATGCCGAGGTTATAATGCGGGCCTCGCGTTATGGTGATATATCCGAAGGTATGGCGGTGCTGGTTTCTATTGATAGTCCAGTTGTGCAGGGGCCTGAGGCATCGCGTTATAGCGGTGTTGTGACTGTTGTTGATAGGGTGATCGACGCGGCATCGGGTACCTTTGGTTTCAGGGTCCGGGTTGAAAATTCGCAACTAGCGTTACCGGCCGGATTAAAGTGTTCCATTAAGTTCGAGGCGCTTCCCGTGGCGACAGCGCTACCTTAGCTGGCTGATAGGGGTTCTGGTTATTAGTGGTGCGATTGCTGGTTAGGGCGATTCCATCAGTTTACTGCAAGCGCTCGAAAGCGTCCCGCTACTGTCCCGCCTAGCCTTTATTCAAAATAGTGTTTGACTCTGTCAGCTCCTCTCTATAATATTCCGCTTCCTTTTTTGATGTCTTCATTGAAATTGGAAGTGTGTAGGATCGCTCTGATCGCGGTTCATGTTCTTTAAAGATTTTTGGAGTTTGGTTCAATGCAGAATCAACGCATTCGGATTCGCCTTAAGGCTTTCGATCATAAGCTCATCGATACTTCTACCCAGGAGATTGTTGAGACCGCTAAGCGTACAGGTGCCCAGGTGCGCGGCCCGATTCCGCTGCCGACTCGCAAAGAGCGTTTCACCGTTCTGGTTTCACCGCATGTAAACAAAGATGCGCGTGACCAGTACGAAATCCGCACACATAAGCGTTTGCTTGATATTGTTGAGCCAACTGAGAAGACCGTTGATGCACTCATGAAGCTAGATCTAGCTGCTGGTGTTGAGGTTCAGATCAGCTTAGGCTGATCTGTGTGGTAGGTAAAACTCAAGTTTAAATAAAATTTGTGCCGATACCTGATGAATTTCAGGTTGTGTAACGTTCTGAAATGGGCGGCCATAGCGGGTAAAAGCCCCGTACACTGAGAGGTTAAAGAAATGACTATTGGTATAGTTGGTCGAAAAAGCGGTATGACCCGCGTTTTCACCGAAGAAGGTGTTTCCCTTCCTGTATCTGTGATTGAGGTTTCCCCCAATCGCATCACCCAGGTTAAGAGTGAAGATACCGACGGTTACAGTGCTGTTCAAGTAACCTTAGGGTCTCGTCGTGCCTCCCGTGTGACCAAGTCTCAAGCTGGTCATTTCGCTAAAGCATCTACCGAAGCCGGTCGCGGCATTTGGGAGTTGCGCAACGATGAAGGCGAAGCCTTTGAAGTTGGTGGCGAAATTACTGTTGCAGCTTTTGAAGCTGGTCAAATCGTAGATGTTACTGGTACGTCCAAAGGTAAAGGATTTGCTGGTGGTGTTAAGCGTTGGAATTTCGCAATGCAAGACGCAACTCACGGTAACTCTATTTCTCACCGTGCTCCAGGTTCTATTGGGCAGTGTCAGACTCCAGGTCGTGTGTTTAAAGGCAAGAAAATGGCCGGACACATGGGTGCGGAGCGCGTGACTATCCAGAATTTGGAAATTGTTCGTGTCGATGTTGAGCGTAATCTTCTGTTGGTCAAAGGTGCCATCCCTGGAGCTCCAGGTGGTGATGTTATCGTTCGTCCAGCAGTTAAGCTGCGTAACGCCTAAGTTCGAGGGTTTCGACGATGGATTTAAATATTGCAACTCCCGAAGGCGCTAAAGGTACAGTATCTGTATCTGATGTTGCTTTTGGAAAAGAGTTTAATCAAGACCTGGTTCACCAGGCGGTAACTGCCTATTTGGCAGGTGCTCGTCAGGGTACTAAGGCACAAAAGAACCGCTCTGCGGTTTCTGGTGGCGGCGCTAAGCCGTGGCGTCAGAAAGGTACTGGCCGTGCTCGTGCTGGTACAATTCGTAGCCCATTGTGGCGCAGTGGTGGTGTAACTTTCGCCGCTCAGCCGCGTGACCACGCTCAAAAGCTGAATAAGAAAATGTACCGCGCCGCGTTGCGCTGCATTTTGTCTGAGTTGAATCGTCAAGAGCGTTTGATCGTTGTGGAGTCTTTCGATATTGAAGCTCCAAAAACCAAATCTCTGGTTCAGCAGTTGGCTCAATACGACCTGAAAGATGCGTTGATCGTATCTGATGAAGTTAGCGAGAACTTGTACTTGGCTTCACGTAACCTGCATAAGGTTGATGTTCGTGATGTCCAGGGTGTTGATCCTGTTAGCCTGATTCGCTTCGATAAGGTTGTAATGACTGTTTCCGCTCTGAAGAAATTTGAGGAGATCTTAGGATGAGTCAAGAACGCCTGTATAAAGTGTTGTTGGGCCCTGTGATTTCTGAGAAAGCTGCGATGGCTGGCGATGCTAGCAATCAAGTTGTTTTCAAAGTTCTTCGCGATGCGGCAAAACAAGAAGTTAAGGCTGCAGTTGAAAAACTGTTTGATGTCAAAGTTGAAGACGTTCGTACTCTTCTGGTCAAAGGTAAGACTAAGCAAACCCGTCATGGTATGGGCAAGCGTAGCGACTGGAAAAAAGCTTACGTACGTCTAGCTGAAGGTCAGGAAATTGACTTCAGCGTAGCGGAATAAGGGGATAGTTGCGATGCCTATTGTAAAACGTAAACCGACATCTCCGGGACGCCGCTTCGTTGTAAGTGTTGTCAATCCGGATCTGCACAAAGGTGCTCCTTAC
>ERZ1027208.322-NODE-322-length-20080-cov-12.273009_pt1 | contig 20080 bp, 20 predicted proteins | sample MGYA00520867_ERZ1027208 | MGnify/ENA primary metagenome ERZ1027208 (study PRJEB33311, sample SAMEA4378413) | marine metagenome | biome: Marine biome; feature: Fjord; material: Water | collected 2014-07-20T08:00:00Z/2014-07-... | depth 75 m ...
AGTTTTTAGAAATGCCAGCGTGATGAAATTGGTAGACATAGGGGATTCAAAATCCGCAAGTGATTTTACATCCCAAGAGAAAAGAGTTAAGTTTTTAGAAATGCCAGCGTGATGAAATTGGTAGACATAGGGGATTCAAAATCCCCCGTTCGCGAGAACGTGGCGGTTCGAGTCCGCCCGCTGGTACCATCTAACACCAATCTTAGAAGCAACAGATTTTTTTAAGTGGTAAGCGCCCAATTAAACTTTGGGATGCACCGGGGATGCAAAGGCAAGTAATCTTGGCCGCGGTGAGAAATGCTTAAATATAATGCGAATCCAAAAACTCCACATCTGTAAATACTCGCCCTCAGTGAAGCCATTCATCTAATAGCACACCAGTAGTACGATCTAATCCTTCAGGTTCTGCAGCGACAGCAGTGGCTACTGGTTCCTTTGTAACGGGAAGAACAACGTAAATTGCGTTATTTCTTGATCACTAGACACCTGTACCCGCCCCCCATGAGCGTCAATAATTGATTTTACAATCGCCAGGCCCAACCCAGCGCCATCACTTTGGCGAGCACGCGCCGGATCGACCCGGTAAAAACGGTCAAATAGTTTTGTCAGCTGTTCTGGCGGAATTTCTGGACCGGGGTTTTGAACAGTCAGTGTGACCTCATCATTCGCCGCTGTTGCAAGCTGTACCTTCACCTGTTCGCCAGGTTGTGTATAACGGATAGCATTTGATAACAGATTAGACACCGCTCGACGCAGCATGGAACGATCACCCAACACCTTCGGTGCATTACCTTCCAGCCGCAGCTGAATGTGTTTTTCCTCAGCTAAGGCCTCAAAAAATTCCAGTATTGCACGAACTTCACTCGCTAAATCCAGCCACTCAGACTCAGGTTTTAGCAAACCGTGGTCAGTCTTGGCCAACCAGAGCATGTCGTTAACCATTTTTGCTAGGCGCTCCTGCTCTTCCAGATTGGAATACAATAACTCCCGGTATTCCCCTTCACTGCGGGCCTTACTCAACCCCACCTGAGTCTGGGTAATAATATTGGTCAAAGGTGTGCGCAGTTCATGCGCAATATCAGCGGAGAAGTGTATAAGACGTGTGAAACTGTTCTCCAGGCGGCCAATCATTAGATTGAAAGATGCAACCAGACCCTGCAACTCTCGTGGCACATTCGACTGGTCGAGGCGCACGGACAATCGATCTGCCTGGACGGTGCGTAAACTCTCACTCAGCTCACGTATTGGTGTGTGGCCCTGACGTACCCCGAGCCATGCAGCAAAAAGGGTCACGGTACCCGCCAGCATCATGATTAACCAGAGGCTCTGGCGAAAGTTGCTCAAAAACTGCAGATGGAAATCCATGTCAATGGCCGTTGCCACCCGAAAATTCTGACCATCGACCCTGATGAGGCTGATCGCTCCGTTATAGGTCGTATCATCCGCTTGCCAAGACAGTAGGTTAGCCGCGTGAATGGCCGGCGTCGGTGCGGCGACCACGGCCTTTTCTGATAATCTGTCTTTAAACGTAGAATACAGAACCTCACCGCGCTGATTCTGTACCTCAAAATACACTCCATGATGACCTGAAATAGCATGGGACAGCGCCCCAACAAGATCAGTCGACCGTCCCAGACTTTCGCCCAACACCCGCTCTATTGCCGTCGTCATCACCTGCAGCTCCTCGGCATCTTGCTCGGCGAAATGACGGTGAACCGCGCTTAATACCAAGTGGCTGATTAACACCAGACTAAGACCAATAGCTAAAGCGACAAAGATAGTCACCCGCGCAGTGAGTGACAAGGGACGATGCTGGCGAGCAGTTTTCACAGCAGTGTTTTTGCCTGAATCAATCATGCCTGTGCGGACCTCTGCCTGACCTAATCATCTTCTTCAACATCTAACATATACCCCATACCGCGCACGGTATGAATTAACTTCGGCGCAAAATTATCGTCAACTTTGGCGCGTAGGCGGCGGATCGCCACATCAATCACGTTAGTGTCAGAGTCGAAGTTCATATCCCATACCTGCGATGCAATCAGGGAGCGCGGTAACACCTCACCCTGATGCCGTGCCAGTAACTCTAACAAACAGAATTCCTTGTGGCTGAGGTTAATTTTTTTACCTGCCCTTTGCGCCCGTCGCCGGGGCAAATCAAGAACGAGATCAGCAATGCGAAACTGATCCATCATGGGTAGAACTGCCCCCCTGCGCAGCAGCGTGCGCACTCGGGCCAACAGTTCAGAAAAGGCAAAAGGCTTGGTCAGGTAATCATCAGCTCCCAGCTCCAGCCCCTTAACCCGATCATCCACACCATCCCGCGCGGAGAGAAACAAAACCGGCGTCTGTCGCTCCGCCTCACGCAGGGATTGCACAATACGCCAACCATCCACATCGGGCAGCATCACATCGAGAATAATCAGGTCGAAGATTTCCGTCATAGCGATATGATGTCCATCCAAGCCATTACGCACCAACTCAACCGCAAAACCCGCTTCGGTAAGACCCTGAGCCAAGAAATCACCCGTCTTGACTTCATCTTCTACTACCAGTATCCGCATCGAATTCTTTCTCCTGTTGATTTGGCAACAACCAGTAATTGAGGAAAGTCTAGCGGGGTAAGCCCAACAGCCAGATGACACATAAATTACACCTTTGTCATCTGGCTGTCATCCTGACGAAAGACCGAGTGACTTATTGTCACTATCAAACCATTACACAAAGGAAATATCGCTCAATGAATAGAAAACCTTCGTTGGCTTTAACCACCCTCTCAAGGCGCCAATTTGTGCAAGGTTTAGCCGCGGGTGGTGTACTCACTTCTCTCCCCAGCCTGGGCTATGCACAATCGCAACACAAATCCAACCAACCTGGATCGTCCCCTGTACTCAGCGGTCGTGAGATTGACTTGGTGATCGCTGAAACGCCGGTCAACTTTACCGGCGTGACTCGTATGGCGACCACAATTAACGGCACCATTCCGGCACCCACACTGCGTCTGCGCGAAGGTGATGACGTAACAATTCGGGTCACCAATCGCCTGTCTGTCTCTACCTCGATTCACTGGCACGGTATCATTTTGCCCTATCAGATGGACGGCGTACCTGGCATTAGTTTTAAGGGCATAGCGCCCGGCGAAACGTTTACCTATCAATTCAAGCTGCAACAAAGCGGCACTTACTGGTACCACAGTCATTCCGGCTTTCAGGAAATGACCGGCATGTATGGGGCGCTGATCATAGAGCCGCGCAATGGGGAACGCATCAAGGCCGACCGGGATTACGTGGTGCAGCTCTCTGACTGGACTGACGAAGACCCGATGCATGTCTTCAGCAAACTGAAAATGCAGAGCGATATCTACAACTTTAATCAGCCGACCTTTTTTGATTTCACCAGTGACGTTTCAAAAATGGGTATGCAGGCAGCATTAGAAAAACGACAAATGTGGAACCAGATGCGCATGAATCCCACCGACCTGACCGATCTGTCGGCGGCTACACTGACCTTCCTGATGAACGGTGTAGCGCCAGCAGGCAACTGGACCGGACTTTTCAAACAAGGCGAACGTGTACGCTTGCGCTTTATTAATGCCTCCAGTAACAGCTTTTTCGATGTGCGTATTCCCGGCTTGAAACTGACCGTGGTGCAGGCTGACGGTCAGGATGTAAAACCGGTTACGGTGGACGAATTCCGTTTCGGCGCTGGGGAAACCTATGATGTTCTGGTCGAACCCGAGGATGAGGCCTATACCTTATTTGCCCAGAGTATGGATCGCAGCGGTTATGCTCTCGGCACGCTGGCTGTACAGCAAGGTTTATCAGCACCAGCACCCGCCCTCGACCCTGTGGAGTGGCTGACCATGACCGATATGATGGGTGCCATGAGTCACAGTGGCATGGAAGACATGAAAGGTATGTCTGGCTTGGAAAGTATGGCTGGCATGAAAGGTATGGACCATAGCCAACACGGCGGTATAGCCATGGATCACAGTATGCATGGCATGCAGCACGGCACGCAAAATCCGTTAGCTAAACCATCAAAAACCGTGAACCACGCGCGCACCGAATACGGCCCCTCCGTGGATATGCGAGTCGATATGCCACGCACCAATCTCGACGATCCTGGCATTGGGTTGCGTAAGAATGGTCGCAGAGTATTAACTTTGGCCGATTTAAAATCTATTGATGGCGTACTGAATGACCACCGCCCACCCTCAACTGAACTTGAGCTGCACCTAACCGGAAATATGGAGCGCTACAGCTGGTCATTTGACGGGTTGGAGTTTGGGAAAAGTACACCTGTGTCCCTGCGCCACAATGAGCGCGTTAGAATCATTCTGCAAAACGACACGATGATGACCCATCCCATGCACTTGCATGGCATGTGGAGTGACCTGGAAACTGACCAGGGCGAACTGCTGGTCCGCCGACACACCATCCCGGTACAACCGGCACAGCGCATTAGTTTTTTAACCACACCGCACGATCTGGGTCGCTGGGCTTGGCATTGCCACCTGCTGTTTCATATGGATGCGGGCATGTTCCGTGAGGTGGTAGTTTCATGAGGAATCTTATGAAGAAAAATAAACCCATGAAACAGTTCATTAGCATGTTAATAGCTGCCACCACTTTGCATGCTTCAGCCTTGTGGGCGCAAATGGATCACGACGAACCTACTGATAAAGGTATGGAAATGAAGGGGGGCAGCGCACCCGATGACGCCCGCGACCCTCACGCCTATTCCGATGGTTACACCCTTACCGAAGGCCCTTATGCTCAATCTGGCCCGAGGCAATTGAAGATGGCCGACGAACACGCCTTCTGGTCAGTGCTGGGCAATCGTCTTGAATACAATGAGGGCAGTGATAGTACGGTGTTCGATTTACAGGGCTGGTACGGCACCACCTACGATCGCTTCGTCGTTAAAACAGAAGGCGATATCGTCGATGGCCGAGTAGAAGAAAGTCAAACTGATCTACTGTGGGGCCATGCACTCACTACTTATTTTGACACCCAACTAGGCGTGAGGTTTGATCAATACGATGAAGGTACGGACCGCCAATGGCTCGCTTTCGGTATTCAAGGCCTTGCACCCTATTGGTTTGAGTTGGATGCCACAGCATACCTAGGAGACGGCGGGCGCACGGCTCTGTCCATCGAAGCCGAATACGAGCTGCTATTAACTCAAAAGCTAATCTTGCAACCACGTGCAGCTCTATCGCTGTATGGAGAGGACGATCCCAATAACAGATTGGGCAGCGGCCTCTCGGGTTTATCTATCGGTCTGCGGCTGCGCTATGAAATCAACCGTCAGTTTGCACCCTACATCGGCGTGGAATGGTCCGATGCCTATGGCGATACGGCTGATTTTCGACAAGCCGCAGGACAAGACATCAGTGATACAAGCTTTGTTGCTGGACTGAGATTCATGTTTTAACTATCGACTCCCTAAAATTAATTTTCCACTTCGACCATAAGGAATATTCCTATGAAAACTAAAACACTGACTTTTGCCATGGCACTCTCTACATTGGCTTTTACTTTATCAGCTCAGGCCCATGACCCCAAGGAACATATGAAAGACGCCAAAGCTCCGGAATGCGCCGCAATGAAGGATATGGATCACAGTAAAATGGACATGGACGACCCTGTGATGCAGGCCATGATGAAACAATGTATGAAAGACATGCATGGTGATGACACTGGTGAAGAAGAGTCCCACGAAGATCATGAAAAAGAGAGTGATACCCACAATTCAGAACACCAGCACTAATCACAGGTCGGAGCAGAGATGAAAAATTATTTAAAAAGCCTGGCCCTTATAAGTGCCTTTATCCTGCTGAGTGGAGGGCTATTTCTTTACTCCGGTCTTTACCCCATGGGCGCAGATACACCCCACAACCAATTGACCTATTGGCTACTGGAAACATTGCGCGAACGTTCCATTGCACGTGCTGCCAGTGATCTAGAAATCCCAAACGATCTCAATTCGTCGGATCGACTGTTGGCTGGTGGTGCCGATTACAACGATATGTGCACGGGCTGCCATTTAAAACCGGGCAAAACCCAAAGCGATTTTTCAATAGGTTTATACCCAGTACCGCCCAACTTGACCCTGACAGTCGATAGGCACGATCCCGAACATGCCGACAGCACAGGCTCTGACAATGAAACTATTAAACGCCAGTTCTGGATCATCAAACACGGCATTAAAGCTTCAGGCATGCCCGCCTGGGGTTCGGGACATGACGATGAGCGCATATGGAATATGGTGGCATTTATTCAGCAATTACCAACACTTTCGCCTGAGCAATATCAGATTCTTAGCGCTCGCCGAAATAACAATGGCGGTCACCATTAAGCGAGTCATACTGCAGTGTCATCTGACAAAAATAGGCTTAATAATATTACTACTAGCATCGCTGTTATTCACAGTTTTCTGCTGGGAAAATGGTAACGAGGATCCTAATCAAAACTTTGGAAAAAATAAGCAAGCGGTTTACTCACGATGATATACGCACTCTAACGCCTATTTCTATTGGTGCTTCCACTACCATGGCGTTGTGGGCGGTATGCTATCCGCTGATCACGATTAGTATTCCCTACGCGCCAATAATGTTAACGGCATTTTTTCGGGCAGCTAGCGCGGGCGCATTTCTGATTTTAGTTGCACTCCTTTTAAAACGCCCTATTCCCTCAAAAATAAAAGATTGGGCCTATATTTGTGCGGTCGGAATCACTGCCACCAGCACTGGGTTCTGGGGAATGTTTTATGCGGGCAGCCTGATTTCACCGGGCCTTGCAACTGTGATTACAAATACTCAACCGATCATCGCAGGGCTATTAGGCTGGTATTTTCTTAGCGAACGAATGAACAAACTGTCATCGATAGGAACGACCCTCGGGTTTATCGGTATTGCAGTGATCAGTATTAACGGTCTGACGACATGGGAAAAGCCGTTTATAACCGGCATTTTCTACATATTAATAGCCGCTACTGGCATTGCTATCAGCAATGTATTATTAAAAAAAATGGCGAACGGCATCGATGTACTATATGCGATGGGATTTCAATTACTGATCGGATCAATCCCACTCGGGATAATAGGCGTAACTCAAGATAGCCTACAATCTGTCAATTGGCATTGGCATTACGTATTGACACTTGCAACGCTAGCCATCCCGGGAACCGCAATGCCCTTCATCTTATGGTATTGGTTGATGAACAAGGCGCCTCTTTACCAACTTAATGTCTACAGTTTTTTGACACCCATTTTTGGACTGACTTTCGGATTCGTATTTTTTTCTGAAGTATTAACGCTGAATCAATGGCTTGGCGTCACCTTGGTAATTATTGCTATCACACTCGTTTCCATGGCAAATAAAAAACATCAGCACACGATCGAGAAAACCGCGAGAAGGATAAAGACATAACACTCGTGAATAACAGCATTGTGTCCCCTTTGAATATTGAGTTTCTTACCCATTGAAAACCATGTTATCAGTAGAAATGATTATCACCATGGCATTCACAAATCAAAATCCAACATTTAAGCCCAATATGTATCAGCCCACCGGCGTAGCGAATATAACAACCAGAGCCAACAGCATAGCCATCAGGGAAAATAAAATCATCCTCATCATTCTCCGCTTTGTTGATTCCGTTTTATCCACAATGCAAACGGTCATCGCCACCAAACACTGCAATAGGTAATAGCCAGCAAAAACACGCGACGCCAAAGTAATAATCTCAAACACATTGCCGATCCATACCAATAGAATCGCAAGCAGGACAAGGCCAACATAACCAACCCGTGGCGACAACCTGTTACCAGTCAGTTCGCTGAACAAACCCCCTGCACCCACGGTATCAGCAACCGCAGCGCTAAACTGACTCATCACCGCAGCTAGCACTAGCAGCGCGGGTAATATCAGAGCGACCCGCCCTACCAGGGTAATAATCACCGTTTCATCTGCATTACCATGAAATTCCAATAATAGTGGCAAGCCCAAAATCACAAACAACATATAAATAATACCAGCGATAAGTTGCGCCAGCCGCATCGATCGCACACGCATAGACGCATCATAACCATTGCCCAGGTAGCGCGAGGTTTCAAAGCCCTGCACAATCAACAGAAGCCCTGCCAGAAGCCGGGCGCGCTCCAGCATGGTGAGATCTTCATTCGGATTGATGAGAGACTCGTTATTCGTAAGCCAATGCCAGTCAAATCCCAACAGGCCTATTAGCAGCGCAGCAATAATGGCAAGTTTGATTGCCACTGCTGTCTCCTCCATTTTTTCGAGCCCACCCAAACCACGAAGCCAACCGACGATAGCGATAAACAACAGCACCATCGTAGTTAATGCATTCTCCGTCACAACATCGCGGTAACCGCCAAAACGCAAAATAAAGGACGCCAATAAATGGACGTAGAATGCCACCGACGCGATATAAGCAAATGCAAGTGCCAGATCCGATACCCGTTGTAATGTGATGACAATAACCGAACGATCTGCTCCAGCCAGAAGCGGCTCGGCACGGATAATATTAAACCGAATCACCGCGCCGATACCGAAAGCCACCAGCAAAATACCGAACATCGCGACTGGCGCCCACGCTGCCACGATATGCGTAAGCAAAGGCCCTGAAATTAAAAAACCGCTGCCGATAATCGACGCAAGCGGTGTCACAGTAGCTCGCCATAGGGGCGAATTACGCACTGCTGGCAAAAATAAAACCACAAACACCGCCAACGCCACGGCTGGTAGCAAAACATTTGACATTGGGATCCTCTTAAAACCGTCTAGTTGTTATTTATCTCTTTTTTAACGACGTCACTACAACTAATGCATTACCAGCTCGCTACATTCGGCGGCGAGTTTCACATCTCACGTTACAACCAGTGCCGCGCACCCCAACCAATCCATTCCACGGCCTTGGATAGCAACGGCCTGCGTGACCAAATTTTCTGGAAAATCTCCTCAGCGTCTTTGAGGTCATTAAGATAGTTCGATGCCAGTCGATCGTTCAGTTCGGTGGAATTCGCCGCGAGATTAAGTTCGTAGTTGATAAAGAGACTCCGATAATCCAGGTTGGCCGTACCCACCGTGCACCAATCTGTGTCTACTACCAGGGTTTTTGCATGCAGCATTCGAGGCTGATATTCATAAATGTGCACACCTGCTGCCAACAGATTTGAATAACTCGCGCGCGCGGCCCACTGAACGATCGGAGCATCCGTTTTTGCCGTCACCAAAACCCGAACATCAACACCCCGCTCTGCTGCTCGGCACAACTCGCGCTGCATTCTTCCGTCAGGCACAAAGTACGGCGTCGCTAGCCAGATTCTTTCTTTCGCCCGCGCCAGTTGAGCAACTAGCAGGCACCGTAATTGATGGCCACAGCGACGACCGTAATTACTTAACAAGGTAAGAGCCTGAGTCTTTTCATCACAAAGACAGTCCAGCTCGTCATAGTGTATAGATAAAAAGGCCTTTGCCGCCTCACCCGCGATCGGGCCCACCAAGCGAAGATGGGTATCACGCCAGCGCGCATTACCGGATAGTCGACGTGAGTTTAATGCGCTAATGTTAAAACCACCCAAATAGGCAACCGCATTGTCGACCACCAACAACTTACGGTGATTGCGTCGATGAAACAGCCAGGGTTTTAGCCACTGCCAGGGCAAACAGCGCTCGAACTCGATCTCCGATTGACGAAGCTGTTTGCCCAGTCCACCAGAGAAGCCGAGACGCGAGCCAAACGCATCCACTCTCACACGAACGTCAACACCTCGACCGCGACAATCCTGTAAAAGCTCAATGAATCGGTGACCAATAGCGTCATTGGAAAGTATATAAGACTCCAGCCATACACTGTGCTTAGCGGCCGCAATATCCGCACACATGGCATCATACAAATCATCGCCTTCCGTAAAGACGGTGATAGTGTTGCCACTCACATAAAGTAAATTCTCGGAATCTCTCTTCATTTTCTTAAATTTAATTATTTGATCCGTTCAACAGAAACTGGGTATCGCCCAACCAATGACGATGTTCATAAAAACCACTCCACATCGCGCCCAGCGAAAATGCGAACATAAGCTCTTCAACCGGAACACCGACAATACGAAAGCCACTTATTGCAGACACATTCCAATACAACTCCACGAAATTTGGATGGGATAAAATCATCAAGAAAAAATACAAAATAAAAACCACCAAACAACACACTTCCACTAACCAATCGTCGAAACAAATACGGTCGCTTCGCCTAGCTTAAACACAGTAGGTGGAAACCAGTAGTCTGGATAAAATAATGGCTCGGACAAACCCAGTGGCGCTGTCCCAAGACTCATTTTCAATATATTAGTCCGACCTCCTTTGAGTAAATAAAAAATCACTGTCCAAACCAACAACAGTAGCAGACTCCAAACAAGATAGGTGTATTGCATGTTCATCGTGCGCGCTCTAAAGATTAGCGTAACGGCTGATATCCAAAATTCCAACAGCCTTTTCATACTTCTCTCGGTATTGCGTCAATTTATCTATCACCTTCCAGACTCTCTGATCGGTTCTCCGAATGCCGTACTTTTCCACCAATGTTGTCATCATCTTTTCACTGGAAATTTTCCCGGCCTGATCCGAAAATTGCTTGAGATCCTGTCGGTTTACCCAAAAAATAAAATTCGGATAACTCCCGAGGGAACCATTCACGACCAACATCGTATCTTCAGCAGGTAATCGCCGATCGTCCTCGCCAAAAATAAAAGAGACATTGGTGTGTGCCCGATTAACGATCAGCGATACCACTTGCTCAATATTGCCGTTGTCGTTATGAATAAGCACATAACTTAGCTCGGGGAGGTAGCGCAGCCAAGGAGAGTATTTCGCAGATAATTGATTAATATTTTCAAACGCTGTCAACACATTGTTTGTATCAATTGGTGATTGTTGTAATGGCCGCGAGGAACGTACACGCATACGATGAATCAACTCCTCAAGGACGTCATCGGAGTTATAGGCCAGTGCAGAGGGCATACTAAATTGTAAATTAGTATGCCCGAAAAACACCTTGGCCTGCGCTAATGCACCCTGATACCAATTTTTGAGAATGGGCTCTCTGGTAGTAATCGGTAGAAAGGATAAAAACAGCGATTCGGTTTCCATACGCAGATAATCCATATACATCCGCGTGAGCATTTGATGAGACACGCTGGCGAAAACATCGTAGTTCACCACTAAATCGTAATAAATACGCTCCAGTGTCGGATAATCGACAACCCAAACCGTATTCGGACGGTCGCCAACAAACCCTTCGGAAACAGACGCACTGTCAAAGTGACGGAACACGGTTAATTGTGCTGTCGTTTGGCTAGTTCCGTTTTCTCTTGTTCCATCCCCTCTTGCGCCATTCCAGATGGCCTCAATGGGCAGCCCGGCTCTTGTTAGACTATGGGTTCGATAGGCGTTGTCACGGTATTCCAGGTATCGTCGATGAGTATGAAGTCCTTCGAACCACAGACCGGCAAAGTCCATTGGACTTGCTGTGGTCGATGGGAGATCCAATAGAGGGATGGCATGTTTCAGATAATTGCGGTCAACCACGGACAAGTCGTATTCGGGTGACAAAAAGGCCACAAAAAAATAATCGTTGATAACATTCAAGGCCACCTGCCCCCGACAGACAGGTCCTTTAATAAAATTATCGATGAAATACTGAACATCATCTAACAGGAAGCGATAGCGTGTCTCGGAGGGAATAGTGCTGAACGTCAAGAACGGATTAGTAGCATTCTTCTCGGTGTAGCTAACCGGTTCTACCACATCCCAATCCTGGGAGAAAAAAAGTGTCTGCCATCGCGTACGTCGTTGTTCATCAAGCTGGTATACGATATGAGTCTTATCCAGAATCGTTCCTTTTATAGGTATTAATCGATAGTAAAACGGTTTGGCCCCCGGGGAATCATTCGGTCGACGAGTAGCGATCTCGTTAGCTGGCGAGCCAGAAGGCATCGACGATCGAATCAATCGGAAGTAATAGGTGTCTTCGATATCGGCAATGGCCAAATGCCCTAAAAATAAATGCTCATACAGATACCGTGCGACGAGCTTCTTCCGGGGCGATGGATTATTAAAAAATGTTTCCCATCGTTCCACCTGTGCAGTCACTGCGGGTGGCGGGTTAATGACTGAATCAAAATCCGGATACCCTGACTGCATCCACTGTTCTAACACTTGTTGCTCTTCCTTAGGCAAGGCAGTCATACCGTAAGGCATGCCGAATGAAGGGTTATCAGCAAGAAAATTGTCGACTTCATTCTGCTTCGGGCAGGATAATTCACGAGTGATATCCAGCGGGAAATCAGCCGGCAAAGGTTTACCGACGCGAAGAGACTTTTTGTTTTTCTGTGAGATTAGTTTCCACAGCACATCAGAATCAACTTCCAATTTATTATTTTCGATCAATGGTGGTTTGATATTAGCTACATCGTGAAAACTCAACGAATGCCAATCGTCGCGAGAATTCCCATCGACAAATAGCCGCGTCGGAGCATCGTCCGTCAGCCGGGAGGGATTGTAAATTGGCTTAGCGATCGCCCCGCGCAACAGTCCTTCATAAGAGCTGAGCTTTAGCTGACAAGGGGCATCGTAACAACCATGACAAACGACACAGCGTTTATCAAGGATGGTTTTGACTCTGGCAACGTGTGAATCGTTTACTGTTTCACCAAAAGCGAAAAAAGACACCATTGACACAACAATAGTAAATAAACGGGGAACTTTTCGGAGACAATAAAGCATCAATTCATTCCATACATTCTTGAATGACACCTGTCGAAAAACAGGGATAAGTATTACAACCAAATATCCCTCAAGACTCACTAAGGAAATATGAAAGTTATCAAAGGTTAATCATCAGAATTCAAACTAGAGCTTCTGACAAATTCGCGCCATTGCTCCCTTCGCGGAATAAACATGGGGACACGCTGCTGATAGGCGCGATATTCATCCCCAAATTCTTCCAGCACATGCTGCTCTTCCCTTCTAGCCAGCATCACATAAGCGAAAACGATCACGGGAAAAAGCCCTACGGAAAATATTGTTGGCCAATGCACAACCCCCTCTCCAAACAACGCGATAAAAAGGCCTGTATACTGAGGGTGCCGAACCAAGCGATACAAACCATCTGTCACCAGTCTCCCCTGCTGACGAGCACGATGTACTTGGCGCCAACCCTGAAAGAAAATACCGATACCTAGAAAAACTAGGGCATAGCCAAACAACATGGAAATCATCATCCCTGTCTCGCCCATGCCTAATAAGGTGGACCACAGGCTCGCATTCAAGTCACCCCGATCAAGACCGAAGAACCGAGAGAGTAAATAGATGGTTAGTGGAAACCCATACATCTCAGCATATAGCGCGATGATAAAAGCCTGCACTACACCAACACTGGCCCATTCGCGCCATGTTTTCGGAGCCAGATAGCGATATAAAAACCAGGAAATAACCACAATCATTAAAATCGCAAGTGCCCAGGCACCCGAATGCGCAATATTTTGTTCCATAGTAAACCTCTGCTTTACCTAAAATTTCCGGTGATTTTTTAAATCCAACTTTTTTGTAAACCACACATTGCAATCACTGCAAAATATCTGTCGTTATTGTCCTGATAGCTCAAAACTTCTCACAAAAAAAACGAACTCATTATCGGAACAGATCAACCTTCCGCCTATTCGAAAATCACAGATTTTCAAGCAAGTCCAGCAAACGGCAAGCGTAGGCGTATTCATTGTCATACCATACCTGCAGTTTGACGGTGTTATCGCCAATGACTCGAGTGGATAGCCCGTGAACGATGGCGGAATGAGAATTTCCAATAATATCGCTGCTTACCCACTCCTGTAGGGTGAAATCCATCACGCCTTTAAGTGTTTTTTCGCAGGCATCAGATAAGGTCTGATGAATGTCATCGACGGTGACCGAATTCTGTAGACGCAGGGTAATATCGGTTAAACCACCATCAGCAATTGGCGCTCTAACCGCTAAAGCGGAGAACTTTCCCGCCAGCTCGGGTAACACCGCCACTACGACTTTATCCGCGCCGGTGGAAGTCGGCACTAGGTTGAGCGCCGCTGCGCGACCCCGAATACGTTTCTTGGAGGCGACATCTACTAAGCCCTGAGAAGAGGTATAGGCATGGATGGTGGTCGCCGATGCTGTGTCGATACCAAACGTGTTGTGTAATACTGCGAGTGGTGGCACGAGTGAGTTAGTGGTGCATGATCCGCTGGAAATAATATGATGCGAATCGGGCTGAAAATCAGTCTGGTTTACGCCGTAAATAATGGTTAGATCCGCTGATTCCGAAGGTGCAGTGATTAACACTTTTCTCGCGCCTGCAGATAAGTGCTTAGATGCGTCTTCACGCTTTCTGAATATGCCCGTGGCTTCCAGCACCCAGTCAATACCTAAATCCGCCCAGGGCAATTTTTCGGGATCAGTTTGCTGGTGAACCGGGATGGATACTCCAGATAAAATGAGTGTATCGTCGCTGTACTCAACGGGAGTGGATAAGCGACCATGAACAGAATCAAACTCCAGCAGATACGCTAAGGTTTCTGTATCTGTCAGGTCATTAACGGCAACTAGTTGCAAATTGTTCGGCTTGCGACGCAGATATTCACGGATGACCAGTCGCCCGATTCTTCCAGCTCCATTAATGGCAAAGCGTTTCATTGTTCTGCTCCTTATTTTAGATGTGGTTATTCAGTGATCCTGACTTAACCAGACAACACTACCAGCTTGTTAGGTAATTCATTTTTTGGGGTCGTTGCCGGATAATGTTCCATCAACACGTTGCCACAGGATTGAATACACTCGATAAATCCTTCTGCAATCTGGTTGCGCTTCACTTGTTGCACAAAAACAGAAACGATCTCCTGCCATTGATCATCGGCAATTTTTTGCGCTATGCCACGATCAGTAAGAATTTCCACGTAGCGCTCCTGAGCGGATACAAAAATCAGTAAACCCGCGCCTTCCTGCGTATGATGCAGGCCGTTCTCCAGGAACTGCCGCCTCGCCATATTGGCGGCGCGCCAATAGCGAACGGATTTAGGAATAATGCGTTGAAACAGTGGCCGCCAGCGAAGCAACAACCAGAACACAACAAAGACCAATAGCTGTAAAAGGGATACTGCGTTACTCTGCCCCCACCAAGGAGTTAGTACGAGCAGCAAAGGTGATACCAAAGCGATCAATGCTGCCCACAGTGCTGGGATGTAGTAATAATCATCACTGTGAGGTGCGAGAACACACACCACCTCAGCATCAGTGAGCCGTTCAACATCACCGATGGCCTGACTAATCTTTTGTTGTAACTGTGTTGAAAAATGCATTACCAACCTCCTGAGGCACCGCCGCCACCAAAACCGCCACCACCACCTCCAAAACCACCACCTCGGCGAGACCCTCCGTGATGACCGTAGAGCCCCCCCATGCCAAAGCGACGTAAAAAAATTAGCGGAATAAAGAAAATAACCCACCAAGGCGGCAGCTCAGTGGATTGATTTTGGGGCGAGTTAAATCGATATTGACCACCCAGAGCCTGAATAATGGCGTCTACGCCAACAGCAATACCCTGATTGAAATTCTCCTCGCGAAAAGATGGCAAAATTACCGTCTGGATGATGTTCGCGGACAGCGCATCGGTCAGCACACCTTCTAGGCCATATCCCACTTCGATGCGAACTTTGCGCAGACTTGGCACCACTATCAACAGCACGCCATTGTTCTCGCCTTTCTGGCCAATACCCCATGCCCGCCCCAACTGGTATCCATAGTCCTCAATGGCCAGCCCTTGCAAATCCTTCAGAATGACCACCACCAGTTGGTTTGTTGTTGCTACCTCGTGTGCCTGCAACTGCGTTTCTAATTTTTTTGCTGTGCTGGCATCAAGCAACCCGGCTTGATCAACCACGCGACCAGTGAGCGGGGGAAAGCTGACAGCTGCGATGAGTGGCAGACTAAGCCAAAGCAATAGCAGGCCAACAATTATTCGCCGTGCATCACTCATTGAAATTTACCTTCGGCGCCTGTTCGGCACTTTGAGTTGTGGCTTCGTAAGTTTCCCGCAGCGGCATATCGCTATAGAGAATCTTGTGCCAGATCAGACCTGGAAAGGTTCGGATCTCGGTATTGTATTTCCCTACCGCTAAAATAAAGTCGCGGCGGGCAACACTGATACGATTTTCTGTCCCTTCCAACTGAGATTGCAGTGCCAGAAAGTTCTGATTGGCTTTTAAATCAGGATAGCGCTCAACCACCACCATTAGTCGTTGCAGGGCAGAACCGAGCTCACTCTGTGCAGACTGAAACTGCTGTAGCAACTGGGGATTATTCAGGACTTCTTTACCCGCCTGAATGGAGCCCACCTTCGCCCTGGCCTCAGTAACGGCTGTCAGTGTTTCCTTTTCATGCGCCGCATAGCCTTTGACGGTGGCGACCAGATTAGGCACCAGATCAGCCCGGCGTTGGTATTGATTCTCTACCTGCGCCCAAGTCGCCTTCACCTGTTCATCGTAGGTCGGAATATTATTAACGCCGCAGCCACTCAACCAAGGCACTGTCAGCAATAGTAACCACAGTGATCGAGTAAAAATACGGTTTGATTTCCATTTGGTAAGTAGCATTCTGTTCTCCTCTAAATGTCTGCCTACTAAAGGCTTGTTAACTAAATCAATTAAATGAACTTATTGGCCACGATCCCCAGCGCGATACCATCTTTAGTGGCTATCTTTGATGATAACCACCGTCTTTGCTCAGGTGCGCGAGGTTATCAAGTTGACATTCCTCACTGTAATGGATCAAACCGCGCTTGAGGTTTTCCAACACCGCTCCTCGTAAAGAGGCCGCGCTGTCCTCAATGTTTTTTTCAATCGTTTCCAGCGAAACTTCCAACAGGTCGTAGGTCACGAACAAATCCTGTTGGTCAAAGGTGATTTCTCTTATCCCCATCAATGCCAACAACGATTCACCCAACACCTTTTTAACATCATCGCCAATAACTTCATTAAGACGAATCCGACGCCGCTTCAACACCTCCTGATTTTTTTGTTTGACTGATAATCCGTGTTGCGGATCGCCGACATACAAATGAGGGTGGGATTGAAAGCGTTTGAGACACTGGGATGAACAAAAGTAGTGATCCACACCCTGATAGTTCAATAACAGGTCACGGTTGATTTTTGACATGTGACAAACAGGGCAATGAATAGTGAGCTCGAGTTTATTCATTAGAGTCGTCTCCTAGTTTACTGACCAACGCCATTTAACAATTGGTAAATCTCACTATCCGTGGTTAGCACCAACGTAGTACTTGGGTCAACCACAGATTTATAGGTCTCCAGCGTTTTGACAAAGGTATACAGCTCTTGTGCTGCTTTGGATTGGTTATACGCTGATGTATATATTTCCGTCGCTTTTGCGTCGGCAACACCCTGGATGGCTTGAATTTTTTGATAAGCCTCTGATTCAATACGTTGAAGCTCCTTTTCTTTATTACCAATAATTTTAGCTGCCTCTCCAGCGCCCTCAGATCGAAAGCGTTCAGCAATTTGCTGCCGCTCACTGATCATCCGCGCATAGATTTTTTGGCGAACACTTTCATTATAATTAATACGTTTAAATCGAATATCCAGTAGTTCTATGCCGAACTCTGAGAGCTTCCCTGATGCTGCTGAATAAATATCTTCTTCTACTTGTCTACGGCCACGCGTTATCGGTAAAAGCCTGCCAATATCGGCATCAACTAACAATGGATCAACCTCAGGCTTTCTACCTTTAGTGGTTCGTATGATCTCTATCAGTTCATGTTTAGCAACGGCATTGCGAGTTTCACTACCAAGAATATCCTCTAATCTGGATTGAGCGCTTCGCTCATCCCTTAATCTTAAAAAATACTGAAGCGGGTCTTTAATACGCCACCGACCGAAAGTGTCAACCGTGATATAAAGCTTATCTTTTGTTGGCATATCATTCGCCGATCCATCCCACAAAAGAATCCTCTTTTCAATTCGGTTAACTTTTTGAATAAACGGTGTTTTGAATTTAAGGCCGGAGTCACTAATAATATCTCCCACAGGCTTGCCGAATTGAGTAATAATTACCTGTTCTGTTTCATCGACGCGAAATACAGATTCATAAGCAACAATCAGCAAAGGAAAAAACAACGCAATAATAATGTAGGCATATTTCATTTTTCATTTCCTTTGATTGAATTCAGTTGCAGCAACGGCAGTATTGACGTCGCTTTGTCATCCAGAATTACTTTGTTTTTAACTCGGGGAAGCACTTCGGCCATCGTTTCAAGATACAATCGCCTCTTGGTGACAGCCGGCGCCTTGACATATTCTGTTAGTAATGCGTTGAACTTGCTGAAATCACCTTCGGCTTGATTGACACGTTGTATCGCATAGCCTTCTGATGATTGAATGGTTTGACTGGCTCTCCCTTTTGCCCTGGGAACAGTTTTATTAAATTCTCCTCTGGCAACGTTAATCATGCGCTCGCGTTCTTGTTGCGCTTCATTCACCTCATCGAACGATGCCTGTACCGGCTTAGGCGGGTTGACATTTTTCAGTTGTACTTGGTCTATGCGCAAACCCATTTCATAAAGATTGGTAACTTCCTGCATTTTAGTCTGTGCACTAGCTTCAATATCCTGACGCCCAATAGTCAACACTTCATCAACCGTTCTATCCCCAATCACTTCCCGCATCACGGACTCAGATATATCACGCAGTGCAGCACCCGGATCACGAACTTTAAAGAGAAAATCGAATGCATTTTCTATACGAAATTGAATTACCCACTCGACTAGAGCTGTATTTAAATCGCCGGTGACTATCGTCGTTTCCAGCTCCCATTCCTGCGGGTTAGTGATTTGTCGATTGAACGTAGCTCCGGGTGTGCCAAAACCAAACTCCTCTTTTAATTGTCGTTTAACAGGAACCTGAACCACAGTGTCAATTCCAAACGGGATTTTGAAATGCAACCCAGGTTCAACCACTTCATGATAATGACCGATGCGTTGTACGACACCGACTGATTCTGCAGATACGGTGTAATAACTGCTGTATGCAATGTAACCCAGTAGCGCAACCACTATACCAAAACCAATTTGGCGCGGAGATACTGGTATATCCGCTAGTTGATCTTTTGATTTATCCATTGTTATTTGCCTTTAAAATTTTAGTAAAATGAGCTTGCCTGCTTTTTGGCTAACTCGTTTGCTCATCAGCGCCGATTTCAAGCACGTTATTGTCTAGATACTGATGGGGAGGAATGATCAAATTCGTCGGTGCGGGAACGGCCTTAAATACCCGCCCGGCAAGATCAAACTTTGAACCGTGACAGGGGCAGAAAAAGAGTGCGTGCTTCACCTCTGCTCGTCCATCCGGTTCGTAGTTAGGTACACAACCCAAATGGGTACAGATACCCACGGCCACAAAAAACTCTTCTTTGATACTGCGATAAGTATTCTTGGCGTATTCAGGTTGTTGATTAAATTTAGAATCAGGATCTCTTAATTCTTCTCTATGCTCTTCCAGAGCAAGATTTTTTAAGTTTTCGCCAGTACGTCTAATTATCCACACAGGTTTTCCCTGCCACTCCACGGTAATCATGGCGCCTGGCTCAATTTTGCTGATATCTACCCGCACCGGAGCACCAACGGCTTTTGCCTTGGCACTGGGATTCCATGATTGAACAAAGGGTGTGGCAACGCCTACCAGACCAGCACCGGCAACAAAGGAGGTAGCGCCTATCAAAAACCGTCGCCGAGGTTCATTTACTTCAGCCATTCCATGCTTTTCCTTTATTTATTTGCTGCATCACCACAGTGGTAATTGACTGCGCATCACACCCATTCGCCCTTAATAAGCCTGCCGTATTCAATGTGCCGCCCTGATTGCAGTAACCAAAAGCGACACATCGATCGATGCCAAGATCCAATGGGCGGCAGACACCGAGCAATGTTTCCGGTCGCAAATGCGATACAAAAATTCGCA
>ERZ1027208.324-NODE-324-length-20002-cov-8.014639_pt1 | contig 20002 bp, 22 predicted proteins | sample MGYA00520867_ERZ1027208 | MGnify/ENA primary metagenome ERZ1027208 (study PRJEB33311, sample SAMEA4378413) | marine metagenome | biome: Marine biome; feature: Fjord; material: Water | collected 2014-07-20T08:00:00Z/2014-07-... | depth 75 m ...
GCTTTTCTCCTTGTTTGCGTTGCAATGATGGTCACTTTGCAGCTGGCTAAGGCCCGGCCACACCGAAGGCGAAGCGCAGCGGAGAGGGGCAGGCACCGGTCTTTTTGCCTCGCGAGGAATGGCCCACCCCTGTTCCTTGGTGGGTCAGGGGAAAAAGATCGGCGACAACCTTTGTGGACGGGACGACAGCTGCGACCAGCATGTCATGCAACTCAGACGCCCGGAGAAGTGCGGCGGCCGCGAAGGAAACTGGGCGAACAGCCGACAGAGATGCTGCGGGGTGCGGTGTCTTCTCTGTCCTCTTGCCCCGATCCGAACCCGGACGAGTCAGAGCTTTGCCTGATCCTGTCTCATGTGCCGCGACGGCTGGTTCCCGTGGCAACGCGATGTGTGTTGTCTGGATGAGCCGCAGGGAGACCGTCGAAGCATCGATACCGTGCTGGGCTCACCCGGATTTCGAACAGAACCTCCACGGCAGCCTGATAACCTGCGATCCGCGCATCACGACCATCACTGGCCCTATGCCAGCTGTGGCCAATGCAATCCGGAAGTCGCCGAATATCATCTTTTAGCAAATGATGACGGGGCATTCCTACATGGCGGTCATCAGGATGGTGTTGCCGTCTTTCTTGGCCCTGACAACATAGTCAGTTCCCAGATTGCCATTCGCGCCGTCGCGGTTTTCGACGATGACGGGCTGCCCCTAGGCTTTTGAAAACGCATCAGCAAACGTGCGCCCCAAAGTATCGGAGCCACCGCCGGTCGAAAGCGGAATGACGATCTTGACGGTATCCATAGGCCAGTCGGTTTCTTGCGCCATGACAGGCATGAGGCCAGCCATGCACATTTTGGTAAACATTTGATTCCTCCCTTTTCCCGCGGAAACTCTATGAAGGGCGGACCCGGTTCGCTATGCTCCAATCGGACTAGCGCTATGTGGCCCAGGAATGGCTGACAGGCCGTTTTGGACGCTGCGGCAAGATCGCGGCACTGCGACAAGAGCAGCAATCATCGTGGGACCGAGAAGCCGACCTGGTGAAATGCCCGTTCCATGCGGCTGCGCCAAATGTGCTCCGGATCAGCGCTTTTAGATATGCCGTCAGGTAGCTGGGATATCTGGCGGTGGACAGTATCGCCATGCTTGGCACACCGTTGAGCATCGCCGTTAATATCATCGTGGTCTATATCCTGTTCGGGGCCGTTCTGATGGCCACCGGCGGGTAAAAATGGTTCACCGATCTGTCAACAGCACTGGTCGGTCACAGCCGGGGCGGTTCGGCAATAATCGCCATCGTGTCCTCGGCACTGTTCGGGTCCATATCCGGTAGTGCGGTGGCCAATGTGGCATCGACCGAGGTCATTACAATCCCCTTGATGAAACGTGGCGGGTTCACCCCCCATATGGCTGCCGCGTTTGAGGCCGTGGCATCGACCGGCGGGCAGATGATGCCGCCGGAAATGGGGGCCGCCGCCTTTCTGATGGCCGAGTTCCTGCAAGTTTCCTACACTGAGGTGGTGATTGCCGCGATCGTGCCCTCGGTTCTGTTTTTTCTCGCGGTTATTATCTAGGCTGATCTTGAAGTGCGGGTGTCGAATATACCGCCAGTGCCAACCGAAATAATCCCGCCGCTGCGCCAGGTCCTGCGCGACGTATGGTATTTCCCGATCCCGTTCTCGGTTCTGGTCGGCACAGTGCTTTTTCTAAACAAGTCCCCCGCCGAAGCGGCGATGTGGGCCACGCTGGCCCTGATCGGGATGAACACCGCCTTCGCGTACAAGGGCCATCGCATCCGGCTGGCGGATCGCTGGCATGCCTTGATGCAAACAGGGAACGGCTGTGTCGAAATCATCGTGATCGGCGCCGTCGCCGGGCTGATGACCGGCATTCTTCAGGTAACTGGGCTGGGCTTCGGGCTGACCTATCTGCTGGTCAGTTTCGGGCATGGAAATCTATTCCTGTTGCTGCTCGTCACCGCAGTTATCTGCATTGTTCTGGGTATGGGGATGCCCACCACCGGGATCTATCTGCTGGTGGCAACCCTCGCGGCCCCGCCGCTTCTGGAACTGGGCGTACAACCGATGGCCGCGCATTTCTTCATCTTCTATTTTGGAATGCTGTCGATGATCTCGCCGCCGGTTGCTGTCGCCGCCTTTGCCGCGGCAAGCATCGCGGGAGCCAGCGCGATGCAAACCGCGCTTACCTCTGTGCGGATCGGCTGGCCCGCATTCATCCTGCCGTTCCTGTTCGTCTATTCGCCGTCGCTGTTGCTGCAAGGCGGAGTTGGCGAAAGCCTGATAGCCGTGGTCACGGAGATTGCCGGGGTCTGGTTGATCTCGATCGTGATTGCCGGGTATTTCTCGGAACCACTCGACCGGATTGGCAGGATCTGGGCGTTGATCGCCGGGGCGATGGTGCTTATCCCGTCGGGGGCCTTCGCGCATGCCGCATGGGTGGAAGCCATTGGCACAGGCCTTGCGGTGGCATGGGTGCTGTTCATCCGCAGAAAAGGCGCACAGGGCAAGATACTGCCGAAACTCGACTAGCCGGTATCGGCCAGCGGACCGCTTTTGGTGGCCTTCTTGCGGAAAGAGGGCGTTGAGAGTATTAAGTGTGGGCCGCTTCCGCCCCGCATACTATCGCCATAGTTAGGACAATATGCCCGATACTTTTGATCCCGATATTCCATATTCCGAACGATCTCTGGCGATCGCCTGTACCCGCGGACGCCATGCCATCGTGACCCAGTTCAATGAGTTGCTGGCCGAGGCACACCTGACAGAACAGCAGTGGCGCGTTCTTCGGGTGATCTCGGATTACGGCCCGGTGGCGCTCAGCGAGGTTTGCCAGCGGTCCTGTATCCACAAGGTCAGCATGACCCGCATCATCCGCGCCCTGACCGAGCGCGGATATATCGAGAGCAAAAGAAATACCGAAGATCTGCGGGCCTATAATGTTGAACTGACCCCCTCTGGTCATGAATTTCTGGAACAGATGAAGCCACGGGCAAACCGTATCTCACGCGATATCGTCGAGCGGTTCGGGGCAGAAAAATCGGCCCAGCTGCTAAGCCTTTTGAAAGAGTTGGCGGCGCTCAAGGCCGACTGACCGTCACGCCTGTTCAGCCGGAATTTCCAGCCGGAGCCCTTCCAGCCCGGAATGGACCTCGATCTGGCAGGTCAGCCGCGAATTGGGCCGCGGATCCAGGGCGAATTCGATCATGTCCGCTTCGTCTCCCTCGGCAGGGCCGACGGCATCAAGCCACTCGGCATTAATATAGGCGTGGCAGGTGGCGCAAGAACACGCGCCGCCGCATTCCGCGACGATCCCGCGGATGCCGTTCGACACGGCACCCTCCATGACCGATCTGCCTTCGGCCACATCGACGGTCCGTTCGGTTCCATCCGGTTCGACATAAGTAATAGTGACCATCCGGCCCTCCTTTGATTTGTCTGGGCGGCACTGGTCCGCCGGTCGTATTCAGAATGTTTTCGGATCCCATAGCGGATCGCCGAGCATTTCTTGCGCCGGGCGCCTGGGCTGTTCGAGCCAGCGTTTGGCAAGCATGAACGCGCGCGCATCGTTGATCGCATCCACGGCGATCAAACCGCTGTCATCGAAATACCAGATGCTGACGGCACCGGGCCGCCCGCCCGAACGCTGAACGATGTGGGTATAGCCACGGCTCAGCCCGGCAATCTGCAATTTGCACTGATACTGATCGGACCAGAACCACGGGACCGGGGCGTAGCCCTGCACACAGCGCCCGGTCAGACTGTCGGCCAGATGCTCGGCCTGCGCGATCGCATTTTGCACCGATTCAAGCCGCGTCGGCTGGCCCTGAAACGGGAACCGCGCGCAGTCGCCCGCCGCATGGATACGTGGATCGGAGGTGCGGCACATCTCATCCACCAGAATACCCTGATCGCAGTCGATCCCGGCGGCGTCGGCCAGATCCTGGTTCGGCAGTATGCCGATCCCGACCACCACCAGATCGATGTCGATCGCGCGCCCGTCGGCAAAGATCGCCCGCTCCGCCACACCGTCCTTGCCTTCAAACCGCTCCAGCCGGGTATTTTCCAGTATCCGCACCCCGTTGCCCTGATGCAGGTTGCGAAAATGATCGGCTGTCTCGGCACAGGCGACGCGCCCCAGAATGCGTTCTCCCTGTTCGGCGATCGTCACATCCAGTCCCTGACCACGCGCAACGGCTGCGGTTTCCAGCCCGATATAGCCGCCGCCCAATACCAGCATGCGCCGGCCTGGCGCCATCAGGGCCCGCAGCCGGTTGGCATCGGCCATTTCACGAAAACAAAGGATATTGTCGAAGCCGTTCACGAGCGCCTCGGGCAAAGCCCGCGGTCGTGCCCCGGTGGTCAGAACAAGCTGATCATATCCCAACGGCACCTCGTGCCCGGTCAACTCGACCTGCTGCGTAACCCGGTCAATGGCCAGCGCCCGGCACCCGGTGATCAGTTCGACCCCGATCGCGGCATAGGCCTCGGCAGGCTTCAGATACAACCGTTCGCATTCCATTTCGCCGGTCATGTATTTCTTTGACAAGGGCGGGCGCTGATAGGGCGGATCCGTCTCGTCGCCAATCAGGACAATGCGGCCGACATGACCGTTTTCGCGCAGCCGCGTCGCAACCGACGCCCCGGCCTGCCCTGCCCCAAGGATCACAATGGTTTGCGCTTGTGTGGCCATGATCATCTCTCAACAGGCGTTTCCAAGCAGGAATTCGTCTTCGAATTCCCCCAACGAAACCTTGATGCGGATCTCGTTGAGCACCTCGCATTCCAGTGTCGCTGACCCGGCGAGCGTGTGGCCGTCGGCAATCTTGCTGACCTCGCGCGCGAATTCCGTGGCCTGGTCGCGCGTCAGACGCCAGATCAGGCGCCTGCCGGATGTGCCATCGCGCCACAGCCCCGGCGGAGTGGTCTCTTCTACAAGGCGAACCGTGGTATCTTCGGAAAACACTCCGGACCGTTCGAGATCGATCGCGTCTCCCGTGCGGGCAAATCCGGCCAGCAGATCGGCAAACCGCGCAAGGTCCGCCGCGTTGCCAAGCACCAGAAGGATCGGGTGAAAATCGCACGGCATGAAACGCATCCGCAGCATGGCGCAGCTCCTATTCAGACCGGGGGACAAGTTGGTCGATTTCCTGACTGTGGATCAGTTCGAGTTCATCTCCGGTGGCCGCATCCGGGAACTGCAGTTCGACCCACTGACCGTCTTGCATGTTTTCGACCACGGTTCCGAGGCGCCCGTCTTTCAGCCGCAGCACATCGCCCGTGGCGATCTGCATCAGATCTACGCCGATACCGATATCGACATTCCCTTTGGGTTGCATGATTGGTACTCCGTTGAGGATCAGAAAAACGCCGTCAGGCATTTCGCCAGCAGAACATTCTGATCGAGAATGATCCGGCGGTGCCGCACCTGCATCCGGCCGCCATCGCGGACCAGGGTGTCATAGCGGCGACCAACGAAACTGTAATGCTCGTGCTCCACCCGGTTCTGATAGATATAGAAGCGGCAACTCGTGTTGATTTCAGTCGCATTGGCGGCATCGGGGAAAGCCGAGGTTACCTGCACATTGGTCACCAGATGTGACACCCGTGACAGCGGTTCCTCTGCGTAGTGAACACCCGTCATGATCTGTTCGACCCGCTTTTCAAGCGTCCATTTGTCTTCGTTGAACCAGCTCATGCCTTCTTCTAGAAGCGTATCCTCACGGTCTTGATGCATGCCGAATTTGACGTTGCGGCGCATCGGCATGAAATACACGATGTCGTCGTGCATCAGGTCCAGCCATTCGTCGAACCTGCGTTCATCAAGCATGGCCGCTTCGTCGTAAAAGAATTCCTCAACCTCCTGACGCAGACGGAAATAGGCGTCGTCGCGGATGATCGTGGGGGTATGTTCCTTGATATCCATTCAGGTTTTCTCCTTCAAAATCTTGCGCTTGTTGGGTGTTGAGCTGCCCTGATGCGCAAAACAGCCGACATCGATAATCGTGCCGCTGACCGCTTCGGCCTCGGGCGACATCAGATAGGCAATGGCATTGCCAAGATCGGTGCCATTGGCGACGCGTCCGGCGACGGTGCCCACCGCGTCAGGGCCAAGTTTTGTGCGATCCCCCTGCACACGCCCAAGGCTCATCCCCGCGACGATGCCCCCGCCGCCGGGAATGACGGTGTTGACACGGATCCGGTCGTGGAAGTGGTCAAGCGCCATGGCGGCCGACAGGGCAATGATCCCGCCCTTGGTTGTGGCATAGGCCGCCATGTTCTCCTTGCCCCATCCGGCGCCAGACCCCACGTTGACGATGCAGCCGCCGCCTTGTTCGGCCATGTGCGGGATCACCGCGCGGGCCATCAGATAGGGGCCGCGCAGATTGACCGCGACGATCCGGTTCCAAAGATCTGGCTCCGTGTCCAGGATCGTGCCCAAGGGGCCGATCGCAGCATTGTTGACCAGCCCGTCAATCCGGCCATAACGCTCCAGCGTCGCCGCGAGAACGTGTGCGACATCCGTTTCATCGGAGACATCGGCCTCCAGCAGGGCCACATCCAGACCGTGTGCCTCGGCCTCGGCCCGAAGGCCGGGAATGGCATTTTGCGCGGTGCTGGAAACCTGTGGCGTCTCAAGCCCGAAGGCCACGACCGAATAGCCCTTCGCCGCGAGGCATAGGGTAATTTCGCGCCCGAGACCAAACGTGCCACCCGTGACGATGACAACCCCGCGCGTCATTGCGGCGATCCCTTCTTGGTGGCGGCAAAGCGCGGGTCGTTACGACCGAGCAGCTCATCCCAGTCGGCGCAGTCCAGATAGGCCTTCCAGCGCCGGTAATATCCGCGGGCCATATGCTCGGTCATTTTCGTGTTGACCCTGCCCCGCACCGTCAGACCGTTCACCTCAGGGTCCAAATGGGCCTGATCGCGGGCAAGTTGGTAGTTGAACGCATAGCGCCGCGCGATGGTGCCGGTGCTGGCCTTGGTCGCATACAGCCAGTTTTCCATATCGTCCTGCTCGGTCATTCCGGCAGGCCCGGAATAACGCATGTAGAACCGGCGCAGGAAATCCTTGACCTTGGTCGGGGCGTCGGCATCGACAAAGAAGAACCGCCAGCCCTCGGTTTCGGTCGGGCTGTGCGGATGCCAGACACACAAATTGCGTGGCTGACGCCCGTGATAGGACGTGTTCGGAAAAATCGTGCCCGTAAACGGCAGCAACCGGGCGTCATCCCCCAGACGCTGGTTGCGCTCTTCATGACAATGACGGAAATAGGCCTCGATTTCCGGGTCGTTGGCGAACTGGCTGACATATTCGGCCCCCATCGCCTGCACGGCGGAATGCACACCATGCCCCGCGGCAAAGCCGATCCAGACATGCTTTGCCATCTCCAGCTCATTATCCCGCCGACCCTTGATGCCCTGCCGGGCCGATGGTCCGATACCGATCAGATCCACCGAGCGGTGGCTTGGATTGTGATAGGAATCGCCCAGAAAGTTTTCAGCAGCAAATTTCCAGTTCGACGGAAAGACCCATTTATGAACGCCGATCACCTCTGAGCCGCCCGGCCGCCCGTCACGACAGTCGAGCGCCTGATCCAAATGCAGCTTCGCCTCGCCAAGATAGGTTTCGAAATCCGGCGCGTTCTCATCCCACGAGGCCCAGATCGTTCCCTTGTAATTGACCATTTTGGGCACTTCGATCAGCGACCACTTTTCGCGATCGAGAACGCCGTCGTACAACTCTTTATATTGCGGGATGCCACGCACCTTGCCGTCTGTCGCATAGGTCCAGGCATGGTATGGGCAGGTAAAGAGCGAGGTGTTGCCCTGGTCGTAGCGGCAGACCTTCATACCGCGATGGCGGCAGGAGTTCAGAAAGACGTGGATCACGCTGGCTTTGTCGCGGACCAAAATCACCGATTCCTCACCCATCCGCGAGCTGAAGAAATCGCCCGGATTGGGGATCTGGCTTTCATGGCCGACAAACAGCCAGGCGCGGGTGAAAACCGTCTGAAGCTCCTGGCGATAGATTTCCTCGCTGACGAAAGCGCCGCGATCCAGAACGCCTTCGTCCAGATCTGTCATGCTGGTGGCGTCGAATACCTTGTTCATTCATAGTCTCCAGTTCTTGTTTGCTGCCTGAAAGAATTCACTGACGCAGCAGGTTGGATTGGGCTCTCAGGCCAGCACCCGGCTGGCCGGGATCAGGCGGTCTTTGCCGGGTGCGAACGGGCGAGCCTCATCAGGGTCGGCAATAGGCCCAATGCGGAGAATGCCAGCGCAATGATACTGTCATGGCCGAACCAGACGGTTGCCCCGCCGCAGATCACCGCCAGCACGATTAACAGCACCGCGTTGAGCCATTCCGGTATGAACGACAGTGTGCTCGACAGCATCGACGCCCGTAAAAGCATGACCGCCGCCGCGCAGTTCGCCAGGACGATGCCGATCTGCACGGGCGTGCCATCGAGCAGAAGCGCGGGATTATAGACCCACAGGAAGGGCAGCAGATAGGCACTGATCCCCAGACGCAAACCATAATAGCCGGTCGTCCACATATTCGCTCCTGCGACCTGAGCGGCCACGATGCTGCCCATGGCGATCGGAGGGGTAATCATGCTCATCAGGCCGAAGTAAAACAGGAACAGATGCGCCCCGAGCGGGTCTACACCCAGGTCAATCACCGTCGGCGCTACAATGGTGACCAGCACGACATAAACGGCCACGGTCGGCATCCCCATTCCCAGCACAATCGACACCAGAGCCGCGACCAACAGCATCATGAACAAGCCGTAGGCAGAGGCGAGATGGGTTAGAAGAAGCGTAAGCTGGAAGGCAAAGCCGGAGGAATTCATCACGCCGATCACGGCACCGGCGCCCGCGCCGATCAGGATGACGGGGATAGATTCGGTTCCCGATCCCTTGATCACCGCCCAGATGTCCGCCATTTTCGGGCGGAACTCGCTGCGCACGACATAGGCCAGAAACAGGATCCCGGTGACCACGATGGCCGAACGGCCGGGATCATAGCCCACAATGAACATCAGATAGATCATGATGACCAGCGGGACGAAAAACACCCAGCTTCCGTTCAGCGTTTCCTTAAGGCTCGGCAATTCCTCGTCACCGAGCCCCCGAATGTTTTCGCGGGATGCGATCGCGTCGATCTTCACGAAAAGAACGATGTAATAGAGAAGCGCCGGGGTGATCGCGGCCAGGACAACCTCGCTATATGGAATTTGCAGAAACTCGGCGATGATGAACGCCGTGGCCCCCATGACCGGCGGCATGATCTGGCCTCCGTTCGAGGCGACGGCCTCGATTGCGGCGGCCTGGTAGTCCTTGAAGCCGGTCTTTTTCATCAACGGTATGGTGACGATCCCGGTCGACAGAATATTGGCGACAGTTGAGCCGGAAAGCATCCCGAACGCGGCCGAGGCGAACGATGCACCTTTGGCCGGTCCACCCCGCCAACGGCCCAGCATTCGCATTGCCAGATTGGTGAAAAATGTCATTCCGCCCGCAACTTCCATCATCTTGCCGAAGAGAATGAAAGGCAGCACCAGGTTGATGATAATCCTCAGGACGATACCCGGAATTCCGCTGCTATCGGCATAAAGATAGAGGACCGTTTTGGCGGGCGGAAACACTTCGGCCTGAAACACGCCAGGCAGATGGTTGCCCAGAAAGCCGTAGGCGACAATCACGCCAACCAGTCCGGTGATGATAACACCGCCCGATTTGCGCAGCGCCTCCATCATCAGGCCGATCGCCAGAATGCCCGGCACCCACATAGCAGGAGTGCGATAGGCCATCATCAACATCCACTCTTCGAAGTTCAGCGCATACCAGAACCAACTGGCGCTGGCGGCAAGTGCCAGTGCCAGATCCACTGGCGCACTGCGGTCCGAATATGGGTGTTTTAGAAACGCAATCCCGATTGCCAAGCCGACGATGATGGCGATTATCTGCTGGGTGACCAGCGAAACGCCCAGCATTTCCGGGATATTCATGACCCAGGCTATGGCCAGGCCACACAACAGGATCACGAACAGATCCAGCACTCGCTGATTGAGCGTTGTCATCACATGGCTCCTTGTTGCCCCCTTCACACGGCTCCGCGCGCGAGGGGGGACGAGGGTTGCAGATCGTGGGGGGGGTTACTTCAGACGCGCCTGGGCGGCCTCGTGTGCATCAGTCCAGAGGCCGACCTCTTTGTAAAAGCGGACCGCGCCGGGATGGTAAGGAACCGTCGGCTCCTCAAGCGCAAGTGCTGCCTGCGCAACGCTGCGCAAAGGGGGGTAATCCTTCGTCAGCTTTTCCCAGTTTTCATAGAGCGCCTTGGTCAGGGTATAGGCATCGTCATCGGAGATCACAGTGCTGGTCATCAGCAGGGTGTCGTAGTTTACGATACTGGTTTCACCCACGATAAATGGTCGTGTGGCGACAGGTTTGGCGACTCCCAGACGGGTTCCCGGCACTTCGGCACCATAGAATGCCTCATCTGCGGCCACACCGTTCGCAACCACGCGGATACCCCCGGCAGCAGAACCGTTTGCCTCGATCAGTTGGGGCATCGTCACGGCAACCGGCGCAGCATCGGCCCGGCCCTCGACCACGGCTCGAATGCCATCCAGCAAGCCGCCTGACTTGGCGAAATCGACATCCTCAGGCGTAAGGCCGGCGCTTTTCAGCATGGCCTTGTTAAGCTGGGTCAGGGCAACGTTGGTGGGCATGTCGCCCATGATCCGCTTGCCCTTCAGCTCTTCCATCTTGCTGATGCCGGAATTGCCCGAAACGATGAAGGCGTATGGCAATATCCAGATCCGGCCAAGCGTGCGAAGATCCTTGCTCGCCTCGGGAAAGCTCTCACCAGTATAGGCCAGCCCGGCATCCATCGACGATGACAGGCCCAGCGTCATTTCGCCGTTGTTGATCATCGGCAGATAGATCGATGATCCGCCCTGCGGTTGTGCCGTCGATCGAACTCCGAGCGTTTCCTGATACATTTTAGCCAGGCCGCCACCGATCAGAAAGAACGTCGATCCAGCAGGATTCGTCCCGATCGTGATGCTTTTCAGCTCTGCATGTGCAGCAGACGAAATTGCCGCAACCGACAGAATCCCTGCCGCCACGGTCTTCACAAGAATATTCATGTAGTCCTCCCTGATTGGTCGTCCGGGCTTTCCTCCCTGCCCGGTGCGATGTCGAATCCGACGATTTGTCGCAGGTCAAGGTTTAGCATCGGCCCAAATTATAGTCAACATGTTTATTATATTCCGGAGAGTAGACAGTCCGCCTGGCAAATTTTTGATGATAATTCATTTTAATACATGTAGTTATGTGGGCCGTATGAACATGACTGCATTTCGTCAGCTATCGCCCGGCGAACTGGTCAAGTGACATTCAGCACAGCCTGCGCAAGCGCGCCCCGGAAATGCGATGCACGGCTGTCGCGTTGGGCGCCGTTTGTTGCCCTTAAATATGACATTAGATGCCAGCTCGTCAGAGTTCTTCCCTGCTTCGCAGTGCAATCCGGTCAACTGCGGTAAGCAGGCGGGACTCCTTTTCAAACGCACGAAGCTAGGGCCTGTTGACGTTCATCTGAGTTGAGTGATTGATGCGGCCAGTGAAATGAACGCCTTGAAGCTCTGGTCGGTCTTGCACGAGCGCATGGCGATGCCTCTGTTTTCCTTGAGATTTCCGAAATGGTTTTCGATCAGATGACGCCATTTGTAGGTTTCCTTGTCGAACTCGGCAGGAAAGCGGCGGTTGGATTTTGGCGGAATGACCGGGGCAATGCTCCGTTCGGCCAGCGCGGTTCGGAGCCAATCGGCATCGAAGGCGCGGTCCGCAAGCAGGTGATCTGCGGCGAGGCTGTCGATCAACTCCGGCACGCCGCGCAGGTCATGCGCTTGCCCCGGCAACAGGCGGAAATCGACAAGGTTGCCAAGCGCGTCGGTCAGGGCAACGATCTTCGTCGTCATGCCGCCGCGCGAGCGCCCTATGGCCTGGCTCTGAGTCCCCCTTTTGCGCCCTGGCCGGAGCGGTGGACCTTGACGATGGAACCGTCGATCATCGCGTATTCGAAATCGGCGTCCGCAGCCAAGGTCCTGAACATGCTGTAAAAAGCGTCAGCTTTCACCCACCGCCGGAACCGTTTGAAGACAGAATTCCACTTCCCGAATTCGACGGGCAGTTCCCGCCATTGCGCACCGGTTCGCACAATCCACAACACAGCTTCCATGAACAGGCGTGGATCGCGTCCGGTTTGGCCGGGATCTGTGGCCTTGCCAAGGCAGAAAGGTTCGATGATCGCCCATTGGGCGTCGGTCAAGACATGACGGGTCAAGGTTGCCCTCCTCTGTTTGCAACCTTGATTCAGAACTCACAGGATTTGGGAAGCCTGAACAGATCCAATGGCCACTCCCGCTTGCCATCTGATCGCCGTGGCACAGGTGTGAGAAACTCGCTTGTAGCTCCCATCGAGAAACTCCCTCAAATCAATGAAGGGCTTCAATCGCAGAACAAACCTCAGTGCGGAAGGATGGGTGTCGTAGTACCCTAATAAAAGAGAAATTACCGCTTCTGGCCTATTTTGGCGATTTCTGTGCCTCTATTTAGGATATGTCCACAGGTTTCGGCGACCTTCGGATGAGTGGTTCCGTCTGCCAAATCTCTTGCGCGCGGAGCAGAAGTGCATGTCGATCAGTGTTGGAGCCGAGTTCTTCAATTGCGCGTCGTGCCGCATGAAGCGCTCTCTCGGATGGCACAAGTCCAGTTGTTCCGAGCCCTCGTGTTCTAGCTCGGCGGCCTATGGCTCCCTGGTCTGCATATCGATATTCATGAAGTCGGGCCCAGCTCTGGAGATTCTCCAAAGCCTCACTCTGTCGCGGAAACGTACGCAACAGACTCCGCGCTGCCCGGTTGTTTCGCGCCACCCGATAGGCAGTGCGAAGCAACGGGTGCTTTGATCCGAGTTCAATCGCAGCGAGAACAATTGTTCTTTGGGCTTGGTTCTCAGAGATCAGCGCATCTGCATCCGCCAATTTCCACAATCGCAGAAGGTCTGACGTTTGTCTGAACTGATGCAGGCTTTGTTGGTCGCCAGAGACTACAGCTGACGCCAATCTTTTAGCCCCCTGAACCGCACGCGCTTTCATACGCTTTGAGATACCAGCATGCGGACATGTCGATACCAGAGACCGACCGCAACTTTCACAGTTTGTCGACCAAGCAAACCGCCAGTGGCGCAATACCAGATCCGGCGTTTGCTCTTGGCAATATGTGCAGGTCTGAAAGTCATGTGTTGCCAGATAGTTCAATGAGCGGGCGCTCAAATTTGGCAATGTCATCGCCGCAATCTCGGTACGTTTTCTTCCAACAGCCGCGCACAATCGGTCTACACAAACTTGCTCAAGGTCGCTCGAGCGGTCGGGCACCCTGCCCCTTTGCAAGCCAAGATAGCCGCACAGTTCTTCGGTTGAACAGTGATTGGCTTGTGCCAGCCGGGTAAGCCAGCTCGAAAGCAGTTCATCGCATAGGGGTGGTGGTCGGCGGGGCAGAAGCTTGATGGTCACTCGGCCTCAACGGCCGTCTCAAGCGGAACCGTCCACGCATGTTTGTTCCAGGTCGGCCGCCATGTCGCGACAGCCTCATCCGTAATCCTCTCTTCCCCAGAATGAATCGCATCGATGGCCAGAGACTTAATCATGATAAAGACGCGGGACGTGACCCCGCCGGTCACCTTCAGGATGGTTCGGAGCGAAGCAACGGTCAGGCCCGAAGGTTTTTCCAGCGCCATGGCCGCGATCAGTGTTTGGATCAGACGTGAGAACTCTACATCGTCTTCCCAAAGCGGCAAAAAATGTTCATCCAACCGGCGCGCAAGCTGGTCATCGCCACGGACGGCATCAAGCGCTTCGTTAACGCCAAAGACCACGAGCGATACGCTAAGCTCATTTGCGAGGAACCGTAGCATGTTGAGGAACCGACGTTGCTCCCTGTAACTGCCGGCAAGCAGATTGTGCACCTCGTCAATCATGAGCATTTTCAGGTCCATGTCTCTGAGATGGTTCAGCGCCCGAACCTCCAGTTCCGAGACTGTGCGACGCCCCCACATGGGCGCGCCAATCGTAGATAGTAAGTGTTGGTAGAACCTTCTCTCATCCGGCGCGGGTGGTGCCTGAAGCAGCAATACAGGTGTCTTGGTGATCCCGAGATCACTCTTGTATTGAGTGGGATACTTGCTCGCCATACGTTTGGCGATCATCGTCTTCCCGATGCCAGAGCTCCCATAGACCATCAAACCTGGCATGCGACTTTGTCGCGGTGTTTCCATCAATGATGTCAATCGATTGAGGACAATCGTTGCACGATCAAAAGCGATCCAATGGTCGCTGCGAATGCGGTCAATTCTTTCGTTTTGGGTCATGAAATTCATCTATGGGATAGGTTGGAAGATCAGGGTTGCCGGTATCAATCGCGAACATTTCACGAGAAGGGTCGCGCTGCTTTGGGGCCTTTGACAGGCGCGCATCCCGCTCTTTACCCAGCCTGGCTGCCTTGGTTTTCTGGCGCGCTGCCTCGGCCAGACGCCTTTGCGCGTCTACCATATCAAACAGCGCCTTTTCGTGGATCCGCCCACCGTGCTTTTCTTTCCATTCTTTGCGGGCGCGGCGACTTTCCCAAAGAGAGATTTCGGGATGACTGAGATTTCGGTAGCGCGCTTCGATCATGCGACCATCGTCTACCTGCACCCAAATCTTCGATAGGTTCCGCGGATCAAATCTGACTTGCGCCTTCTCTTTGCCCCGCCCGATCAAGGACGCAAACGCATCATTCCAGTAGCGCACTTCAAAAAGCGTGATCCCTGTGCGGCCAAGCTTGCGCCATTCAAAAGGCATGAAGCTCGATCGAAACGCGTCCACATCGACAACTTGCCGCCCTGCTGTATCGCCACCCAAATCGCTCCAGGCAGCAAGAGGTGTCCGGCCAAGAGCCCGATGCGGGGTGTTGTGATACCGACAGATTTCAAGATGAAGCCAGTCTTCAAACTCAGCAAGCGTCAAAGTCGCGTTTTGTTCGCTGTTATAGTCACCCTTGTCTTTGGGTGACGAGTGCGTGGTTCCAGGCAATACGTGAACCGAACCCATAGTTGTACCGATCAAGCGCTCAATGTGACCTCCGTAATGCTTGCCGCCCTTGGGACGATAGGAAACATCAATGCCCCAATCCTCGCACGCGGACTTGAACGCTCTGCTGCGGAACTCCTGGGCATTGTCCACATGAACAGCCTTCGGAATACCAGCCGTAGGCCAGGTAAGCTCTTCAAGGGTGCCGGGCACATGCACTGTCTTTCGGCGCACGCAATGGTCGAGACAAAGCGCAACCGACAGAACGGACGGTGCATCGAAACTCACGTATACGCCCAACACCACACGCGTGGTGACATCGATCGCCATCGTCAGGTTCGGCCGCGCAAGAGGCTGTCGATCGATGTGATCGACCAAAAATACATCGGCCTTGGTATGATCGATTTGCACGACGTCGAGTGGGTCGGGAACGTCGAGTTTGCCAGGACGCGCTGCGAACAATTGTCCAGCTACGTCCGCGCCATGTCGCTTTGAGATGACCTTACGCTGGTCCATCGCATCTAGCCGCCGCTTAACTGTTCGACGGGTCGGAGGCTGGAAGCCCTTTGCATCACACTCTGAGCGTATCTCACGCCAAATGCGCAAAAAACTTGAACGTTCTCGAACCAGATAGTAGCGGCTAAGGGTGGTGCTGATGATGCGCTCCACATCCGGAGCAAGACGCCCTTTTCCAGGTTTAGGCCCGCGCCGACCCGGTTGCAGCGCAACGGATCGAGCATCGTTCTCTTTGAGACGACGGTAAAGCTTCCAAGTATAGCTTTTGGAAAGACCCAACTCCCATGCCGCGTCGCCAATGGCACGACCAATTGGGTCGCCCTTTTTTTCAAGCTCAAGAAGCGGCCGCAGAATAGCAGCACGATGTTTCGCAACGGCTTCAGATTTCACAGCGCGTCTTCATCACAAATCGCCGAAAGTTATCCACAGATAATCTTGTATCCTAAATTAGGGTACAGTATCCTAATTAAAGGTACAATGCCACAAATAGAGGTACAAGCAGCCATTGAAAAGTCAGGGAAAAATTAGCCTCTATTCTCTTTAATTAGGGCACAACGACACGAATTGTGGAAAAGGCGTTGATGTTACTCAAATTTGAACTTGACACCCATAAAATTAGACCTCTACGTTTATGGTGGAACGGCAGGAACAGAGGAGGCTCCCGTCATCCATGAACACAATCTGGAGGAACACCATGTCACGAACATCCATGAACACAATCTGGAGGAACACCATGTCACGAACATCCATGAACACAATCTGGAGGAACACCATGTCACGAATTTCATATCCGACCGACCTGCGCACGCAGGCCAGAACTAGGGCGCTCTGCCTAGCCCTGGTGGCTGGCCTTGCCGCCCCCGCCATGGCGCAGGACAAGACGTCGTTCAGAGAGCACAGCGGTGTATTGCCCGATGGTACGTCCTGGCTTATCCGTGTCCCCGCAAACTGGAACGGACGGCTGCTACGCGACCTTGATTTCGCTAGCTTCATCCATGTTCCTGGCTACGCCCCGCGTTACGACGATCTGTTGGCGCGCGGCTATGCCTTCGCCGGTCTGGCCCGCCATCCACTGCGGCTCTGGCAGTACGATCCGCAGCGCGAGATCCTGAACCTCGAAACCGTGCAAGACACGTTCACCAAACTCGAGCGCGAGCCGGACATGGTCCTTCAGTACGGATGTTCCGGCGGCGGTCTCGACAGTCTCGCCTCTGCGGAAGTCTACCCCGACAAGATCGACGGTTCTGTCGTGCTTGCTGCGCATACCCCGGTCTGGATCATGAACAGCTTTCTTGACGGCTGGTTCGCGATGAAGACCCTGCTTGGGGCTGACTTCGAAGCACAGGGGCTGGGGCAGGCCTCAGAACTGACAGTGGTCGGGCTGCCCAATGCCGGTGCGGGCGGCGACCGCAACCTCGACGCCATCCGCGCGGCATGGAAAAGCGCGATCGAGAACGCGGGCAAGACATCCGAAGGCCGTGCCCGGCTGGCACTGGCCTTTGCACTCGGCCAGTGGTCGCCGTGGTTGGTCGAAGGCACCGACCTGCCCGACACGGCCGACACGGCAGCGATGGCCGACATGGTCCTGAAATCGGCGATGCGCAATGCCAGCAACGTTGGCGGTACCTCGCGGCTGTTGTTCGAAAACGCGGCCTCTGGCCAACAGTTGTCGAGTAACGAGAGCGTCGACTATGCCGCGTTCTACGCCAATGCAGCGCCCGCTATGAAACAGTTGGTTGAGGCGCTTTATGATGAGGCCGGGCTGGACCTTCAGGCGGACATTGCGACCATCAATGCGGAACCAAGGATCGCGGCGTCCGATTATGCGCTCGACTTTTGGGCTGCGGATGGCCGCACCACGACCGGAGAGCTCGAAGTTCCCGCCATCCGCATCCACATGTTAGGCGATTGGGCGATCCCCTACTCTCTGATGCAGGGCTACGAGGAACTTGTCGAACAGGCCGGGACCACCGACCTCTATCGTCAGGCGCTTGTTCAGGGCACCGGTCACTGCGAGTTTATGGCGGCGGAAAGCAGCGTGATCGTCGAAATCCTAGCCGATCGGGTGACGACTGGCATCTGGCCAGAGACCACCTCTGGGGCGCTGAACACAGCCGCCACCGCGCTTGAAACAGGGTCCGTTCCCCGATTCATCGACCATGGCGACTGGCGCGTCGACGCCTACAACCGCCCGTGGACGCCAGCCCAGTGACACATCGCGGGGCCGGCTTCACGGTTGGCCCCGTCCCTACCGCGTCAGGCATGGCACGGACGAGATGAGCGTCTTGGGATAGTCGTCCTTCGGTTCGTCAAGCACATTGGCCGTCGCTCCGCGCTCGACCACCTTGCCGCCGTACATGTTAATCACAGTGTCGCAGAGGTAGGGTTCCTGAAAAACCAGCTGGATGTCGCGCCGTACCGGCGGCAGACCCCGACATGCCCTCACCGAAAAGCTTCGTCGCGCCAGGAACCTCCAGCACGACGAGGACGCGGGCCAGCGTGGACTTGCTGGAGCCGATTTCAACTACACCACGACAATCCGCGCGGTTGGAAACAAAAGCTGACGCCCTGCAACGCGCGTGTCTCGGACGGTCTGGAGAACCAGCCGCAAACATTGTGGTCCTTTCAATGGAAATAATCGGTGCCACTGATGTTGGGATGGGTGATGGCTGTACCCGAAAGATGGGGATTTTTGCGACAGCACTTTTGGGGATTTTTTGATCCAGCATTTACAAAGTGGCAAGTAAGAGCGGGCGTTTATCTCGAGCGCGCGGCGGCAGGCAGCACCAAGGTGGGCAGCACCAAACTTGTCGGACAGCCGGATGACACTCAGACAGCTCCGGTCGCCCTGTTCGGGGTGCTTACGATTACGCATGATAGCCTCTGTGAAGTTGGCGACATTCGGCCCGATACTATCCGTCTTCGCATGTCGGTCGACGACACGACATTCCAAATGGAGGCTGCGATGACGACCTGATCGCAACCCGTTCCCTGCCTGATGACAGGCTCTTTAGGTTCGGCAGGGACGTGGTGTTCCGATAATGCTGTGCTCCGAACTGTTGCCGATCAAGATCGAGCACGCCTATGAGATGGGCACATCGGAATTGCATTTGAAACAGCATCATGTTGGCAGCCAATCGCGCTGACGACGGACCGAAGCATGCACCCGGGGTGATCTCAGACGAAGGCAGCGAAGATAGCAGAACGGCATAGAAAAGAAACTGTGATCAAATCCGCGGCTAGGCGGTCGGATGCCTATGTCGAAAAGCGCTTGACTGAGACGTCCCCGTTACCGAAGTCCAGAGCCTAGCCTGCGATCTTCACGGCGACTTCGTCTAAATCCCATACTTCGCCGGGGAGTGACTACCGTCGCCACAAAACGTGGCCGATCAGGGACCCGGCCTTGACGGTCCAGAGCCGTTTGGTCTCGTACGAAACGTCCACGCCCCATGCCAGCATCATTTCCTCGACCTCGCGCAGGTTCAAGTTGAACCGGGCGTGGAGCCAGACAACACAAGAATTGATCTTGGGCGGAAACCGGTGACGCTTATAACTGATGTTCTGAGTTTGCATCAGCACCAGCTACGCCGACATTGCTACACCGGCAGCCCATGGCCGATGAATGTGACAATACCCGCGACGCGCGTACAGCATAGAGAACGTCTTGTGGTGACGCCTCGGGCTGCTTGCAGGTGTGAGACCGGCCCCCCAAGCTCAGAACATTACACTTGGGAGCCAGAGCGCAATCTGAGGAAAAATCATCAGCAGCACGATCCCCAGAAGCATCGGCAAGACAAAGATGAGTGCCCCGCGTGCCGTATCCGAAAGCGACAGGTCAGGAACGACAGTGCGCAGCACGAAGAGGTTTAGACCGACCGGCGGGGTAATCGCCGCAATCTCGATCTGGATGGTGACGATAACGCCAAACCAGATCGGATCATATCCAAGGCCCACCACGGTTTCGAGGAAGATCGGCACCACGATAACCAGAATGCTCAGCGGATCGAGGAACATCCCCATGATCAAAAGAAGGATGTTGATCATCACGATGATGACCCATGGTTCGACATCCAGCCCGGTCAGGTAATTTGATACGTCCTGTGGCACGCCCAGCCGGGTCAGGACGAAGGAACTGAAAAGACCGCCGACCAGCAAGAGCATGAACATTCCTGTGGTGCGGACGGTTTTTTGTAATGCCTTCTGCATGACTCCTCCGCGCAAACGGCCCATGACAAGGGCAACCAGAACCGCCGCCGCGGCACCGAAGGCCCCGGTTTCAGAGGGTGTCGCAATGCCGCCACAACGCGAGACGCCTGTCGCTTCTACCCACCCGA
>ERZ1027208.325-NODE-325-length-19944-cov-8.546986_pt1 | contig 19944 bp, 18 predicted proteins | sample MGYA00520867_ERZ1027208 | MGnify/ENA primary metagenome ERZ1027208 (study PRJEB33311, sample SAMEA4378413) | marine metagenome | biome: Marine biome; feature: Fjord; material: Water | collected 2014-07-20T08:00:00Z/2014-07-... | depth 75 m ...
TTGTTGATATGTTGTGTTTGTGTGGTTTGTGTATTTTTTTTTTACAAGGAGAACAGGGCATATGTGATCTAGTCCGGTCCCGTGGGCTCGGAGATGAGTATAAGGGACAGATACAGTAAAGCCTGCGTCTCTGACCCATCGCGCAAAACGAGCGACATGCGGGCTGATCCCGGGCATTTCGGTCATCACGACCACCGCCGGCCCCGTTCCCGCAGTAAGTACATCTTTTGCCACCCCATCCAGCTCAATAGCACGCCTGTTAAAGTCGCTTAACGGGTCATCTTTTTTGACAGAGTTCTGTTCCATGCGCATAAAGTCCTTTCATTTACTCGGAGCCAGTTTGAGTGCAACAGCTGGTGAATTTTCAGTGTTGGAAACGGGCATCTGATTCTAAGTTCACTTTTTGAACTCAGTTTTTATGTGCTAAAGGATACGATATGTCAAATACAGATAAGCCCACTTCGGTCCGACGGCGTGCTCTTGTTTCAAAAGAGGAATGCCCCATGGCTCTTGCTTCTCAAATCTTAGGCGACAAGTGGATGCTGCTTGTGCTGCGAGAGGCGTTTTATGGGGTACAGCGGTATGACGACATGTTACAGGATCTCAAAATTCCACGCGCAACTTTGACACATCGCCTAAATACGCTGGTTGAACAGAACATCATGGTAAAACAACCTTACCAAGACGCTGGGGATCGGACCCGCTTTGGGTACCAATTGACTGCCATGGGGCATGACCTAGCATTGACCTTTTTGGCGTTAACCCAATGGGGCGAAAAGCACTTGATCAACGGAAGGGCTCCGGTTGGTGTTGTCAATCGCACAACCGGCGAGGAGTTGCGTGTCGCACTTGTTTCTACGTCAGATGAGATCACCGACCCAATGTTGGCGCGATTGGTAAAGCAGTCGTAAGATCAATCTCTATCTGGGAAGCCACAACTCAGACTGAGTTTTTGCGGAAACGGTCTAGACGAACTGATGTCTTATCAGCCCGTCTAGATTGAAAGAATGCCCATCCAAAATTGGTCTCACGAGATACATTCCGGCGCATGAGACATCTGTCAGATTGTGGAAAAATCAGTTTCGCTAAGCGTGAATGCTGCATAATCCGCCGCCAAGTCCGCAGCGCAAGAAGTTGAAAGATCAACTATTTCCACCCTTCTCTTCCAACTGTCGATTGGCAGTCGCCGCGCCAACTAACTAGCCAAAATTGTACTACGAAACATTTGACCTAAGGAGAGCGGCAATATCAAACTGCCCTGCTTGTTCAGCATGATCTGCAATGGATTTCCCCGATCCGTCAGACATACTAGTGTCAGCCCCTTTGCGTAAAAGATGTCGGGCAACATCCGCGCGACCATTCATTGCGGCAAACCACAATGGAGTGGCCCAATCGTTTGCCCAATCTTGTTCGGGCCTGGGCCGTACACGCGAAAATGGAGAGTTCAACCAGCTTCGGTCCTCTTCGATCCGTGCATCGACCTGCCCGATATTGCCCATGGCTGCAGCCAAAAAGATGTCCATCTCGGCATTCATCAGGACATCAATTACAGGCTGGTTCTGCGCATGAAGCGCATGAACCAGTGGAGGTGAAAAATGCGCTGGATCTCTTAGCTTTGGATCAGCGCCAGCCTGTAGTAACGTAGTGATAACGTCTAAATGGCCACCCCATGCTGCAGCATGTAACCCTGTGCGTGTGCCCCAAGGGCTTAGATCAAAACCAAGGTCGATCATTGTTTGAACAGCCTTCAGGTTCCCATTGCCCGCCGCTTCTCTGAGCAGCTCTGCGTCCTTCATTGGCCTTTTTCCAAAATGGGTTATTGCAAGCGCCTTCGCGGCCTCCAGATCACCTGCCATACAAGCCGCTTGAAACTGGTCCGGCCCCGTTAGCGGCGTGCTGTCGCCCCCTTTGGCTTTGATCAATGCTGCAATGTCAGGCAACCCATGCATCAAGGCCACTTGATACGGTGTGAAACTTGCTGGGGGTGTCTGATAGTAATTCTTATCACTTTTATTCAAATCAACGCCGTTCTCGATCAAAAGACGTGCGCGGCCTGCAAAACCAGAACGTAACCCCATAATCAGTTGGAAATGCATCGTACGGTGATCATCAGGCTGTTGGCCGCCCTCCGTCCGCCACCAATCGCTCGTGTCGCTGTCTTTGAGGCCATACTCTAGCATCAGTTCAAGATGGGTATCATCTGCATTGAAGCAGCGGTTGTAGCCCCCTTGGCTATCATTAGGGTTCGCCCCTTTTTCCAAGACTGCGCGCGCAAACCCGACCATCTCGGGATGTTCGGGAAGCCGCATTTTGCCACCTTCACCATCCCCGAATATGCCTGTTAAAACGGCAAACCTATACGTACCACCCCACATGTAATGTGCATTTGGGTCGGCACCTGCATCCAACAAAATCTGGCCCGCAGCATACGTCGATACGTCAGGCAACCGTGCATAGGCGGCGTACATCAATGCTGACCATTGAAATGGACCGCCCTTCTGATCAACCGCAAGTGGATCATCAGCCAAGATTAATCGGATCGTGTCCACGTTACCAACTGCTGCGGCTGTATGGAGAGAATGTTGCGAAATTTTTGGATATTCTTGCAGTAATGCTGCAGCTTCCTCAAAGCTGTGTGATCCGCGGCTGTTGTCTGGACCATAATGCAGGCACACCAAATCAAGGAATTTGTTGGCGTGCTGTTCGATCGTTAACGCATCTGACGAACCGGTTTGGACATGATCCTTAAGCTTGGCCCAACTGGAAAATCCGTAATCTCGTGCAATGACAAGCTGAGCCTGTTGCAGGGAAATTTCTGTGGGGTCACCGAAATATGGACCAACTAACCCCAAAGCGTCCGTCTCGCTGGACTTGACGGCTTTATGTAGGCGTTTGGCTTGTTTCTTGAGATGCTCAAGCGAAGGACGTGTAGGAAGAATGGGCATAAAAGCCTCCTTTCATCTGTCCGGTATCCGCGCCCTCGGACCTGAAAGAAGGTCATCTATGGGTTTTCGTCATCGTCTCAGCTGGGCTTAGCCCTTCCCGCGGATCGGTAGCGCCCTGACGCGCCACTAAATGATAACACCAAAAGATTTGATTGAAAACGCCCGGAACCGACCAACCGCCACAACACTACTCAAAATTAACGGACTTGTCCGGCTTATGAGGCGGCTTCCATGAACGCATTAGCAACTTCACGATTTTGAGCAGACGATCAAGGGCTAACGCCGATACCACTGAACACAACCCTTCCCCCACCCAAGGTGGAGGGCAACCCAAATGCAGGCTGGCCCAGTTGACTAACATCACCCAAAAACATCGGTGCTTTTCGGACGCTTGCCGCTGAAAAAATTTTGTCGATAGAGAGGTTGATACCGGTCATTCAAAACCGTCCATGTGATCAAATTGCCAGTGACGGCAATACACATAGGCACACCAATTCCATCTGCCTTAGCCCACGCCATCAATCAGCACTTGGGCATCCGTAATATCCAGACGTTCAATGGTTTGCATTTAGCCTCCCTGAATTCATCTTGAAGCTTTTGACACCTGATTTTCTTTGTATTGCTCGGAGTTGAATCGCAGACCACGGCGCAGGTGCCTGTCCATCGCTTCCGCTGCCGCTTTAGGATCACTTGCTGCGATTGCTTCAGCGATGGCGGTATGTTCGCTACGCAGGCTGTCTTGGTAAGAAGGACGTTTATCTTGATCCATCTCGCTCATTGCATTTGCAGGGATACTGAAAGGCCCCAGAAATCTAAGAAAATCAACAATATAAGTGTTCTTGGTCGCGGCGGCGACAGCAAGGTGGAATTTGAAGTCTTCGTTTTGGCCAAGCTCACCAGACAAATGCGCCACACGCTGCAATTCAAGGGCCGCACGGATGCTTTCGATGTCAGCATCACTGCGGCGTTCTGCAGCCAGTTCGGCATTCGAGACCTCCATGCACATGCGCAACTCCATCGCCTGCTCAATGTGATCTTTTTCGCTTAGGTTGTTGCTACATAGGCGAAAGGGCTGCTGCGAGATGTCCTCACAAACAAAAACCCCTCGCCCTTGATGCGCTTTCACCAAACCGTCCACACGCAAAGACGAAATCGCCTCACGGATAACGGTACGGCTAACACCAAATTGTTCGACAAGCGCGTTTTCAGTGGGAAGCTGTGCACCCGGCGCAAAATCACCCTTTTGAATGCGTTCGCGCAATTGGTCCGCAACGCGCTCTCCAAGCTTTGGCCGCATGCCTAAGGCTAGGCGATTTTTCTCTACCATAATTTTGACCTTCTAGTGTTATCGCACTTCTCTTTTGTGACCTACACGATCCTTGCAACGCGGTGGGAAAAAATCTTACTTGTTGTTTTTAGTAAATTCATCATACAACATACAACACATGACATCGAAGGGAAACAAGAGATCGGTGTCACGAGACAATTTTGGGAGAGTAAAATGACTTTTAATCAAAAGATAACTTCGGCAGTTATGGCTGCTATGCTTGGCGCTTCGGCGGCCAATGCGGCAGAATATGACCTGACCATTCAGACCCACTTCAGCGCCGAATCGTTAAAAGGAAAGAATGTTCAAAGCCTGGTCGATGACATTGAGCGCATGTCCGGAGGACGTGTAGAAATCGAGATGTTCTATTCAGCGTCACTGGTAAAGGCGACGGAAACCTTTGATGCCGCAGTGAATGGCGTCCTTGACGGAGACATGACTGGAGCGGCCTATCAAACAGGTAAAGATCCGGCATTCCAATTTGTTGGCGACATCCTTGGTGGCTATGATACACCGTGGGAAATGTACTCGTGGTTCTACTATGGCGGCGGCCTTGAAGCAGCCCAGCCATTGTATAACGAACATGGGATGCATGTTGTTGGTTGGTGGATTTCGGGCCAAGAATCCCTATCCTCAACCAGCCCACTTGCCAGCGTCGAAGATTTCAAAGACTGGAAGTTCCGCTCCCCTCCCGGCATTCAAACCGAGATTTTTGCGGACCTTGGCGCTAGCCCGATTGTGATGGATTTCGGCGAGGTGTTCACCGCGCTTGAGACTAAAATCATCGACGGTGCTGATGCATCAAACATCGCAACAAATAGCGAGATTGGCCTTTATGACATCGCCAAACACGCAACGTACCCTGGCTTCCACTCGATGCCTGCGGACCACCTAGCATTGAACAAAGACGTTTGGGATTCGCTGCCTGACGACATCCAAGCGATCATCGAAGTTGCGATGGAAAAAATGGCATTTCGCGAAACACTCAGCCACCAAGTTGAAATGGGTGCCGCTGCAAAGGCGGCTCAGGCCAATGGCGTGACACTGTATGATTGGAGCGCCGAGCAACGAGAAGCTTTCCGTACGTTCTCCCGCGCGAAGTGGGAAGAATGGGGTGAGAAAACCGATCAGGCCGGTGCCTTGGTCGATAGCCATATTTCCTTCATGAAGAAAATCGGTCTGATCACAAAATAATGAAATTTGGAGCGGCGTCTCCCGTCGCTCCATTTTACATCAGAAAGCCAAATTCATGCCAACACTCAGTTCATCTGGCTACCTTTGGATCGCATCTTTAGGAGCATTTACGCTCATTTGGATGTTATTCGTCGCGCCAAAACTTGTCCCGATATTGATGCGGGGCTTGCACGGTGCATCTAGTCCGCGGCTCACGTTCGTCGATCACGTAACATTGCGAATTTCATCACTGTTAATGTTTTTTGTCGCGCTCATCATGGGCATCATGCTCTACGAGGTGATTATGCGCTACGTCTTTGCGCGCCCGACAATTTGGGTCGAAGAACTGTCACGTTGGCTTGGCGGTGTCATCTTCCTCGTTGCAGGTCTCTATGCCATGCAGCAACGCACCCACATCCGCGTGACCATTGTCTATGACGTTGTTGGCCGTAACGCGCAGCGTGTCATGGATGTATTCGCTACATTCTGCATCTGCACCTTTTGTTGGGCCGTATCTTGGGGATATTGGGAAAACGCGATGCGCAAATTCGGTACTTGGGAGCTATATGGCTCCGCATGGAACCCGCCAATCCCTGCGATTATGAAACCGCTGATATGCATCACCTGCGTCTGGATGAGCATCCAGGGGATCAACAACCTTATCGTTGATTGGCGCAGAAGCACGCCACTCTCTCCGGCTGAGGACGTATAAATGGGTATCGCAGAAATTTCACTCCTGCTCGTTGTGGGCATTATCGTTTTGTTGGCGATGGGCGTTCCGCTTGGGTTTGCGTCTGGTTTTTTGGGCGTGCTTGTTGCGTATTGGAAACTGGGAGATCGGGGGTTTTATATCCTTGGTCAACGGATGTACGACCTCACCATCGAGCACGCGCTGTTGGCGGTGCCCCTATTCATTTTCATGGCCATGTTGCTGGAGCGAAGTAATATCGCCAAAGACATGTATGACGCCATGAGTGTGTGGATGTCGCGCACCCGTGGCGGCATTGCAATTGTGACTTCCATCATGGCGATTGTCATGGCCGCGATGTCAGGCATCATTGGTGGGGAAATTGTGCTGCTAGGCCTTGTTGCTTTGCCACAAATGTTACGCCTGAATTATGACAAACACCTCGCGTGCGGTACGATCTGCGCCGCGGGTTCGCTGGGCACGATGATCCCACCTTCAATTGTGTTGATCATGTACGGCGTGGTTACCGAAACCTCGATCCATGCTCTGTTCAAAGCCGCCCTGATACCAGGCTTGCTTCTTGGGTTTAGCTACATCGTTTACATCGCTATCCGTGCGCATTTGCGTCCTCAAGATGCCCCACTCCCAGTGCTAGAGCAGGAGGTCACCTTCCGCGATAAGATCATTGCGCTCAAAGGGTTGCTTCCTCCGATGATTTTGGTCGGCGCTATCCTTGGCTCAATTTATGGCGGTATAACTGGGATCACAGAGGCTGCAGCAATTGGATGCATAGGTACAATGATTTTGATCACCCTACGTGGTGAAATGTCCCTGTCCTTGTTCATCGAAGCGCTGCAACGGACGATGAGGTCTACTGGTACAATCATGTGGGTTACCTTTGGCGCAACTGCACTCGCAGGTGCTTACTCGCTGGCTGGCGGTCCTACATTCATCGCTGGATTGATCCTCGGCTTGGATGTTCCTCCAATGGGCGTCATTTTGGTTATGATGCTGATCTTCTTGTTCCTTGGCGCACTACTGGACTGGATCGGTATTGTTCTGCTGGTCATGCCTGTTTTCTTGCCTATCGTATCGGCAATGGATCCAGCAGATATTGGCCTGTTGGGCACGCTGTCTCCTTCACATGTGTCCGTTTGGTTCGGAATTCTGTTCTGCATCAACATGCAGGTCAGCTTCCTAAGTCCTCCCTTCGGGCCTGCAGCGTTCTACCTAAAATCAGTAGCACCCCCAGAAATTTCTCTGGCCGATATTTTCAAGGGATTTCTACCATTCATCGGCATCCAGCTTCTTGTGCTGGCCGTGATGATGGCCTTCCCCGAAATCACAACTTTGCTCCTGCATTAACGTGTTCTCCCTGACGGGGGCTGGGTTCGCTTGGCCCCCGTCTAAATCTATTCCAACCCATCTGGCGAAAGGCCTAAATATGATCAACAACAAACCAGAGGCTGGCGGTCTCCTTCCACAAATGTCCTTCGACAAACTAGGCGGCGGCACGCTTGCAGTCGGCGGAACAAAAGATCGCTACACACTATTTATCGTATATCGCGGCAAACACTGCGGTCGCTGCAAGAAATATCTAAACGGTTTGCAAACACGTGTAGCCGACTGGGAGGCCGCGGGATTTGATGTGGTCGTTGTCTCCGCTGACCCCGAAAGCAAAGCACAACAAGATGTTGCGGAATTCGGTTGGAAGTTTGACCTCGGCTATGGCTTGACCGAAGACCAAATGCAAAAGCTTGGTGTTTACATTTCTGATCCGCTTTCCCCAGATGAGACAGATCGCCGTTTCGCTGAACCTGCTGTTTTCTGCGTGCGTCCAGATGGCGTTAATCAAGTTGTTTGCCTTTCCAATGGCCCCGCCGCGCGACCCGACCTCGACGAATTACTAGACGGGATGAAGTTCAACATTGAACACAAACGCCCAGCTAGAGGCACCGTCTAAGAACCGTCGAAAAAGTATCGGGGCCCGTAAAGAGTGTTTCTTGCCTTGCGGGCCCTTGGTCATTTCGACTGCTAAATCACTTAATTGCCTGTGGCGGTGTCGACCACCACAGGCAAGGCACATGGTGCCCCAGACTTGCCCAGCTGTTAACAGCCCCACATCAAATCGTCCTCAGTCAGCAACAACACCTTCTTCATCTCTGTCCAGTCGGGCGAATTCATTGTCGAACGCCATCACAGGGGGGCTAGGTTTTTTGTTGAACATCAGACGGAACACATCAGGACGGGAATAGTGGCCACACGGGTCTGCCGCGGCCTTACCAATCGCGATCATGTTTAGGTCAATGTCAGCAATGACCAATCCTTCTTCGTCAGGCGCAAGATTGGTGCCAAGCGGCGATCCATCAGGGCCAAAGATGCGCGCGAAACCACCACCTTTTTTCAGCATCGCCTTTTTAGGCTCTGTTGTACTGAGGAATTCAAACATCTCATCCGAAACGGTCGCACAGGCTGCAATAACAAAGCACTGCCCTTCAACCGCGTAAATACGGCTGGCCGAGGTATTTACCTCTGGGCCAAGGGCATAAGCACCGCCTTCATATAAAGAAAAGCTGGGCCAAGCTGCACAGTGGATCTGTTCATTCTGTGAGAACATCGCGTATTTGTTCAAGGGTTGCATATGTTCCCAGCAACACAACGCCCCCACTCTGCCCAATTCCGTAGCGTGCACGGTCATGTCACTACCGTCCCCTTCGCCGTACACGGTGCGTTCGATGTGGGTCGGCTTTAGTTTGCGGCGCCGCGAAATCATCTCACCATTCGCACCATAGTGCCACTGGCCCATATACAGCGTCCCGTTGACGTTCCATGACACACCCATAACGACCTGCATCTTGTTGTCTTTGGCCGCCTTGGCCAACCGCTTGTCCTGCTCGGATCCTTCGACGATTGAATTAGCGCTGTACTGAGGCACGTACTGCATATTCATCGCTGGCGCGTCTAACCAAATGTACCACGGGTAGCCCGGCAAGTAAGTCTCTGGAAACACGATGAGTTTGACATCCTGTTTAGCGGCATCTTCGATGATTTTGATGGCCTTATCAACGCTGGCATCAAGATCGAGGAAGACTGGTGCGGCCTGTACGGCTGCGGCTTTGAATGGTCCTGACATGTGTTTCTCCCATAAATATTTTTGGTTTTGTTAGGGAGAAGACTTACACAGCACGGATTCTGCCGCTTTGCATTTTGGGCGGAATATGTTGCCGATCTGGGCATGAATGGGGAAAATATTGGACTGCGCAGGCCAGATATGCTCAATTTGTGCCTGTTATGGCTGTTTTATTATCCACAGATACTGTGCGGCAAAGTGATCGGCTCGACTATTGGCGCGATGCTATTTGTGCATCTTACGTTCCCTTGGAATGCTCGTCGGCAAGCCTAAAGAGTTTTGATGGCGCAATAGAAATGCACCGAATGTCAAAGGTTTCAGCCTCTTATGTGACAGGGTCCCAGCAAAATGTCAGGCGTCGAAAACGCGATATTGGCAGGGCCGGCGATGCAAGTTTTTTGATTAGCTTGCAGCTAAACAAGGCAGGTGTATTAGAACAATCAAATCGCAGTGCTGTGTTACAGCCCGGTGATTTTGGCCTCTACAGCAGCATCGATCCCTATGCGCTTACACTGCCTGACGGATTTCGACAGCTTGTAATTCAGGTACCGCGAGAAGACATGCTGCGCCGGTTGCCTAATGCGGACCGCTTAACGGGGATTTCTGTTTCGGGAACAAGCGAGGTTGGCAGTTTGGTGAATGACGGGGTCACCCGCCTTGTGAGGTCAATTGATACAGCTAATGATCTGATGTTGCAGTGTTTGCAGGATACCATTGTTGATCTCGTGGCCACTGGCCTTGCGTCACTTAGGCAGACAAAATTTGATCTCAGTCGACCAGAACAGCTGGTCCTGATGCGCGCGCACGCATTTTTGCACGCACACCTGGCAAACCCCGAGTTGAGCCGCAATGTGTTGGCCCAGGAGATGGGTTTGTCGGTGCGACGATTGAGCGAAATCTTCAGAATTGAGGGAACCTCGATTGCAGCAACCATTCGTGAAATGCGTATGCGTCACATCGCGGCAGATTTGATCGACCCTCGCCATTCCCGCACTTCAATCAGTGAATTGGCCATGAAATGGGGCGTAAACAACTTACAGAGCTTTTCGCGGATGTTCCAAAATCACTTCGGGACCTCCCCGCGCGCGTACCGCGACGGGAAGAAATAGATACATCCAAGAAACCTCAGAATTCAACCTTGTTCTGGCCAAAGTGCTGTCTTTGGATGGAACTGAGACCACGCAAACCAAAACGCTTCGTGGCTCCCCAGATCAGCACCATCTACTCCCAACGCTTTGATGCCCCCCGCGTCAAGCTCTAGGTGGACATCCTCGAACGTGATCTCTTGGCCACGTTGCAAGGCCGCGACAGCTTGGCTGCGCTGAAACGCGACCGGTTTTCCAGATCCGGTTATAATACCCACGATGTCTTCATGAACGGGTAAGCGGGGGTCGACATCGCCCACCGGAAAGATTGGACCGTTTGCATCACGGGTGTTGCGAAAATCGGGTTTTCGACCAAGCGCAAGCGCCTCAACCAGCACGGTGGTTTCAGGGTGAGCGGCTTTCCACGCCCCCCACTCGGTTGTGATGACGGTGGCTTGCTCTAGTTGTAGATCAATTTTGGCAAGCGGCCCCGTGACGGCATGGCCTAGAAACGTGTCGAACACAGAGTATGTCTCAAGATCGTACATCACTTTGTTCGACCGGATAAGTAATCCCGACGTGCGTAAAATCGGACGTTCAACACCAGCAGGAAGCTGATCGGTGAAATAGGCCTGCGCAGCACCGCACAATGTACAATAAGGAATGCCCAGATCACGGCCACCTAATGTATCATTCACCATCTCGCGCACTTCCATGATTTGGCGTGGATAGGCACGGTATTCACCATTTACCTCAACACCAAACACGATGTCATCGTCGCTTAACCAGTTAGCTTCATTTGCCTTTATAACCTCTGGATTGTCGGCAGCGGGGATGCAATTACACTCTTCATCCGTAGTGTCATAGGCACGGTCATCTATCAAAACACCCCCCCAAGACACCAACCGCCAGTCGATGTCACCCGCGACGAAAATCCGATCCCATGCAGGTACGACAGAAACGTAAATGGCCCGCTTTGTATCCAGATAATTTGGCGGCGCTGGGATATCCCACGCGATAAGATGATCAGTGATGTCCCCCCAACTGTTCCGAGTTTTCAGATCTTTTCCCAACAGTTCAGATCCGACACCAGCAAGTTCATCGAGCAATTGATAGGAGCTTATGAAACGCATCATATCAGTTACGATCCAGGCCACACGTGGATCGTTTGATGCCGCAATCTCCGCCAAGGCCAAAGTTTGTTCTTCGCCCCAAACGGATTGCGTCATGCTCTCGACAAACGCAGTCTGTACCGCAGCCTGCAATTCGTCTGACATTAGGCCGGTCGGTATTGTGGGTGGCGTGCCATATTCAGCAAGTATGAAATCCGGTAGTGGTTCTCGGTCCTGCGCCTGCACATTGCATGCTAACAGAAAGGACATCGTGATCAACATCGCGCCCATAGCACCGCGAAACCGAATGCGAGATGGTAATGCCATAACCGTGCCTTTCAATTACAAATCAATTTACAGAACGCACACTCAGCAGAAAAAATACATGCGCACCATCACAAGATGCATAGCGGCTCAACGGACGTAACACCAAATCACAACTGCTTCAGTCAGAAGTGATCCTCTTTGCAATCCAGAATTCAATCACAGGATACACGGCTTCGATCATACTTTGATCCAAGCTGCGTTGCGACCAGAGGATCGTACGCATGCATCAATAAAAATAACCCCTGCTAAACCATCGTGCACTGTAGGCAACATGTGATCCAAAGCTATGCCGTCACGCGCAGCAAGGATAACGTCGGCCGCCTCGTTATAAATATTTGCAAAACCTTCCAAATAACCCTCGGGATGCCCGGGGGGGATACGCGAAACAGTTTGATTGACGTCATATGCCCCTGCGCCATTTCGCGTCAAAAGCTGCTTTGGTTCACCATGCGGGGTGAACCAAAGGTAATTGGGGTCCTCCTGTGACCACTCCAAACCACCCTTTTCGCCGTATACACGCAATTTTAGTGCATTCTCATTGCCCGGTGCCACTTGAGATGACCACAACATGCCCTTTGCGCCCCCTTGATAGCGCAGCATCACGTGGGCGTTGTCATCCAGACGGCGCCCTTCGACAAAACTGGTCAAGTCAGCCGCAAGACTATCAAGCGTCAAACCCGTCACAAAACCCGCCAGATTATAGGCGTGAGTACCAATATCCCCAACACACCCGCCGGCCCCGGAACGAGCCGGATCAGTGCGCCACTCGGCTTGCTTCAACCCTTCGCCCTCGAGCGGGGTGGTGAGCCAATCCTGTGGGTACTCTGCCTGTACAATGCGAATTTTGCCAAGTGCACCCTCGGCCACCATTGCGCGTGCTTGGCGTACCATCGGGTAGCCGGTGTAGTTGTGCGTTAGAATGAAATGCGCGTCCGATTTTTCCGCTGCGGCGGCCAGCTTTTTAGCCTCAGAAAGGGTGGACGTTAGCGGCTTGTCGCAGATTACATGAATGCCACGTTTTAGAAACTCACGAGCGGCAGGATAATGCACGTGGTTGGGCGTCACAATAGCAACCGCCTCAATACCGTTCTTCAACCGCGCTTCGCGCTTGGCCATTTCTACGAAATCACCATAGCAACGATCCGCATTTAACCCCAACGTCGCCCCAGACGCCTTGGATTTATCCGCCGTCGAAGACAACGCGCCAGCAACCAGTTCAAAACGTCCATCAATACGCGATGCGATGCGATGAACACCCCCAATGAAGGCATCATTACCGCCGCCAACCATGCCAAGAAGGATAGGTGCCATTATGAAATCCCCAACATTTTTGCGTTCAGGGCCGTGTCAGCACCGCCATCCGCGAAGTCATCAAAGGCGCGTTCCGTCACCCTAATTATGTGGTCTTTGACAAACTGCGCACCCTCTCGCGCGCCGTCTTCGGGATGTTTGATTGCACATTCCCACTCAACAACGGCCCAACCGTCAAAGTCATTAGCCGCCATTTTTGAAAACACAGCGCCGAAATCAACCTGCCCATCACCCAACGACCGGAAACGCCCTGCCCGATCCACCCAAGGCTGATAGCCGCCATAAACACCTTGACGACCCGTCGGATTAAATTCGGCGTCTTTGACATGAAACATTCGAATACGGTCTTTGTATATGTCGATGTTGTCGAGGTAATCCATACACTGCAACACGTAATGGGATGGGTCATATAACATGTTAGCGCGGGCATGATTGCCTGTGCGTTCTAAGAACATCTCGTAGGTAATTCCATCATGCAGGTCTTCGCCTGGGTGGATTTCATAACAAACATCAACACCGCAATCCTCGGCGTGATCCAAAATCGGCAACCACCGTTTCGCCAACTCATCAAAGGCCTGCTCAACAAGGCCAGCTGGGCGTTGCGGCCAAGGATAGACATAGGGCCACGCTAAGGCGCCAGAGAACGTGGCATGTGCGCCTATCCCAAGTTTCATAGAGACGCTAAGGGCCTTCTTAACCTGATCGACGGCCCATTCTTGACGGGCTTTCGGGTTGCCGCGGACTTCCGGTGCAGCAAAACCGTCAAACGCGTCATCATACGCTGGGTGCACAGCAACAAGCTGGCCTTGCAGATGTGTTGAAAGTTCAGTCACCTCTACGCCATTGGCGCGGGCTTGCCCTGCCCAATCTTCGCAATATCCTTTTGAAACGGCGGCCTGCTCCAGATCAATCAGGCGCGCATCCCAACTGGGAACTTGCACACCTTTGTAGCCACAGTCTGCGGCCCATTTGGTGATGCTGGCCCATGAGTTAAACGGTACCTCATCACCTGCAAATTGCGCTAGAAACAACGCTGGTCCTTTGATTGATTTCATCAGATTTCTTCCCTATTGGCACACTTTTTGGTTGGCGAAATTTTCCAATTCTCTTTGTCATTTCTTTACTAGAAATGACTTCAAATCACGCGGTCATTGCCCCCGTCGATGGGGATCTGTGCGCCTGTTGTCACGCGTAACATCCCGTTCACCAAGGCAAGCACCCCATTCGCAACATCATGAGAGGTGATCTCGGCTTTTAACAAATTGCGGGCCTTATAGTCGTCGACGCTCATGTCATACCGTTGAGCGGATCGCTCCAATGCGTCCTGAGTCCAGACCCCGGTATCAAAAACAGCATCGGGATGGAGGGCATTGACGGTGATGCCTTTAGGGGCCAACTCCAATGCCAGCACGCGCATCAGTTGGGTCAAACCCGCCTTTGCCACGCTATAGGCGGCCGCCCCAGGCCCCGGTGCAGTCACATTGCGTGACGCCATAAACACAATGGAGGGATCAAACCCGTGCTCGAGAAATGGAATAGCCGCGCGTGCCAGCCGCATGTGTGCATCAAGATTTAACGCCATAGATCTAGCCCAAACCGCATCATCCATTTTGTCGACATAAAGACCCGATGGAAAAATCCCAGCGTTCGAAACTAAAACATCAAGACCACCGTAGTCCTGTACGATCTCGTCAATCGCTTGGTGCATGCCAGTATCATCCAGCGCGTCAACAACTTTACCTTCAAGGCCCGCTTCATTCAAAATTTGTGGTGTGTCAGGGTTAAGGTCAAAACCCACAACAACAGCGCCGCGCGCATGCAAGCGTTTTGCGGTCGCCAGCCCGATGCCAGAGGCCGCGCCCGTCACCAACGCAATCTTGCCTGTCAGCTCTGGGCCCTTCGGCTGTTTCTTGAGTTTGGCTTGTTCAAGCTCCCAATACTCTAACCCGCGCAAATCCTCTTCGCTTAGGCCCTGCCACCCACCTGCAGCATTTGCATACAGCAATGCACGCGCCGTAGTTCGCGCGACATCCGCTGAAATGCTTGCGCGTTTCAGGTTCGGACCGAAACTTCGAATATCGCCACCCTCAAAGACCACCCAGTGGGGATGCAACGGAAGACGCTCAAGTGCGGCATCATCCGCGCGATCAAAATACGCCTGATAGGATTTTGCAAAATCAGCCAATCCATCGGCGGGGTCAGCACCAAGGGCGGCAGGGAACGGCTTATTGTGGATCACATGTTCAGGCGTTACTGTTCCGCGATACGCCATATCAACCAGCGGTTTTGTCATCTCTGCCGGAACCCCGCAGGAAGGGCGCGAAATGACAGGCCCACCCGCCAAAACGCCCACTTGTTTGCGCAGTCCTGCCAAGGTGCGCGCATCATGCACATGCGGCGCAGTTGGTACCAAATCACCGAATGTATCAACGAGATATTGCTGCGCATTGTGAACCAGATCAATGTGTTGGCTATAAGCATCTTGTGCGTTTTCTGAAAACGTGAACAATCCGTGGTTTTCCAAAACCAACCCGATACAATCGTCAAAGCCGCCCTGATCTCGAAAGGCCTTGATCTGGAGCGCCAGATCAAACCCCGGCTTTTCATAAGGCAGCACAGCAATTTTCGGCCCAAACAAATCCACCCAGATACTGTCTGGAAAATCCCCGTTGGACAGGGTCAAAATTGCATCAGCGTGGGAATGGTCAACGAATTTGTGAGGGATCACGGCGTGGACGATGGCTTCAATAGATGCGTTGGCGGCACTTGGTTCAAACTGGGTCCGGTTGACCTCGCGCACCATGTTCGGATCACTGAGCTGCTTCAGATCCGCTAGTTTCAAAAGCGGCTCCAACGCTAGGCCTGTAAACCCTTCGGTCCACATCTTGGCCAGATCGAACCCCGACGCTTTGACATAGATCGCCTGAACCTCTTCTCCAAAAACATCCCGCTGGGTTGTCTTGACCGAGGTGTTCCCGCCTCCGTGCAATACCAACTCCGGATCAACGCCAATCAGTCGGGAAGTATAAGCGCGCAACTCAATATCTTGGGTCGGGGCGTCTGTAGAATTCCAACGGTTTTTCATCTGTGTATCACTTTGCTTGCAGGTAAAGGACATAACCATAGGTCGCTAAAATCGCGAAACCGACGATGGCTACGAAAAAGAGCAGAATTGTTATGGCAACCCGACCGACCTGTCTTACGCTCACGCCCGGTTCAAGGGCTGGCATCAGGTTGAAAACCAAAGCAGAAATAAAGGCGAGCATGCAGCCAAGTGCGAACACCGTGATTGAGAACGGTTGGAAGACCATCACCAGCGATCCAATCGACATCGCAAGGATAACCCCTCGCCATCTAGCGGCAGATTTTGACGAAAGAGTAGTCATCACACGTCTCCTTTCAGTTGCAGACGGATACCGTTTTTATCGAAAACATGGATCAACGCTGGGCTGACAAACACAGACTGCATCGCTTCAATCTTGGGTGCATGTTCCTGCGTCAAAACTCGCACAGATTGTCCATCGCATTCGAAATGCAGCAGCTTTTCCGCGCCCATATGTTCACTCAGGACAAACCGACAGCCCGGCAATTCAATTGCTAGGGGATCTAGCGAGGCCGCCCGTGGCCGGAACCCGACAGTGAGGCTGTCACCTGAACGCGGACAGTCGAGGAAATGGTTCGCTGGTATAACCCAACTGGTATTGAGCACTTCAATAACCACCTGATCCCCGTCCGCGCGTAGGCATATCGCCTCTAGCAGGCTCATTTGCGGAGTACCGATAAATCCGGCAACAAATGTATTGGCAGGGCGGTCAAAAACGTCTTTTGGAGTACCAACCTGTTCAATCCCGCCGTCGCGCATGACGGCAATACGATCGCCCATCGTCATCGCCTCAAGTTGGTCGTGTGTCACAATAACAGTCGGCCGATTGAGCGTCGCAAGAATGCGCCTAATAGAACCGCGCATGTCCTCACGCAATGCCACATCTAATCGGCTAAGTGGTTCATCAAACAAAAACGCATTGGGCCGTCGAATGATGCAACGCCCTACGGCTACCCGTTGTTTTTCGCCCTCCGACAATTCGTGCGGACGACGGTGCAGGACACCGGACAACTGAAGAGTCTCAGCGATACGATCAAGCCGCTGCTGCATCTCAGCTGTAGATAGGCCTTCGGCAGCTAACGGAAAAATAAGGTTCTCTCCGACCGTTAAATCAGGATAAAGCGCATAAAATTGAAACGCCATTGCAACGTTCCGGTCTTGCGCAGGCAGCGCAGTCACTGCCGTGTCACCAAAACTGATCTCACCGCTGCTGACGCTTTCCAACCCCGCAATCATGCGCAGTGTCGTCGTCTTGCCGCAGCCTGATGGCCCAAGCAAACACAGGACTTCGTCCTCAGCGACCGTAAGATCAATCTTATCTACGGCACGAAACGCCCCAAAATTCTTGGTGATACCGCTGACTGTAAGGTTCGACATATTATTTCCTAATCGTTCCGAAGGTGACACCGCGCAACAATTGGTTCTGCAGGGCGAAGGTCACGACAAACACGGGAATAAGGAATAGCGTGATCATCGCCGATAACTTGCCCCAATCGACACCAATCGAGCCGCCAATGGTCGACGCAATAGCAACCGGAACGGTGCGCGTTTCTTGCCCCGTAAGCAGCAAGGCAAAGATAAATTCATTCCATGTCAGGATCAGCGCAAAGACGGATGTGGCTGCCAGACCCGCTGCAACTTGCGGCAACACAATGCGCCCAAAGACTCCCCAATCGCTGGAACCATCCATTTTGGCACTGTCTTCCACCTCGCGGTCGAGATCGTCAAAGAAGCTTTTCATCATCCAAATCGAAAACGGCAGATTGAAGCTGGTATAGAGCAAAATGATCCCGGTGTACGTGCCCGACAGCCCCGTGATACGGAACAACAGAAAGATCGGTATTATCACCACAATGGGAGGCAGCATCCGCGTTGCCAGAATGATAAACAGGTAAGTATCGTTCCCTTTGAGCGGGTAGCGAGAAAAAGCATAAGCCGCGAGCGTGCCGATGATCAGGGCCAGCAACACAGATGATCCTGCAATAAATGCAGAATTCGCGAAATAGACCCACGCACCTGTTGAGGTGACTTCTCCACTGGCAGAAACCTCAATGAACACAGATTTGAAGTTGTCCAAAGTTGGCGTAAAGAACAATTTTGGCGGGATCGCCAGCGCGTCCTGCCGCGTCTTGAACGCCGTCAGGATCATCCAAAACACTGGTGCAAAGTAGATCACAGCAACCGTGCCTGAGATCAGTGTTTGACCCCAACCACCTTCGTTATGTTTGCGAAATGACATCAGGTTTCCTCCGCGTTGCGTTGGTTCACAAGGTACAAATACAGCGAGGTCAGCACGATCACGACAAAGAGGATCAGATAAGCCAACGCCGACGCTTCCGAGGTGCGGAAATTTTGAAACCCTAGCCTGTAAGCATAAACCGCGATGGTTTCGGTCGCCGATCCCGGTCCACCAGCGGTAATCAGATAAACCAGTTCAAAGGTTTTGAACGTCTCAATCGTCCGAAATAGCAGCGCCAGAAGGATCAGCCCTTTGACATAGGGGAACGTGATAGTCCGAAATCGCCGCCATGGGCTGGCCCGATCAACTTGAGCAGCCTCATAGAGGTATTCTGGCACCGACACGAGGCCCGCCAAAACCAGCAACATCACAAACGGGGACCACATCCACGCGTCCGCAATAACGATGCCCCATATCGCCCCCGCTGGTGTGGCGAGGATGGCAAAGGGTTCACCCGAAAACAGGCCAACAAACCACGAAAGAATGCCCAACGTTGGGTCGTAAAACAGCTTGAAAAAGATCCCGACCGACACAAATGACAGCATCATCGGCGTCAACACCAGCATCAACAGGATACGCCGAAGTGGAAATTTCTTCGCAAACAACATCGCTAGCCCGAAGCCCACCAAAAGTTGCAAACCAACAGACCCAACAACGATCAGACCTGTGGTCACAAACCGTTCCCAAACGCGGTCATCGCTCAGTAAATCTATGTAGTTGTCTAGCCCGTCAAAACGAGGAGCCGTCTGCCGATTGGCCCTGTAATTGAAAAAACTCAGGCCAAAAGACCACAGAAGCGGTAAAATATTGACCAAAAGCAAAGTGAGAACAGCAGGCACGACCAAGAGAGGGCCGCGCCGCTTTGGTGCATTAATCCATTGCAGGACCCCACGTGCAGAACAATCTGCCGTAAATGCGGGTGGGAGTTGCATGTTACTTGCCATGACGTGAAATCCTACTTTGATTATTCCAGACGGCCAGCGTCGCGCAAAAGCTCGTCTTGGAATTCTGCGATGTTGTTCAATGCTTCGGCCGCTGAAATTTGGCCCGTGATCGCACGGTCAAATTCTTCCTGCTGCTGTGTCAACATTTCGAACATTTCTGGAACGTGCCAAAGATCGTTCTGCCATGGCAGGCTTTTGCGGAATTGTTCGTTCCATGGCGCCCAGCTGTCATATTCAGGATTGTTCAGAACCGACATCATCCCCGATTGACCGCCTGCCTTAACGGCTGCAATTTGGGTCTGCTCAGACAGCCACCATTTCACCACTTCAAGCGCTTCAGTGGTCACAAGATCATCGTTCCATGTGATCAACACAAACCGCTGCCCACCCAGTTTAGCCTTTCGGACAACCGTGCCATTCAGCACGTCACGCGGCTTCACACCAAAGCTAGGTGCGTCTGCAACTATACTGCTGCCGGGATCCACAACCCAACCAGCCCAAACACCCAAAACAATAAAACCACCCATGCTGCCCTCCACCACAAGACCGTCAACAACCAA
>ERZ1027208.328-NODE-328-length-19712-cov-16.646691_pt1 | contig 19712 bp, 18 predicted proteins | sample MGYA00520867_ERZ1027208 | MGnify/ENA primary metagenome ERZ1027208 (study PRJEB33311, sample SAMEA4378413) | marine metagenome | biome: Marine biome; feature: Fjord; material: Water | collected 2014-07-20T08:00:00Z/2014-07-... | depth 75 m ...
TACTATTACCATTCTATTTTAAAATTAAGACTAAATGTTTATATAATTAGAGTTATTGCTTTTCTTTTTACAACTATTTTTATAGGTCACATAATTTTTAATTTTGAGGTCTTCTTAAAATCACACCCACCTATTTATATGCTTCTAGGAGCGTTTACCACGCTTATTTGTGTGGCATTATATTTTATTGAGTTTCTTAAAGGAGAAGCTATTGTGAATGCTTTTAAAACGTTTAGTTTTTATGCTTCTGCTTCATTATTTATTTGGTGGTTAATAATAACTCCTTTAATTTTCTTTGATATCTATAACACAGTTAATGATTGGGATTTTGTTAATTTAAAAAGACGTATCTTTTTATTCACTAATATGTTTATGTATTCGTATTTTGCTATTGGTTTGATTGTGTCAGTGCCTGAAAAAAGTGTAACCTAAAATAGTTTTGGTAGATTTTTTTAAAGAAAATCAGTTTATTATATTTAAAGGCGTAGAAATCCTAGCTGCTGTTACTGGTTTATGCTTATATGCTAAATATAAATTTACACCAGCCAAATACTTTATTTGGTTTTTAGTTTATGTGGTTTTTATAGAGAATATAGGGTCTTATCCAAGAATTTTATCGATTTATGACTCATTGAGTCATTATAATGATATGATTCAAGGTACCATTTTTCAAACTAATAGATGGTGGTACACTATATTTTGGAGCATAGGCTCAATACTGTTTTTTTCGTTCTATTATTATAAAATTCTAATAAACAGGTTGAACAAAGACATACTGAAAATATCAACTATTTTATTCGTTATATGCACATTAGTAATTATTTTAAATAATGGTATGCGATTTTTTAATACAGTTTTGCCCTCGATTAGTGTTTTAGGGTTTATAATTATTATTGAATGTGTTGTTTTTTATTTTATAGAAACATTGAACAGTGACAAAATATTGAACTTTTACAAGTCTCTGAATTTTTATATAAGTGCAGTAATTCTAATTTTTTGGTTAGTAAAAACACCATTGTCTTTTTATGAAATTTATTACAGAAAAATTGATATGGATTATGTGAATTTGAGAGGAAACATAAATTTGTTTATAATTAGTTTTATGTACTTAACTTACACAATTGGACTAATAGTTTCTTATCCAGAAAGTATAAAAAAACAATAGTCGATTCTAGTTTAAAAACCTGTTTCTCATAGAGAATATTACAATGCAGATGATATGGTTTTATAGCTTTAAATTTAACATTAATAATTAAGAGAAATATATTTATGTATTCAATGTTTACGTTTGGTCTAAGTCTTTTCAAATCCTGATAAAAGGAATTAACTATATTTACAATTGTATAATTTTTTTAAAATTAACTAATGACAAATTTTTTAACCATAATCCAAAGCACAGAACGTGCTGTATCCACATCTGCTGAACGTTATTTACTAGTATATATGATAGGTGTTTTGCTTATTGTTTGTTCACTTATAATTATATTTTTCATAGTTTTTCAAAAAAGAAAAAACAGTTTGTTATTAGATAAAATTAGACAACAACAAGCTTTTGAAGCAGAGCTTTCATCTGCACAGACAGAAATACAAGAGCAAACACTTAAAAATATTGGTTGGGAATTACATGATAATGTTGGTCAATTATTAGCGGTTGCCAGTATGCAATTAAATATTTTGAAGACGCAGATTTCTGAAGATGTAAAAGAAAATTTTGGAGAAGCTTCAGATATTGTGAAGCAGAGTTTAAAAGAAGTACGTTCACTTTCAAGGTCTTTAAACAACGAGGTTATTCTTAATATTGGCTTTGAACAATCTATTACCAATGAGTTGAATAGGTTAAAAAAAATGAAATTTGCTTCCGCAGAGTTGCAAGTAAAAGGAGAAGTTGTTCCGTTTGAAAATAAGAAGCACGAAATCATTATATTCAGAATTCTTCAAGAGTTCTTTTCAAATTCAGTCAAATATTCTGAAGCTAAAAACTTAAGTGTAAAATTAAATTACGGACCAGAGAAACTTCAAATTATAGCTTCAGATGATGGTAAAGGTTTCGATATGAAAAGTACAGAAAAAGGTTCAGGATTACTAAATATGAAGAGCAGGGCAGATCTAATAAAGACCTCATATGATTTATCTTCAAAAGTAGGTGAAGGTGTGACTTTGCAGTTAGAGTATCCTTACAAATCCGCTTAGTTTTTTAAAACCATTTTAAAACGAATCTAATTAATTTAAGTTTACCTTTATAAGGGGCATATCTTAAAGGTAAATCCAGCCAATTTCCTTTCTTTACAACTGCTTTTTTATGTGAAAACGTATCAAAAGAAAGTTTGCCATGATAGGCGCCAATACCACTGTTTCCAACACCACCAAAAGGTAATCTGTGATTTATGAAATGAATAATAGTATCGTTAATTGCGCCACCACCAAAAGAGTAGGTGTTAATCATTTTTTTAGCAAATTTAGAATTGTTGCTAAACACATATAGTGATAACGGTTTATTGTAAGATTGAATAATGGTTTTAATACCGTTTTCTGTTGAATAACTAATAACAGGAAGAATAGGGCCAAAAATTTCATCTTTCATCACTTCGCTATCCAGTTTAGGTTCATCAATAACTGTTGGAGCAATATATAGGGTTTCTAAATCTGTTTGACCACCAATCACACAATTTTCATTCTCAAGCATTTTTGCTAAACGCTTAAAATTCTTTTCATTAATAATACGGGCAAAATCTTCCGATTGTTTTGGGTGTTCAGAATACGCTTTCTCTATTTCATCTTTAAAAGCAGTATAAAAAGCTTGTTTTTTACTTTTCTCTATTAAAATATAATCTGGTGCAATACAGGTTTGACCAGCATTTAAAAACTTGCCCCAAACCAAACGTTTGGCAGCCAATTTAATATTTACTGTATCGTCAATTATACAAGGGTTTTTTCCACCTAGTTCTAAAGTAGTTGGAGTTAAATGTTCGGCAGCGGCTTTAGCAACAATTTTTCCAACACCAACACTTCCGGTAAAGAAAATATAATCCCAACGTTGTGCTAATAATTCTTGAGATGCATCTACGCCACCTTGAACAACGGCTACATGTTCTGGTTTAAATACTCTTTTTATTATAGTATCTAAAACAGTAGCTGTGTGTTGTGTTAATTCACTGGGTTTTAAAATAACTGTGTTTCCTGAGGCGACAGCAGCAATTAAAGGAGCCATAGCTAATTGATAAGGATAATTCCAAGGAGAAATAATTAATGTGTTACCATAAGGTTCGCTATATAATTTATCAGACGAAGGAAAATTTAAAAATGCTGGAGTGACGCGTTTGGGCCTTGCCCAAGATTTTAGTTTTTTTATAGTAAGGTCAAGTTCTGTTAATACAACACCAGTTTCAGAAACTACAGATTCAAATTCAGGTTTGTTGAAATCTTTTTTTAAAGCATCAATAATACTTTGTTCCTTTAAAACTAGCTCTGCTTTTAATTGTTTTAAAACCGACAACCTAAAATCAACAGATTTAGTTTCTTCAGTTAAAAAATAGTCTTTTTGAGATTTTAAAAGCTTTGAAATCATAGTATTTGAATTACAATAAATGTACAATAAAATTATAGACAAGCATCCCAAGTAGGATCTTTTGGTAATGGAGCAGTTATAGTTAATTCAATTTTAGAAACAGGATGTATAAATTGAATGGTTCTAGCGTGTAAACTTATGCTTGCATCTTTATTGCTACGGTCAAAACCATACTTTAAATCGCCTTTTATTGGGCAACCAATAGTTGATAATTGTGAGCGGATTTGATGATGCCTGCCTGTTTCTAAATTAACTTCCAGTAAGTAATAATTATCTAGTTTTTTTAAGATTTTATAATGAAGAACCGCTTTTTTACTTTCAGCTATTTCTTTAGTATAAGCTGTAGATTTATTGTTTTTAGGATTCTTTTTTAACCAGTTTATTAAGGTGCCACTTTCTTTTTCAGGTTTGTTTTTTACAAGAGCCCAATAGGTTTTAGAGATGTCTTTTGAAACAAATAGCTTATTCAATCTAGGTAATACTTTGCTGGTTTTAGCAAAAATAACCAAGCCTGTAGTTGGCCTGTCTAGTCTATGTACTGTGCCTAAATATACATTTCCAGGTTTATTGTATTTCTCTGCAATATATTCTTTTACAACATCGCTAAGTGGCTTGTCACCGGTTTTATCACCTTGTACAATGTCTCCAGCACGTTTATTTACTATGACTATATGATTATCCTCATAAAGGACTTCGAGATTAGATTTGTTGGAAAGGATTTTGGTCATTCTAGATTTAATAATCTAAATTAGTATTGCTCAGATTCATTAGGGAAATCACCACTTTTAACATCAATTCCATATTGTTCAAAAGCATTTGTCATTTCCTCATATAAATTCATATAACGGCGTAAAAAACGCGGATTGAATTCGTGAGTCATTCCAACCATATCATGTGTTACTAAAACTTGACCATCAACACCATTTCCAGCTCCAATTCCAATAACAGGAATAGAAATACTTTCTGCTACTTCCTGAGCTAATTTTGCAGGTATTTTTTCTAAAACCAAAGCGAAACAACCTGCTCTTTCAAGCATTAAAGCATCATCTTTTAGTTGTTGGGCTTCTTGTTCTTCTTTAGCACGAACAGTATAAGTACCAAATTTATATATAGATTGAGGTGTTAATCCTAAATGTCCCATTACAGGAATTCCTGCATTAAGAATACGTTTAATAGATTCTTTTACTTCTTTTCCTCCTTCCATTTTTACAGCATGACCACCACTTTCTTTCATAATTCTAATGGCAGATCGTAACGCTTCTTTTGGGTCGCTTTGGTAGCTTCCAAAAGGTAGGTCTACAACAACCAAAGAACGCTCAATTGCTCTAATTACAGAAGATGCATGATAAATCATTTGATCTAATGTAATAGGCAATGTTGTTTCATGACCAGCCATTACATTACTTGCAGAATCACCAACCAAAATAACATCTATTCCTGCGCCATCAACGATTTTTGCCATTGTGTAATCATAAGCTGTTAACATTGATATTTTTTCACCGTTGGATTTCATTTCAACAAGCGATTTTACGGTGACTCTTTTATATTCCTTTTTAGCTACAGACATAGTTGTTTTGTATAGTTTAGTTTGTAAAAGTACTAAAATAAGTAGATACTGTTAAACTTTTCTTTATAAGCAGCTAGTATAGAATGAGAACACATATTTTAGTTTAAATTTTAAAAATATGATTCGTGTTATTACACTTATAGCTCTTTTTGTGACAACTACAATGAGTGCGCAGTTATCTTCTAATGATGAAGTTAAAGTAACTATAGAAACTTTTTTTGAAGGCTTTCATAAGGGAGATACAGTTTTAATGAAATCTGTAATGGCAGACAAAATATTATTACAAACTGCTGTTTATAATAAAGAAGGGAAATCGGTTTTACTAACCGAGGATGTCTCAGAATTAACTGAAGCCATTGCAAACAGACCAAAAAACCAAAAATGGGATGAACGCTTATTGAATTTTATTATTCAAGTAGATGGAAATATGGCAAATGCTTGGACACCATACGAGTTTTGGTACAATGGAGAGTTTAGTCATTGTGGTGTTAACTCTTTTCAACTATTTAATGATAACGGTAAATGGAAAATTATTTATTTAATTGATACAAGAAGAAAAGAAGGTTGCCAAAACTAACATAAGTAATATACGTTTACTGAATATATCTTCCCGTTTTTGAACATTATATTATAGCCACCATCATCGGTAAGAAAAGTATATTGATTTCTGTAATTAAAGTTAGTATATATATATTGAGCATATTTAGTTACAAATTCTTTTTCAGTTACGGTATAATCTAGAATAACATTTTTATTTAAATAAAAAGAGTTATTTATGTCGATTTCCACTGTAACTAATTCAGCTTTATTATCCTTTTTATTAACAGATAACAGCATTTTTGGGTATTTATAAAATGTGTCTCCAAAATATACACCACACTCATCAGAAATGCCTTCCATATGAGTTGGCTCTCCGTAATTTGATATTAAATCTTCATAGTTTATATAAGTATCATTAACATTAAGGTTCTTAATTTTAAAATGCGCCTCATTAATAAATGTTTGAATTTCTTCAAATGGTTTAGTAGAAGCCAAGCCTTTTGCTAATACTAGATTCATTTTCACATCTTCAATTAATTCATTGTTTCCTAATTGGATTGCTACTTGATAGTAAGTTTTATAGGCTTTATATAATTGGGAGTGATCACTATTCCAAGCTAGCTGTATTATGCGTTCAGCTATTTTTTTCCTATCAGTAATATTATCAATTTCAAAATTATCAAAAAGCTTCATAAGCTCTTCGTATTTAGGTTTTTTACTTAAATATTTACGTTGTATAAATCGTCCGCTTGAAATAAAAACCCAATCTTCAATATCTAATGGTACATATTTTACAGGAACGGCTTCGCCTGTTGTTAATGTGGTTATTATTTTTCCAGTTTTACTAGGTGCACCTCTAGCTCTTAAAGATGCTACATTAACAAACAAATGATAATTTCCATAATATTGATCACCTCTAAGAATAGGATTCTCTAAATCTTGAGGTTGCGTAGAATTTGATGTGTATTTATTCGAAAGGTATTTGGTAAGCACATAACCTGTATTATGATTATCTGCCTTAACAAAATGCCAATTGTCATCATATTTTGAAATAACTTCCACTTGTGCATTCGTTCTAAAAAAGCCAATAAATTTAGAAGAAGTGCTCGCTTCTGTATATAAGCGAGTATCATTATTTAAGAATTTTTGTTCCTGTGTAAATGAAGAGGTTGTACAAAATAAAAAAAGGAGTGTTATTTTTAATTTCATAAAATTAACAATCTGCCATATTAACTCTAATGGCCAAACCGCCTTCAGAGGTTTCTTTATACTTGGTATTCATGTCTTTTGCGGTTTCCCACATTGTATCTACTACCTTATCTAAAGGAACCTTTACATTTTCAGGATTAGTTTCTAAAGCTAATTCGGCAGCATTAATGGCTTTTATTGCTCCCATAGAGTTACGTTCAATACAAGGTATTTGAACCAAGCCACCAATAGGATCACAAGTTAGCCCTAAGTGATGTTCCATAGCAATTTCGGCAGCAATCATAACCTGTTCAGGACTTCCTCCAAGTAATTCACATAAAGCACCAGCAGCCATAGCAGAAGATACACCAATTTCAGCTTGGCAGCCACCCATTGCAGCAGATATAGTTGCACCTTTTTTAAAGATACTACCAATTTCGCTAGCAACTAATAAGAATTGTTTAATGTGTTTAAAATCTGCTTCGTGATTTTCGATAACCATATAATACATTAAAACAGATGGGATTACGCCTGCGCTGCCATTTGTAGGAGCAGTAACAACACGACCAAGGGATGCATTAACTTCATTAACACTAAGCGCAAAACAACTTACCCATTTTAAAATCTGGCGAAATTTGACTTCGCTATGTCTTATTGCTTCCAACCATTCTTGAGGAGACGTATAAGGCATTTCAATATTCAAATTTTTGTGCATATCAAAAGCACGACGACGCACATTTAGACCACCAGGAAGCGTGCCTTCACTATGACAGCCTAAAAACATACATTCCAACATAGTCTGCCAAATGCGATTCAATTCAAAATCTATCTCATCAGGAGTTCTTAAAGATTTTTCATTTTCTAAAACTATTTCAGAAATATTTTTATCTTCAGATTTACAAAAGGCTAATAATTCGGTAGCTTTATCAATAGGAAAAGGAAATTCTTTTTTTAACTCTACATTTTCTTCGTGAACTGTTCTTGCTTCTTTAATTACAAAACCACCACCAATGGAGTAAAATGTAGATTGATGTATTTCTTCTTCTGCGAAAGCGGTAAAAGTAATACCATTAGCGTGAAAGGGAAGAAATGTTTTATTGAACACAATCTCACTTTCAGTATTAAAATCAATAATACGCTCATTATTTAGTACTATTTTTTCTGCATTTTTTATTGATGCTATAATTATATCAATAGTCTCTGTAGGAATTGTTTCTGGGTCGGCACCACTTAATCCAAGCATAACAGCTAAATCTGTTGCGTGCCCTTTACCTGTTAAAGATAAAGAACCATATAAGTCTACTTTTATTCGATTTATCTTATCAAAAACATTTTCAGATTTCAACTCATAGATCCAACGTTCAGCAGCTCTCCAAGGACCAAGTGTATGAGAGCTGGAAGGTCCAACACCAATTTTAAGCATATCGAAAACTGAAATACATTCCATAAGACAAAAACGTTTATCGCGACAAATATAGTTTTTTGCTTTGCAAAGCCATATAATTTTGAAGGAAGTTTTTAAGGTGATTGTGACATCGTGTCAGTTTCATTGTCTTGGCATAATCATTGACTTTAACACATCGATATTGAAATAGAAATTCAACACAATAAAAAATAAATTATAAAATTATGAGTAAGATTATTGGAATCGATTTAGGAACAACAAACTCTTGCGTTTCTGTAATGGAAGGAAATGAGCCTGTTGTAATCCCAAACGCAGAAGGTAAACGTACAACGCCTTCAGTTATCGCTTTTGTTGAAGGAGGCGAAATTAAAGTTGGAGATCCAGCAAAGAGACAAGCAGTAACTAACCCTACAAAAACTGTTTATTCTATTAAACGTTTTATGGGTAACAAATACTCTGAATCTAAAAAAGAAGCAGAAAGAGTACCTTATAAAGTAGTTAAGGGTGACAATGATACACCACGTGTAGATATTGATGGACGCTTGTATACGCCACAAGAATTATCTGCAATGATTCTTCAAAAAATGAAGAAAACAGCTGAAGACTACTTAGGAACTTCAGTTAGTGAAGCAGTAATTACTGTTCCAGCATATTTTAACGATGCACAACGTCAAGCTACTAAAGAAGCTGGTGAGATTGCAGGTTTAAAAGTGCGTCGTATCATTAACGAGCCAACAGCAGCCGCTTTAGCTTATGGTATGGACAAAAAGGGTACAGACCAAAAAATAGTAGTATTTGATTTTGGTGGAGGAACACATGATGTATCTATCTTAGAATTAGGAGATGGTGTATTTGAAGTATTATCTACAGATGGCGATACACACTTAGGTGGTGATGATGTAGATCAAAAAATTATTGATTGGTTGGCAGATGAGTTTAACACTGAAGAAGGTATGGATTTAAGAAAAGATCCTATGTCTTTACAACGTATTAAAGAAGCTGCAGAAAAAGCGAAGATTGAATTATCATCTTCTGCACAAACAGAAATTAATTTACCATATATCACAGCAACTGCTAGTGGACCAAAACACTTGGTACGTACATTAACACGTTCTAAATTTGAGCAGTTAATTGATGATTTAGTAAAACGCACTATAGAGCCTTGCCAAACAGCATTGAAATCGGCAGGTTTAACAATTAAAGATATTGACGAAGTAATTCTTGTTGGTGGATCTACACGTATTCCAGCAGTGCAAGAAGCAGTAGAAAAATTCTTTGGAAAAGCGCCGAGCAAAGGAGTTAATCCAGATGAGGTTGTTTCCTTGGGAGCAGGAATTCAAGGTGGCGTTTTAACAGGAGATGTTAAAGATGTATTACTTTTAGATGTAACACCTTTATCTCTTGGTATTGAAACAATGGGTAATGTAATGACAAAACTTATTGAGGCAAATACAACTATACCTACTAAAAAATCTCAAGTATTTTCAACAGCAGCAGATAATCAACCATCTGTAGAAATTCACGTATTACAAGGTGAAAGAACAATGGCTGGCGATAACAAAACAATAGGACGTTTTCATCTAGATGGTATTCCACCAGCACAAAGAGGAGTGCCTCAAATTGAAGTAACTTTTGATATTGATGCAAACGGAATCATTCATGTAACAGCTGGAGATAAAGCAACAGGAAAAACACAAGATATTCGTATTGAAGCATCTTCTGGTTTAACTGAAGATGAAATCAAAAAGATGAAAGCCGATGCTGAAGCAAATGCTGAATCTGATAAAAAAGCAGCAGAGAACGCTCAAAAATTAAATGAAGCAGATTCAATGATTTTCCAAACAGAAAAACAATTGAAAGAATTTGGTGATAAATTATCTGATGATAAAAAGAAACCAATCGAAGACGCTTTAGAAGAATTGAAGAAAGCTTACGAAACAAAAGATATTGATGTAATTTCACCAGCTTTAGATAAAATAAATGAAGCTTGGAAAGTAGCAAGTGAAGAAATGTACAAGGCACAAGCAGAAGCTCAAGGTGGAGCAGAAGCAGGACCAGAAGCTAATGCAGGAGATGCAAATGCTAATGAAGGTAGCGATGTAGAAGATGTAGATTTCGAAGAAGTGAAATAATCATATTTTTCTGAACTTGTTTCAGAATCACAAAAAAAAACGCAATCATTAATTTGATTGCGTTTTTTTTTCTAAATAATCTAAAAATTAAATTTATTATGCAAGCATAATATTTTAGTATATTTGTTTAAAATTATAAAATAAGATGCAAACTAAACTTACTCAATTACTTAATATAAAATATCCAGTAATAATGGCTCCAATGTTTTTGGTGTCTAACGTTGCAATGGTAAAGGAAGCTATGAAAGCAGGAGTTGCGGGTTGTATTCCAGCTCTTAATTATAGAACATTACCAGAATTGAAAGTTGCTATACAAGAATTAAAAGCGGCAAAAGTTAAAGGAGGTTCTTTTGGTTTTAATTTAATAGTTAATAAATCAAATCCAAAGTTTGAAGCACAATTAGAAGTGCTTTGTGCAGAAGGTGTAGATTTTATTTTAACCTCATTAGGTAGTCCTGCTAAAGTAATCACAGAAGCCCATAAAGTGGGCATAAAAGTATTTTGCGATGTTACCGATTTACGTTTTGCACAAAAGGTTGAACAGTTAGGAGCAGATGCTGCAATTGCAGTTAATAATGAAGCGGGTGGACACAGAGGTAATGTATCTCCACAAAGATTAATAAAACAATTGACTGAAAATTTAAATATACCTGTTATTTCTGCTGGAGGTGTTGGTAACAAAGCAGACATCGATAAAATGCTTGGTTATGGAGCAGATGGTGTTTCAGTTGGTAGCCCATTTATAGCAACATTAGAAGCAGGTGTAACAGACGAATATAAACAAGCTTGTGTAGATTATGGTGCAGAAGATATTGTTATGACCGAACGTATTTCAGGTACACCTTGTAGTGTAATCAATACACCTTACGTTCAAAAAATCGGAACAAAACAAACTTGGCTTGAATCTGTTTTAAACAAGAATAAGAAATTAAAAAAATGGGTTAAAATGATTCGTTTTTCAATAGGAATGAAAGCTACTGAAAAAGCAGCTACTAAAGCGACTTACAAAACGGTTTGGGTAGCAGGACCAAGTATAGAGCATACTACTAAAATTTCATCAGTTAAAGAAGTTATTGCTAATTTAGTAAGTTAATTTTTTAGGACTTTTAAGTTTATTGATTGCAGTAAAAAAATAGAAATAGAATTCTTTATTTTGCTTATACAATTGCAAAAAGAAACAAATGAAAAAAACAATACTTATTGTTACTATCATCCTACTATTGTTTCTTGCCTTGTTATACTGGTCTTTATCTAGCACAACGAAGGTGTTTGAAAAATCCAAAATTGTAGGATTTGATGATATTTCAAATATCGATTTCAAAGATTACGATTCTATCATAATAAAGGCAAGTACTTTATACAAAGCAGATGAAATAAAAAGACTGATGCAAGGCGAGCAGTATAGAAAAGCTTGGTCCACATCGGTTAAAGTTCCTATTGTATTTTTAGATACATTAAAAGGAGGAATGAAGATTGTAAAAGAAGGCGGAGGCAAACAAACCCATTCCTTAAAATTAGAATCCCAAAAAGAAATAAGTTATACTTTAAGAAGCATAAATAAAGATCCAGAAGCGCTCATACCAGAATATGCGAAAACTTTAGGGCTTGAAAATATTATAGTTGATGGTATATCGGCTCAACATCCTTATGCAGCTATTGTTGTGGCAGAATTAGCAAATCAAGCAAATGTATTGCATACCAATCCTGAAATATTTTTTGTGCCTAAACAAAAAGCTTTAGGTCATTTTAACGAAAAATATGGAAACCGCCTTTTCTTATTGGAATACGAAACCGATAGTAAAGTAAATTGGACCAGTTTGGACCATGTTTCAGAAATACTAGAAACTGATGATTTACAAGAATTAAAAGTTAAATTGAAGAATAAAGTTTCCATAAATAAAAAGGAACTTATTAGAACACGTTTATTTGACTTATTAATAGGCGATTGGGATAGACACTCAAAACAATGGGGTTGGGCAATAGAGGAAATAAATGGTAAGTATCTAGCACATCCCATTGCTGGTGATCGTGATAATGCCTTTTTTAATATAGATGGTATTATTCCATCAATAATGTCTAACGAAAATGTAGTGCCGGAGCTTCGACCTTTTACTAAAGAAATAGCTTTTTTACCAGGTTTGATTTATCCTTTTGATCGTTATTTTCTGTATAATACTGAAGAAGATTTATTTATAGAGGAAGCAAAAAAACTCCAAAAATCATTAAATGATGAGGTCATTTATAAATCACTTAAAAAATGGCCCAAAGACATTTACGATTTAGATGGAGAAAATATTGCACTTAAAATAATCAGTAGAAGAAACGAACTCGTTGAGTATGCTAAAGGCTTCAAAAAAATAATTGATGAAAAAGGCGTGTTACAAGAGCCTCTAAAAGGATCTGAAGACCTGAATTTAGATAGTGGATTATCTAAATGTTTTGAGTGTCAGTAAATATATTGGCTTTTATAGCTGTCCATTCCTCTTTTAAAATACCGTAACAACAGGTATTGCGTTTAAAGCCATCTTGCATAATAGTATCTTTTCTTAAAACACCTTCAAGTTTACCACCAATACCTTCAACAGCTTTTCTAGATCGTATATTGCGCTCGTCAATTCTAAATTCTACTTTGTCAAATTGTAAGGTTTCAAATGCATATTGTAACATTAAAAACTTAATGTTTTTGTTCAATCCTGTACCTTGAGATGCTTTGCCAATCCAAGTCCAACCAATATGTAAAACTTTGTTTTTATAATTGATATTGCCATAACGAGTGCTTCCTGCAAAAGCATTCTTTTCTTTATCAAAAATGATAAAAGGAATTACTGTTTTATGATAATACCCATCAACAGCAGTTGCTACATACTCTTTTAATTTTTCAGGAGTAGAAATATCGCTTGGCGAATAATAGATGAGGTCTTTTTGTTTGGCTATTTCAATGAGATGTTTATAATTACTTAAATCCAATAGCGAGAGTTTTACACGATTATTTTCTAATTTAGGAATAGTCATAATTAAACCAACGTATTAATAATTTTAGTATTTACTTCGTGTACACCATCAAAGTTAATAATAGTTATATCGTCTCCAAATAATTCTTTAGCTTTCCTATTTTCGTATTCTAAACGCTCTTCATTTATATATTCATCGTTGTCGCCATATATTAAAGTCACTTTAGCTTTTAAAAAATCAAAATCTTCAGCTATCAATTCTTTAGGTATTCCTCCAGAGTGTAATACTAATTGAGAACATTGTAATTGCCTTTTAGCGACATATCGAGATGCAACACTAACACCTTGAGAATAGCCAAAAACAATAAGGTTTAAGTGCTTTGGTAAATTTTCAGCTTTAAAAACAGCATCAAAATAGGCTATTATGTTTTTAGTTTCGGTTTCAGTGTTTTCTTTGGTTAGCCAACTGGCACCAACGTGTTTAAAATCTTTGCCTTGGTAATAAGTGTTAGGCGCTTGTGGTGCAATAATATAATTTTCTTCAGTATTTAATGCTTTAAAGTAGCGTATAAAATAACGGCTTAAATACCCCATACCATGGCAAACAAACCAAACATTTTTTGTCTTATCGGTAAGTGTATTCAATGTCGAGTAAGGTTTTATAGCGGTATAAAATATTTCTTTTTTGGTTGAATTCATTTTAGGGTTTCGTTTCGTATTTTTACACCACTAAAATACTTTAAATTGATGAATTTTACTAAAGCTGAAGTACTGGAGAAAGCAAATGCTACATCTAAAAATACTTTAATGGAAACTTTGAATATTGAGATGGTAGATTATGGAGACAATTTTTTAGTTGCTAGAATGCCTGTTAATTCAAGAGTATACCAACCAGATGGTGTTTTGCATGGTGGCGCGACAGCAGCTCTTGCCGAAAGCGTAGGGAGTTTTGCATCACATATTTTTTTGGATTCTGAAAATTTAATGATTAGAGGAACAGAAATAACAGCCAACCATTTAAAAAGTGTTAGAGAAGGTTATATTTATGCAAAAGCAACATTTATCCATAAAGGAAGAACAACCCAACTAATAGATATTAGAGTAACAGATGAAGATGATAATTTAGTCTCTGTTTGTAAATTATCAACTATTTCATTGCCAAAAAAGAAGTAGAGAATGACTTCAGAAGATCTCTTTGATAGTATAGAACGTTATTTTGATGATGCTTTGCCCTTTGTATCCTATAGAAAGCCAAATACATTAGAAGTAAAAGCGTTGTTTCAAAATGATGATACTATTTATAATGTGTCCGATTTTACTGAAAGCGGATTTGTTTTTGCTCCATTTGATGATAGCGAGAAAGCTGTTTTAATTCCTATCGAAGCATCTGAAGAGTTTAGTGTTTCAGTTGAAGTTGAAGACTCAAAAATTGAAGGAGCAAGTCATTCAAATCAAGATGGTAAAGATTTTTATATAAAACTTGTTGAAAAAGGAGTAGAAGTCATAAAATCAGAACGATTGAGTAAAGTCGTTTTGTCAAGAAATGAAACTATAGAGTTTCCAGATCTTAATTTCATTCAAATTTTTAAACGATTACTACATACATATCCAACCGCTTTTGTGTATTGTTGGTACCATCCAAAAATAGGTTTATGGTTAGGTGCAACTCCAGAAACCTTATTGAAAGTTGAAGGAAATAGATTTTCTACAATGGCTTTGGCAGGAACTCAAAAATATAACGGAACATTGGATGTTGTCTGGCAAGACAAGGAAAAAAATGAACAACAAATAGTAACAAATTATATAGCAAATAGTTTAAAATCTTCTTCAAACACTTTAAATATATCTGAAGTAGAAACCGTTAAAGCAGGAAATTTATTGCATTTACAAACAAAAATCATAGGCACTTCGAACTCAAGATTTGTTAATCTTCAAGCTATCTTAAAAGCATTGCACCCAACACCAGCAGTTTGTGGTTTTCCTAAGGATATAGCAAAACAATTCATTTTAGAAAACGAAAACTATAATCGTGAATATTATGCAGGTTTTTTAGGGGAATTAAATATAAAAGAAAAAACCAACCGAAATCCCAAGCGCAGAAATGTTGAAAACAGTGCTTATGGTACAGTAAAGACAGTTTCTAATTTATACGTGAATTTACGTTGTGTACAGTTAAAAGAAACTAAAGCTTTAATTTATGTTGGTGGTGGTATTACAAAAAATTCTAATCCTGAAAGTGAATGGCAGGAAACTGTAAATAAATCTCAAACCATAAAAAAAGTGCTCTAATTTTTTTTAGAATACCGTTCTCTATTTTCCATTACCGTTGGCATATATTTTACAGACCATTTTGTTAGCGCATCTATATGTGGTAATAAGGTTTTTCCTAAATCTGTTAACTTATATTCTACTTTAGGTGGAATTTGCGGATAAATTTTTCTAGAAACCAAACCATCTGCTTCCAAGGTTCTTAGAGAAACAGTCAGCATTTTTTGCGATATATCTTCAATAGCTTTATTTAGTTCATTAAAGCGTAAAACATCATTTTCGTTTAGGGTTAGTAAGATGAGCACAGACCATTTATCACCAAAACGGTCGAGCACGTTTCTAACAGGACAAGGTTCGTTTATAGAAAAATTTTTAATTTTTTTATCTTCTAAAGTGTTCATAATCAATAATAATAACATTAAGGTAAGTGACGAATTAAAAAGTACCTACTTGTAAAATAGTAACTTACTTTATAACTTTGACTTACCAAAAGTAACTAAGTATACTTATTTAATCAAATTAAAGTTATAAAAAATGATATTAGTAACAGGAGCAACAGGACATCTAGGAAAAGTAGTGACCAATGAATTATTAAAAAAAATAAACGCTAGTAATATAGCTGTACTGGCTCGAAATACTGAAAAAGCTAAAGCATTTGCAGAGAAAGGAGTTAAAGTTTTAGAAGGGAATTATGATAATTATGATTCTTTATTAAAGGCCTTTACTGGAATTGATAAATTATATTTCGTGTCTGGTAGTGAAATCCCTAAACGAATGAAGCAACACCAAAATGTAGTAAAAGCTGCTAAACAAGCAGGCGTAAAACATATTATATATACAAGCTTTCAAAGAACAACAGACGATGAAACATCATCTATATTTATGGTGGCTGAAACGCATGTTGCCACAGAAAAACTTATTAAAGCAACTGGGATTTCATATACCATTTTAAAGCACGCTTTGTATACAGATATTTTACCAATGTTTTTAGGAGAAAATATTTTAGACACTAAAACTATTTATATGCCAGCACAACAAGGTAAAATATCTTTGGCAACAAGAGAAGATATGGGTAAAGGTGCAGCTATAATTTTAACTTCAAATGGACATGAAAATAAAACCTATGAATTTGGAGGAGAAACAGCTTTAGATATGAATGATATAGCAGAAATTTTATCCAAATTATCAAATCAACCTATTGGTTACGTTTCACCAAGTCAAGAAGAGTTTAAAACAACATTGTTAGGTTATGGTGTTCCTGAGGAAGCAATAAGAATGGCTGCTGTTTTTAGTCAAGGTATTGCTGAAGATGAGTTTAATCATCCAACATCAGACCTTAAAAATATTTTAGGCAGAGAGCTTACATCAGCTTCATCGCATTTAAAGACATTATATAACTTATAATGTAGTAATTTTATCAGGCGCTTACATTAAGCGCTTGTTTTTATATTCTTATGTCAAATTTACAAGATTTAAAAAAATGGAGTGATGCTTTTAAAAATCAAGACAAACTTCAACCAGCTTTATTTATAGGTCATGGTTCTCCTATGAATGCAATTGAAGACAATGAATTCACTCAAAACTGGGAACAATTAGGTAAGACAATACCTTTACCAAAAGCGGTGCTATGTATTTCGGCGCATTGGTTAACTCAAGGAACACATATAACAGCTATGGATTTTCCTAAAACCATTCACGATTTTGGAGGTTTTCCACAAGATTTATTTAATGTAGAATATCCTGCAAAAGGCAGTCCGTTTTTAGCAAAAAACATTCAACAGGAGATACATTCTGTAAATGTGCACTTAGATCACGAATGGGGCTTAGATCATGGAACCTGGAGTGTTGTAAAACATATGTATCCCAATGCAAACATACCGGTTTTACAACTAAGTATAGATTATAGTAAACCACCAGAATATCATTATCAACTAGCCACAGAACTATCTAGACTTAGAAAAAAAGGAATTTTAATTATAGGAAGTGGAAATATGATACATAATTTAAGAATGGTTGCTTGGGATAAAATGAATGAGCCAGAATATGGTTATGATTGGGCTTTAGAGCTTAACGATATTTTAAAAACTAAAATTGAACAACAAGAACATAACGCTTTAATAAATTACCAAAATTTACATAAAGCAGCAGCATTGGCGATTCCAACGCCAGATCATTATTATCCATTGCTTTATAGTTTAGGCTTGCAAAGCAAAAATGAAGCTATAAATATATTTAATGACAAAGCTATTGGTGGCTCAATAACAATGACATCCGTTAAAATTGGTTAAGTCATCAGACTTCATTTTTATATTGTTATTCAATTACAAGATATATGAGTATTTTTGTAATAGAGAAGAGCAATAATTTATATGACATACCCAAAAATTCCGCTCGCGCAAACTGTAATTCAACTTTGCAAAGCAAAAAACATAAAACACATAGTATTATCACCAGGAAGCAGAAATGCACCATTAACCATTGGTTTTACAAATGATTCTTTTTTTAAGTGTTATAGTATTGTAGATGAGCGCTGTGCAGCCTTTTTCGCACTTGGTATAGCACAACAAATACAAGAGACTGTTGCTGTTGTTTGTACTTCTGGTAGTGCGTTGTTAAACTACTATCCAGCTGTGTCAGAATCGTATTATAGCAATATTCCTTTAGTGGTTTTATCTGCTGATAGGCCAAAATATCTTGTTGGAATAGGAGATGGGCAAACCATTAATCAAGAAGATATTTATAAAAACCATATTTTATATTCAGCTAATTTAAAACAAGATTTAAAAGATAATTCTGGTTTTGAAGAAGATGATGAGTTACCTATAATGAAGAGTATTGAAAACAAGATTGAAAAATATCTAGGACTTCAAAAAACGATACAGCAAGAAAATGAAGAAAATATAAACACGGCTTTAAACACTGCTATAAAGCAAAAAGGACCTGTTCATATTAATATTCCTTTTGACGAACCTTTATATGAAACTGTAGATGCTTTATCTGTTAACCCTAAAGTCATTCCTTTACAAAATAATGAAACCATAGAAGAAGATTTAAGCACCTTTATTCAAACTTGGAACAATGCTAAACGCAAACTTGTTTTAGTGGGAGTAAACACACCAAATAGCATACAGGAGAAATATTTAGAGATTCTTGCAAAAGATGAAAGCGTTTTAGTGCTAACAGAAACCACATCCAATCTTAATAACAGTGCATTTATACCAAGTATAGATAAATTAATAGGCGCTTTAAACGATAATGAATTTGAAGCTTTACAACCTGAAATACTTTTAACTTTTGGCGGATTGGTAGTTTCAAAAAAAATTAAAAAATTTTTACGTCAATACAAACCAAAACAGCATTGGCACGTAGGAGAAAATAAAGCCAATGACACCTTTTTTTCGCTTAATAAAACGTTTAAAATGAATGTCAATACATTCTTTTCGAAGTTTTTATTAAATATAGAGCCTAATCAAAGTAATTACAGTAATTTTTGGATTAATGAAATGCAGAAGAGACGTGAAAAGCACGAAAATTATATGCAAATCATTCCTTTTTCAGATTTTAAAGTTTGGGACGTTTTACTAAAAAGCATTCCAGACCATTGTCAACTACAAGTGGGAAATAGCTCAGCCATACGTTACACACAATTATTCGATATTAATACAACATTAGAAGTGTTTTGTAATCGTGGTACAAGTGGAATAGATGGTAGTACAAGTACAGCAATAGGTGCAGCATCTATTGTAAAAAAACAAACTGTTTTTATAACAGGTGATTTAAGTTTTTTTTACGATAGTAATGCGTTGTGGAATAATCACATTCCTAATAACTTTAGGATAATTATTATAAATAATAATGGAGGAGGTATTTTCAGAATTCTTCCTGGACATAAAAACACAGCTAATTTTGATCATTTTTTTGAGACAAAACATAATCTTTCTGCCGAAAAATTAGCATCTATGTATGGTTTTCAATATGAAACTGCTTCAAGTGAAAAGGAGCTTGTATCTGTTTTAAATTCTTTTTACGAAGAAAATGATGCTCCAAGATTATTTGAAGTATTTACACCAAGTACAGAAAACGATGAGATTTTATT
>ERZ1027208.329-NODE-329-length-19660-cov-43.109666_pt1 | contig 19660 bp, 16 predicted proteins | sample MGYA00520867_ERZ1027208 | MGnify/ENA primary metagenome ERZ1027208 (study PRJEB33311, sample SAMEA4378413) | marine metagenome | biome: Marine biome; feature: Fjord; material: Water | collected 2014-07-20T08:00:00Z/2014-07-... | depth 75 m ...
AATAAGGGGGGATTTCAATAGATAGATTAAAGAGAAGAGAGAGAGAAAAAAAAACGTGATTTCAATAATGCACGATTAAGATGAATTCGCCGCTTAAATGATTCCTCTATTTCATTAAGCCTTACTTATTAGCTTCAATGAATAATTCTAAAGCATCTACAACTATCTGTTTAGTCTTTCCTCTCTTAACATGAGTTAACTTTCCTTTGTGATGTATTTTAGCTATCCAAGCATTAGCATGTTTATCAAAGTGGATACATCCTTTATTCTGTGTATCTCTCACTTTCTGATGCTGCTTATCTACATTTTCTCTCCAAGTCATCAATTCAATATTATCTAAAGAGTAAGGCAACTCTTCCTTTACTCTATCTACACTCGGTATTGTCCATCTATCATAATCACTCTCTATCCAATTACTATACAACACCTCAAAGTTTGGCTGACTAAATAACCACTCTCTAAATTGCTCTAAGTTATATGTTGGCATTGGGTGATTTCTAGTCTTGCTACTTTGCCTTTGGGCTCCATGTATTTTAGAAGACAATCCTTTTTTTGTTTTTCTAAACTCTTTTGCATATGCATTAGTGCCTTCTCTATTTTTTTCTCTATTAGCTAATCTCCAAGCTTTGTGATATGCTGTTCTCTTCTCTCTTGTAGTCATAATGTATTGGGTTAAGACCCTCCTTATTTGGAGAGTCTGATTGTATTTCTTACGTAACTTATATTGGCGTTAATTAATGTTGAGATTTCTTTAGGTGTTTCACCTTCATTGAAAAGAATCATGATTTGTTCTTTCTTCGTTTGTGTCTTTACAGCCTCAACTTTTTGTTCGATAGGGTTAGCAATTGTTCCAGGCTTATCTCTTAATGTTGTGAGAAATCTTAGATGAGTAGCCTTGATTGGTCCATCAACGATTATACAACGTGCATGAGCAGTACCTAAGAATTCATTATCAGCTCTGTAGTTAGATATTTCTCCAGTAATTAAGAAAGACATTTCTAAAGACTCAATCCAAGTGTCTTGTACTGTTAAATGTCCTTTTGTTAATCCAAAATCTACTAATTTTTGTGATACATTAGTAATTTTTGCATCAAAACTCTCTTTAGCTTCTGCTACCCAACCTAATTGATTAGTGAATTCTCTATCTAATTGACCTTGGATACGTCTAATTGACTGGTCTAAATCCTTAATTTGACGAGAATCTGTAGTTTCATCTCTCTTATTCCACAAAGAATCCACTCTATTCTGTAATTGTTTAGTGTGAAACTTAACAGTTGAAGCATAAAATCTCTCTCTTAACTTGATAGTTTTACTATTCATCGTTCTGTAAGCCTTGTTAAACTCGTCTTTTGCTCTTTTTTCTGCTGCTAAACTCATAATTTTGTTGTTTTTTTTGTTTGATGTGCCTTATTGACATCATAAAGATACTCTTTTTATACAATACCAAGCAACTTTTAGGCACTTTTTTAAAAAAATAATCGAAAATAAATACAATTACACCTCAAAACAACCCACAAAGATCCTTTTTTTTTTAAAGCAAGGCAACTTTTTTGGGATTTTTTATAGATAATTGCCTATTTTCCAGCAGATTTAGGTAAAAAATACTAATCATAACGTCCAGATTTACAAGAAGTTACGATGAATCAACCTTTAAAGAGATAAAATCGTTTTTAATTCGTTGTATATATAACCAAAGACTATGTTTGTTTCTAAGTATTAATTTAAAATAATAGAATTATGAGCAAAAGTATAGTAGTAACGGAACAAGAATTACAAGAAGTGAAGTATCATGACTTATTAGAGAGATTCACTGAGTTAGGTATTCCTCAAGTTTGGAAGGCTGGAAAGAAAAAGGCAACAATGATTGAAAAAGCTATTGAAGAATTAAAGATTAAACAATCTTTAGAGTCTAAAGGGCTAAGTGAAAAAGAAGTTGAAGTTGAACTTGAAGCAATTAAGGAAAAGAAAGTTGAACTAGAGCAAGCTGAAAAGCTTGAAGTAGCAATCAAAGCAGAATTAAAAGAAAAGAAAGAAATTAAGGACGTTCAAGATGCAGATCTCTCGAGAGAAGTAATTGAGGCTAACTTACTAAACATTCAGAAGCAGATGATACAATGTATCCCTTCTCACAGAATGATTCTTATCAAGAAGAAAGATTTATTATTAGATCTTCTTTCTAAAATATAATACATTGGGGAGGCCATGCATGTAAAAGCCCTGTCTCCCTTTTATGTATCTGCTTAAAAGACAAATACATGAAAAAAATAAAAGCATTACCAAGTATAAAGTTAAAGCATCTTGATATCATAGCTCAAGATCTTCCACAGTATGCTGCAATAATGAAAGAGGAGTTAGGATTTACTAACAATTGGTTCTCAAGAAAGTTAAATTTTGTAAAGAAGTTTAAAACAGCTTTCTTGCTAGTCAATGAAGTTAGACAAATAGATCCAAAAGAATTAACTTGGACAGAAGAGTGTCCAATTTTAAAACCAGACAATATTGACTTCATTACATTTCAAGCAATGATGGAATTACAAGCATTGTTGAATGGAAGTCAGAATGCAAAAGATTTTACAGATCTAATTGCTCAGGCAATCACAATTACATGCTTCTCAACTAATCATAAAGATTTAGATTATGATAGTGAGTGTGAAGCATTTGAAAAATTTAAAAAACAAATACTCAATTATAAGTATGTTGATATGTTTGGCCTTTACAATTGGATTGTAGAGAACATAACTCAATCGGCCGATAATTGGAATGCTCGTTTCTTTTCTGTAGAGATTAGGGATGAAGATTATGAAGTAGCAAATGGAGCTAGAATGGCTCAGTTCAATGTTATTACAACAATCAAAGCAATATGTGAAGATTTCAATCTTCCATTCAAAGATGCATGGCAGCTAAGTTATAATTTAGTGCAAACTAATTCTTATGCTAAGGCTACACAAAATCACATACAAGACAATATGCGTATTTTGAAAGAAGCAAAGATGAATGCAAAAAGAGGAAACAATTAAAATAAGTAAACAAAGATTACAGTCAGAAATATATTTCGCAAGTTATAGATTGGAGATATACGTCTCAGACGAATTGGCTATTTGTTTACTTTAATTTAAAAATAAATATCATGAGCGATAAAAAGAAAAAGAATGGTGGCAAAGGAACTGCCGTAGGAAATGCTTTGAGGTTCTTGGTAAAACAAGGTAAGTCTATTAGTCCAAAGATATTAGATTTGGCAGGAGACATTACTGGAATTGATTCACTTAATGAATTGAGTGATTTAATTAGTGGAGATGATCAAATAATTCAAGTAGACAAAGATCTTTTATTAAGGGAACTTGAATTGGATATGCAATTAGAACAAGAGATTACAAAAAGATGGGTAGCAGACTCAATGAGTGATTCATGGATGTCAAAGAATATAAGGCCCTACACATTAGCTTTTTTGCTTGTATGTATGTTTGTATTCATTATGCTAGATTCTTCATTAGAGGGATTCAAAATAGCTACACAGTGGATAGATTTATTAAAAGGATTATTGATGACTGCTGTAGGAGGATACTTCGTTATTAGAGGTGGTGAGAAAATAATGAACAACTTTAAACAAAAATAAAAATTATGATAGTAGACATAACCAAAGCTGCAGAGGCAGTAGGCATTACTGCTGTCATTACAAACAGCAAAGAAAAGATCGAAACACAGCTAAATAGAATTACTGGAATCGAAAACTTACCTTTGATGCTGATTTCATGGGACATGGAGTCAACAATAACATTTGACGATCATGGATTTTTAACTAATCCAGTTACAAATGTAGTTGCTTTATTAATGGACAAGGCTGAAGATACAAGAAAAGAAAATGCAGAAGCAACAGCTGAAGCAATGGGATTATTGTACCAAAGTTTTTTAATTGAATTAAGAAAGCAATTAATCCAATATCAAAAAGTGCAGGGTCAAGATATGGTTTCAGCCATCTCTTATACACTGGTACCAAAACATGGATTGGGAAAGCATTCTGGAATCTTAGGTAGATTTACAATGCAATCTCAGATTGTTGATAATTGTAAAAAATAAAAAGATATGAGTTTTGTTTCAATAGCAAAAGATTTCTTATTGCTTGTGAAGGGTGAATTAGATCAACACACAACAGAGAAGTCTGAAATTAAGGTGGCAAACTTTTTATCAGTTTCAATCTTTACACCAGCTCATGTACAATTTGCTGCTTATGGAAGAGGACCAGGAAAGCAACCACCACTGGATCCATTAATTGAATGGGTTAAGAGAAAGGGAATTGTTACAGGAGAAAAGAATATTAGAGGTGCTGCATTTGCAATAGCCAAAAGTATTGGAAAGAATGGAACAAAGAATTATGTATCCAATGCTCCCAATGTAATAGAGGAAGCATTAGAAAAGCATTTGCATCTCTATGCAAACAGATTGAATGACAATCACATAAAGAAAACTATAGAACAACTTGATGGAAAATATAAGAGTGATCTTAAACAAATCAAAGTTAGTTTATAAAATAATAGCTAGTTGTAAATTAGAATTTACCAAGTCGAAGCAAAATCGAAATTAGCAACAAAAAATAAAAATATGAAATCAGAAGGGTTAGGAGATTCAGTAGAAAAATTCACTAAAGCTACTGGTATCAAAAGTGTAGTAGAGTCAATCTTTGGAGAAGATTGTGGATGCAAAAAGAGAAAAGAGATATTGAATGAGAAGTTTCCATACAGTAATAAAAATGGAAACATAAACAGATAGGCTTAGGCCATGAATTTAAAAACAAAATAAACATGGCATTGACTATACAAACTGAAATATTAGGACAAGAAGCAACGTCTACTTGTACCTATTGTTACTTGTATGAACCTTTAAGAGTAGTAATCTCTGAAAGTGATACAACAGCAAAGCAGATCTTTATTAAGATAGAAGCAGTATCAACTGCTACTGGAGTCACAACAATAATATCTCCAAATTATGGAGTATTTGATTTGAATCCAGGAGCTACTTTATCAGTAGACTTGATGAAGTTAGCAAGACAATTTCACAATCCAAATGTGTATAATTTTTCTAGTTTGGCTGACATAGCTGATCCCACTAATGGATGGAAAGCTAGTGTAAGTGAATATAAGTACTTATTTAAAATAACATCAGATGTAACAACAACACCAAAGGAGATTTTCAAATTACCAATTATTGGTGGAAGAGATTTTAGAACTTTTACTCCAGCATTACCAGCTTATCCAACTGCAACAGAAGGTATAGCAAATGGTATTGACATACTTAATGTGTGGAAAGGATGGTCGTTTTTAACAACAACATTTGCTTTGGCAAGTGCAACTGATGCAAGACCAACAATAAGCATAGCTACATCTACCAGTGGAATATATGATGGATGTGCTGGTCAAGTAGTTTGGAAATCTAAATTAGGTGGATGGATGACTTGGGGCTTTAAATTAAAAAAAGAAAAACTATCAAAAAGATATTTAGGAAACATTCAAGTAGGAATGTTTGAATCAACTTTAGATGTTGGAGGTAATGCTTATATACCAGTAGACTATACTGGCATATCTACAAGCTACACCATAGACTTAAAACAACTTTCACTAAATAGTAATGAACTAGAGGCTGTGCATGATATAATTGCATCACCAGCTGTTTATTATATGAGAGAGAAAACAGGAGAATTAGAACTTATGCAGTTAGGATCTGCAAGTGCACCACTAGACAATAAAACTAGTGGAGGAGATTTTTCTGTAAGTTTGAAATCTATTTCAACAACATCTCAGCAAACAAGATAACAAATGAATACAAGGATAGAGATTTATAAGGACGAGTTGTGGCAACCTCTCAAATTGAAAGAGGGTACAGCTATCAAGTACAACAACTTAATTAATAAGGTTGGAAAGATAGCTACAAGAGAAATAAGTCACACAAATACTTTTTCTCTTCCTAGACTACAACAAAATTTGCACACCTTAGGTTTGAATATATTTAATCCTAACGACTTAGCTAGAGCTATGAATGCAAAATATATTGCCAAATATTATGTAGAAGATAAGCTTCTACAACAAGGATTTTTGGTAATCAATAATACAAATGGAGGAGACATCAAAGTTAACTTCATAGAGGAGAGTTTATCTTTAATTCAAAAATGGGGATCAACATCTCTTCAACAATTACTTCAAGATCAGATACTTGAATTTCCAGCAGATTATGCAACAGCAATAACTGCTTTAAGAGAGTTTGATTTAGATAAGAATGCAGTAATTACTCCATTGGGAGCAGTAGGTACTAGAGGATACAACTTATGTTTATTCCCAAATAACCTAAATGCAATTGGAGACAATTTTCAAATTAGTGAAAATGATATAAGATTAGTTGATTCATTTAATCCATATCAATCAAGACCAGTTTGGAATGCTAAAGCACTTTTTGATTTAGCAACAGAGAGTTATGGTTACACACCAATATATGACGACTCTGTAGATTGGGATGTAGTTGAGGATACTTATATAATAAACGATGGAGGAAATCAAAACGGAAAAGGAGAAAGTGGATTGCAAAATCTAATACATCCAAGAGTGTTTGTAAACAATCCTTATTATACCAGATTGGATACATCTTCTGCAAACTTTACATATGAAGTGAGAACTGTATTTAATTTTCCAACTACTGTATCAATAAAGCCAAATGATATACCCAATTGGGTAGATCCTACTGGATTGGAACAATATCAACCATGGGATCCTAGTGTACCTGGTCCTTGGATGTCTGAGCAATCAGTATTCATACCAGACACAACTGAAGGATCGGCAGGAACAATGCAATTTATTGCAGACCATGCACAATCTACAATTTTAGAATATCAATACGATGTATTTAATATTTGGAAAAATGCAACTCCAGGTGGAGATGTGATCATAGACACAGTGAGTCTTGATAGTGCAGGATTATTAACTCCTCCAGCAGATTTTACAATAGGAACGACTTATGAAATAGATTTAACTATCGATAAGGATTACTATAATACAATCCCAGCAGGAGCAGATACTCTAATTGGAGTGATGGTATCTTATACAGATTTAGCTGCTCAAAGTAGTTTAGGTCAATTGTATAATATGACTGTAGTGGAAAACTATTTACCAGAGGGTGTAATAGCTTTTGACGAACATGGTCAAATTTTACCAGATGAGGTAGATTTAAGTTTACTAGCTCCTACAAAATCAATAAAGACCTTATTATCGTCACTGATGCATAAAGAAGGTATATTGATGAGTGTAGATAATATAAACAAAGAAGTGAAGTTCTTCAATTATGGAGAATATGAAGCTCAGAGATTAGATTCTGAATTTGGCAATTGGTCAGAGTATTTATTAAAATACAATCCAATTGTACACAATACAGATTATGGTAATGAGTTTGGAAAAATAAATAAAGTAGGACTCTCTAGTCCCTTTAAGGGAAACATATTTAGTGTATCTTTAGAGAATCAAGGAGAGGATAGTAAATATAAAGAAGTTGCCAATAATTTTGTATCTGGATTTAAAGATATAGAAAATGTAGCAGAGGTTGCAAATTTAGTTAATCCATATTTCGAATACACCAATACAGGATTGGGGTTAGTTGAATATGCAGGTACTATTTCTGGAACATTAGCTCAAGTGAGAGCTGATGAATCAACTCAAGGGAACTTTAATGGATTATCAAAGTTAGCAAATGTTAACTATGCACAATTGCCATCTGGTGTTAAGTATTGGTATACTTTAGTAGATCAAGCCATAAGAGTAGATGCACAATTTTTAATTCCAGTAAATATAATTAAGAATCTAGATATAAGTAGACCAATATACATTGAGGAATTGGGAGGCTTTTATATAATAGAGGAAATAAGGGGATATACAAATGGAAGTAGTCCAGTTACAGTTAAGTTAATAAAACTGATTGAAGACTTTAGAGGATTGACAGATCAAACTCAAACCCTAACGCCAGAAGTAGTTTTAACAGCTAGTACATGGTCACCAGGAATTGTCTTTTCTAATTATGGAATATCAGCTAGTTCTAGTTATGTGAATTTCACACCAACGACAGCTAATATTACATTCAAGAAGATGACAGATTCTCCAGACGATGGAGGAACATTAACTGGAGCAGTGGTTACACAATCAGTAACTCTAACAAGTCCTTATTCGAATATAATTAATGGATTGGCGTCTAGTACTCCAATGACAACAGCAGAAGAAGGATGGTATGAAGTTGAAGTAATTGCATCAGATTCTGGTGGTACTTCTTATACCTCAAACAAAGTTTATAAAGAGCTAGGAGCTATTACAGTAATAGTAGTGCCTCCAAGTGTTTCATGTGTTGTAAGTACTATGTCGACTGGATATGGAGTTCCAAGTGGATCTGCACCAGTATTCTTTACTTACAATGGTCATACACCAACAAGCTCAGTATTTTCATATCAGAAATGGGACAACATTAACGATGTAGCGATTGGATCAATAAGAACATTAACATTTCCATTATCAGGAACTGGTGGTGTAAATTATGGAACAGTTCAAGTAGCATTTTTAGATGGAGCAGGTTTCTATAAAATGAATATCACTACCAACGAAGCAACGTCACCAGACAGCTTCTATGGAGGATATATAATTATTTAAAAGAGAGACATGGCAATAAACAAAAAGAACAGTATTCGTACTGACATATCAATCAACTCTAGTGGTGCTCAAGCAAGCATCACTAAGTTGTTTAATAAAATAAAAAAAGGACAACAAGACGTTTCGAAAGGAACGAAGAAAGCCACAACTGGCTTAGGAAAGATGGGATCCACAGCTGCCACTGCTGGAAAAAAGGGTGGTGCTGGAATGGGAGTCTTGGCAAAAGGATTGAAAGGAGCTAAGACAGCAGTATTATCTATGATCCCAGCATTGGGAGGATTAACTGCAGCATTTGCAGCTACTGGAATTGGTGCAATTGTTATTGCAGCAGTAGCTTTGGGGGCAGCATTTATTGGTGCCATTAAAACTGGAGCAAAGTTTGGAAAAGCACTTAGTGCCCTAGAGGGTATCTCTGGTGCAACAAACGAAGAGATGGCAGCATTGTCAACTCAGGCAAAAAACTTAGGAGCTAGTACTGCTTTTACAGCATCTGAAGTAGTTAAACTACAAACAGAATTAGCAAAATTAGGTTTTGAAGCAGGGCAAATTCAACAAGCTACACCAGCAATCTTGGACCTAGCAGCTTCCTTGGAAGTAGATTTAGCATCAGCAGCAGAATTCGCTGGATCGGTAGTTAGATCGTTTGGACTTGATGCATCAGAAACTCAAAGAGTAGTTGATGTAATGGCAGCATCTGCAACAGGATCTGCTCAATCATTTAGTTCATTAGTTGAGTCATTTAAACTAGCAGCACCAACAGCAAGAGCTTTGGGTGTTTCTGTAGAAGAGACTGGAGCACTATTAGGAGCATTAGCAAATAATGGTTTAAAGGGATCTATTGCAGGTACTGGTTTATCCAAGGTATTCATACAGCTAGCAAAAGAGGGATTAACTCTAGATCAAGGTTTAGAGAAAGTAAGAAACTCTTCTGACAAACTAAACACAGCTATTGATTTAGTAGGTGTGATTGGATCCAAGTCATTATTGACATTGGCAGAATCAGGAGATGATATAGCTAAATTAACTAAAGAATTAATAGCAGCAGAAGGAGCAGCAAAAGCATTAGCAGAAACAAAGTTAGATAACCTTAGTGGAGATGTAACTAAATTAGGATCTGCATGGGAAGGATTTATCTTAGGTATAGAAGATGGAAGTGGAGCATTGAATTCACTTGCAAGAGGAGCAATTCAATTTCTAACTGGAGCTATTACTACAATGACAGACCTATTTTTCTATTTAGGATTTGCATGGGACGATGGATGGAATCAAATAAAGCTAAGGGCTCAGGGTGGAGCAAGCTATGTTTCAGGACAGTTTAGTCTTCTAGGAGGAGCTATTAAGCTATTTGCAAATGAAGCAATGTTAATGCTTTCTAGAATTCCTATCATAGGAGAGGCTATTGATGAATCAGCAGTAAGGGCTAACATTGATGCAGCTAAAGAGCAATTAATATCTGCAGCAGCAGAAATTAAGGATGCTAAAGCTAAACTTGATGAAGCGAATCTTAATGATGCAACTTTTATGGCTCGACTTATCGAAGCTAAAAAGGGTGAAGCAATAGCAATTCAAAAAGCTCAAGATCAAAAGGCAGCTGATAAAAAGATTGAGGAAGATCAAGAAGCCTTAATTAAGAAACAGAAAAAAGATGCTGAAACCTTAGCTAGCATTAAGGAGAAGATAGCAAAGCAAGCTGCAGATCAAGAAGCAGTAACTCATGAAGAAAAGTTAGCACTGAAGCGAGAAAGAGCTTTGGCAGAGCTAGAGGGTCTTTATATTTCAGCAGCAGAAAAGCAAGCAGTAGAGAAAGAGATAAACGATCTTTATGATGCTAAGAAGGCTGAATTAGAGGAAAAGAGAAAAGTCGAAAAAGAAGAAAAAGAGGCAAAGGCTGAAGAATTACGTTTAGAGAAGCAATTAGAATTAGATGGTTTAGAGTTACAAAGAATTCTAGATAATGATCAATTAACTTTTCAACAAAGAGAGGATTTGCAAATTGCATACCTTGAAAAGAAAAGATTAAATGAGCTAAAGAACGAAAATCTAACTAAGGAGCAAATAGCCTTAATCGACAAGAAGGCTGAAAAAGCCAAGAAGAAAGTGCATGATGCAGAAGCAAAAGCTTCTAAGGCACTTCAAGATAAAGTAGTAGATGATGCTCTGAATGGAGCAGCTGAAGCATTTGGTATTGCACAAGAAGTTGCAGTAGCTAAAATGGTTATGGCAGCACCTGAAGCAATTTCAGGATCATTTAAGAATGCAGCAATGGCATATGCACCACCAATGTCTCAGATAATGGGAGCACTGGGAGCAGCTGGAGTTGTTGCACCAATAATAAAAGGACTAGGAGATATAAAGAAAGCTAGATTTGGAAAGAAAGGAAAATCATCAGGTGGTGGTGGTGGAGGTGGAAACATCTCAATGCCAACAGTTGGTGGATCAGGAGGTGGTGATGTTGCTGGAATAGCATCAAGTGCCATTTCTGACATTGCAGCAAATAATGCAGCAAGACTAGGAGTAGATCCAAGTATTGGAGGAGCAGCTGGATCATCAGCAGCCAACAATATACTGGGAGGAGCTGGTAACAGTGTTACTTTCTCAGAGGGAAGCTATTCTGACTTTCAAAATCAGATTCAATTTAGAGAATCATTAACATCAATAGGAGGATAAATCATGGATAATAAAACAAAGCAAGTAATTAAAAATGCAGGTGGAGAAATTATCAAAGTCATAAAGATGCATGGTGAAGTTTTAGATGAGGTTACATTAGCTAATCTTAAAGAACAGTCAGGAGATATTAGTCAATTCGATACATTGGTATTAGAAATTGCTAGTCCAGGTGGTTCAGTATCTGAAGGTTTAAATATCATGGTATGGCTAGATAAGCTATCCCAAGAGGGAAAACAAATTGTAACAGTAGTAACTGCAAATAGTTACTCTATTGCATCATTGATAATGTTAGTGGCTGATATAAAATTAATCAGCACACATGGAAAAGTGATGGTCCATAACCCGATGGTTCCATTATTAGAATATGTGAATGCTAATGACTTACAGCAATACATAGATAACTTGAGGCAACTTGAGAATACAATGTATGAATTGTATCAATTTTTTACAGGGTTAAACAAAGAGCAGATCAAAATGCTTATGGATAAAGAGAGTTATTTATTACCACAAGAGGCGGTCGATTTAGGATTTGCCGACATGATAATAGATATCAAACCAAAGTCATATGAAATGACTGCAAATAATCAAAAACCAATAAATATGTCTAAGACACTAAACATCCTAAACAAAGTGATAGGAATGGTAAACAAGTCTGAGTTCATTAATCAAATTTATTCTGACCTCGAAGGAGGGGAAGTTGAGATCTTTCAAGCTGATGCAGCAACGTATGCAGTAGGAGATAGAACTTCAATGGAAGAAGGAGAAATTATTTTATCTGATGGTAGTAAATTAACCATCGTTGAGAGTAAAATTTCTGAGATTAATAGATCAGCAGAAGGTGAAGTAGCTCCAGAAGCTGCTGAATTCAATGAAGGTGAAGCACCTAAAGAAATCCTAACAGAGGAAATGATTGAAGAAGATGCTCCAGCAATGGAACAAGCTGACGAAATCATGGCTGAGGATGAAGTTATCGAAGAAGCAGCTCCTGCTGTAGAAGAGGTGGTTGAAGCTATGCCAAAATCAATCGTAGAGACTAAAAAAGAAACTGTAACAACTAAAGAGGTTATCAACGCAGATGTTGAAGCTAAAGAAGAGGTTATGATTGAAGAAGAAGTTGAAATGAAAGAAGAAGTTGAAATGATTGAAGAAGAAATGAAAGAAGAAGAAATGATTGAAGAAAAGATGGATGACCATTCTGAAGAAGCTCTAGAAGTAACTGAAGACCATATGGCTGACATGCATGCTACAATTTCAGCTTTGGAATCTAGAATTGCACAACTTGAAGATATGATCTTAGGTTATGATTCTAAGTTTGAAGCACTTTCTAAATTCGAAAACATTGCAACTGAAGCTATTGACACTTTAGCGTCTAATACTGTTTCAAATTTTAAACCAGAAGCTAGAGTACCAAGTACTCCAGCAAAGGTATTAGGAGGAAGTATATTCTCAGAATTAAAAAAGAAAAGAGGACTTTAATTAGATCCGATTAAAACCGGATCTTAGCTATCCAAACATAAACAACCGAGCAAAAGATTGCTCAAAACATTTAATAATAAAAACAAATAACATGGCATTTAACGTAGGACAAGCTCCAGCAGGAGTATTAGCAAAAGCATTAACTGGAAACATTTTCGTTGAGCAAAGTTTAGCTTACATGAACGAAGGAGACAAGGATGGATACAATGCTTACAAGCATGACATCAAGAACGTATTGAGAACTAGAAGCGACAATCCAGCTTCTGTAGTAGCAAACAGTTCTAAGAAACAAAACTATAAGAGAAGTTTGGCAGTAGTTGAGTCTTTTGAGACTTTCGACCCATCTGACTACTATACTCACTGGAAAGATTACCAACCAGCTGGAGAGTTCCAGTGGGAGGAATTACCAGTAGAAGTAAAGAATGTTCTTGAAGAATTATTCTTAGGAAATGCTGCTGAAGCAGTAGAAGACGAATTAACAAACAGTACTTCTGGATTAGTAACTGGACTTATTGCTCAGTTAGAGTCTAATGCATTAACATCTTTGGATGGTGCAGAAGCAACTCCAACTCAAAACGTAGACAACACTGCTATTGCTTTTAGAGCATCTGCAGGTTTGGCAGGAGATAACTTAGGTGTGGCTTTAGCTACTTCTAACATTTTCCAAAAGTTAGAGATTCTTATAAAGAATCAAACTAAAGCGATGAGAAAAAGAGCTGGTAGAAAATTCATGGTATCTCACGGTACTGCTGATTTAATCAGAGAAGCTCAACGTTTAGAATTAAACTTCAAAGGAGTTGATGTAACAGAAGAAGGAATCATGAGATATGCAGGTTACGATATTATCGAAAACCCATCTTTCCCAGATGATTCTATCTTATTCTGTTCAATGACTGGAGATATGAAAACTGATGCTATCCAATTAGGTACATCTATGTCTTCTGACTTCAACAACTTAGAAGTAAACAGAGTTTCTCCATTTGGAAGAACTTATGGAATGCTTTTAACTTTTGCTATCGATATCTTCGTAGTAAGACCAGAAGAAGTATGTTTCTATACTACTGCTACTATAGCTTAATTTTAAAAATTAGACTAAGTACTTTAATAATAAATATGAATCCCTACTCTTCATTGAGTAGGGATATCATATAATCTAATTTTAAAAATTAACAATTATGGCAATATGTGATGGATTAATCGCAGCTGGTATCGCAAGAGATTGTGATGCAGTAAACGCTGCAGTTGGTGTTGATAAGGATTTAATCTTGGTAAACTATGATGATTTCGATAAGACTTTATCATTAGCTACAAGAGAAGCTGACGACACTAACGATAATATAGGTGGATTAACTAACATCGAATTAAAACTAGGTGCAGTACAATATGTATTCGCTGGTACTGATTATTCAGTAATTCCAAACATTACTTCAGAAGTGAAGGATGATGGAGATTCAATGTTTGTACACTCAATAGCTTTTACTGTTTACAGTAAGGCAGCTCAAGATAGAAAAACTCTTGAGGCTTTAGCTGGAGCTAGAGTAATAGCAATCGCTATAGATCGTTCAACTGGTTTATACGAACTATTTGGTGCAGACCAAGGATTGAAATTAACTGGGCTTGAAAGAGCTTACACTGGTTCTCAATCTTCAAACTTTTACACAGTAACAATAGCTACTCCAGATATCGCGGTTATTCGTGAGTCTAGTATGGGAGAATTAGCTGTAGGAATTAATACTGCAGTTTAATTAAGGCTTAACAATAGTATTGAAAAAAGCATAGGTTTATCTCTATGCTTTTTTTTAATATTACAACTAAAACTTATTTTTAAGAGCTCTAATGCACTTAAAAAATCTTATCGATACAATACCTCGATATACACTTAACCTAGCTTAGGGCTTATTAGAATCGCAATCTAAAGGTTATCTAGAGAATACAAACAACAAACACACACAAAACAATAACCTCTCAAACAGCAATAAAGATGAGTAATAAGGTACAAAAAATAAAAAATCTTCGCACACTGAAGGCTTTAAGGGGTCAATCTTTAACAATTGATTTAGGAAAGGCATTTACTGGAATGTTGACAGCTTGGATGAAAAGAAAATCAACTGATTCTACATACAGATCATTCACGATTGTAGATGGAAGATATTTATTTCTTCCAAAAGAAAAGGCACAAGATTTATCAGCTACTGACTTGGTAGAGGGTAAGTGGTACTTTGATGTTAGACAGCTTCCAGTTGGAAGTGTAGATCCTAACGACGAAGAAATAATTTATACTGGAACAATAGACTTCAGTAATCAGGTTACAGATTCTAATGGTACAGAAGTAACTACAACTCCAGAAGTAGAAAGTGGAATGATAAATCTATCAAACACTTCCTCTGTATATGGAACGCCTGGACAAGTTGTAAAGGCAAAAGAATTAATCAAAGACATTACAGAAGTAAAAACCATCAAGGCGATGAGAGGAGCTTCTTTTTCTATTGATTTAGGAAAGGAGTATCCAGATCACAACTTAGAGGCATGGATGAAAAAGGATCCAAACTCAACCACTTATAGATCATTTACAATTGTAGACGATAGGTTTTTATTTCTTCCAAAAGAAAAGACTCAAGATTACTATGACATAGAGGATGGAAGTCTAATAGAAAAAGTTGAAGGTAAGTGGTATTTTGACGTAAGAGCAATTCCAACTACAGCAACCAATGCTGATGATGAGCAAGTAGTAACGAAGGGTGTAATATATTTTGAAAACCAAGTTACAGATTCTCAAGGACAAGAGTTGGTTTATGGAGAGAGAGACTATGCAAATGAATTTATACAACTAAGTGACACTCCTCCAAATTATGTAGGAAAAGCTGGTAACATTGTAATAGTTAACGACACGGAAGATGGTTTAATTTTTACAGACTCCTCTAATGCAGATAAGCATTTTGCATATGACCAAGGAATACCATCGTCTATATGGACAATTAACCATGGATTAGGAAAATATGCATCAATAGTAGTAACTGATACTGCTGGCTCTATAGTTATGGGAGACGTACAATATGTAGACTTAAACAATATAACAATAACATTTAACGCATCTTTTTCAGGAAGTGCTTACTTAAACTAAAAAAATAAAATTATGGCATTAATAAAACATCTAGTTGATTTAGATTTAAGTAAAAATCAACTTTTAAACGCAGTAGTGCAAAACTTAGCGGTAGCTCCAACATCACCTAGTGAGGGACAGATTTATTGGGATACAGCAGACGATACTTTATACGTATGGAATGAAGATGGTAACGCTTGGATTGACTTAGGTTCAAGTGGAATCACAAATCTTGACTATACAGCAGCAGTTTCTAATGGAGTTGTAACTTCAGATACAGGAACAAATGCAACTATTCCATTAGCAGATGGAACAAATGCAGGATTAATATCTGCTAGTGAGAAAGCTAATTTGGGAAACCAAAGTGGAACTAACACAGGAGACAATGCTGTAAACACACTTTATAGTGGACTAGTGAGTAATGTTTCAACTAACCTTAGTGAAGGAACTACTACAACTACAAGTGTAGATGTAGACTCAAGTGATGGAACAAACGCAACTTTGGCTCAAGCTAGTTCAACAAGAGCAGGTCTTTTGTCTAGTGCAAAGTTTGATGAGATAGTAGCGAATAGTAATAAAGTAAGTGATATCAATCATAACATCACTACAGATTTAGCAGTAACTAAAAATGCAACTACAAATATAGTAACCTCAAGTGATGGTACAGATGCAACTTTAACTTCTGCTACAACAGTGAATGCTGGTCTTATGACTAAAGCAATCTTTGATGAGCATGTAATTAATACTGCTAAAGTATCTAATGTAGATGAAACATTAACTTCATTAGGTCTTAGTGCAAATATTCTAAAATATACGGATGAGGATGGTACAGAAACTGACTTAGACTTATCTCTTTATTTAGATGATACAAACTTAGCTAGATTAACTAGTGGAGCTTTAAATGCTACTACAGGAGTAGCTACTTTTACAAGAGATGACGCTAGTACGTTTACAATTGATATGAGTGCGTTTTTAGATGCAATCACATTAAATAACACTCTTACATCCACTTCTACAACTGAAGGGCTTACAGCTAACATGGGTAAGGAGTTAAAAGACCTTATTGATGCTCTGGTTACTTCTACAGGAACAAACACTGGTGATGAGGTTCAAGCTACAGAGACTGTTGCGGGTATTGCAGAAATAGCAACTCAAACAGAAACCAATACAGGAACTGACGATGATAGAATTGTTACTCCTAAGAAATTAAAAAGTACATTAGGAATAACAGCAACTCTTTCAACTACACTTACATATAGTGAGTTAGTAGGAGATGGGAGTGCTACTTCAATAGTAGTTACTCATGGTATAGGAAATCAATTCGTACAAGCACAAGTGTATGAAGTTGCAGGAATGGACAAAGTAGAGTGTGAGGTAGAATTAACTTCTACGACAACTACAACTTTCAAATTCAATGTAGCTCCAGCATCTAATGCTTTAAGAGTAGTAATAATAGGATAACAAAATCCATATTATTATTTAAACAATAAAAACAAATTAATAGGGGTGGTGTTAAAATCATTCCTATTTTTTTCTCAAATAAAATAAAAATAATATGGCGAATAAAAAAATATTAACCGACTTACATATAGATGGTAACGTAGGTATAGGAACGGATAGTCCTGATTCTAAACTTGATGTAACAGGTGGGAATATTACAATTAATACGACAGGAACAACTTTTGCTGATTTTAAATATGGGGCAATAGGTTCTGAAACATCTAGAGGAAGTATAACTACAGACGGTATTGACCTTAAAGTTAATGCTATAGCTGATTTACTTTTACTTCCCACAGGCAACGTAGGTATAGGGACGGATAGTCCTGATGTAAGACTTGAAGTCGTAGAAGCTTCTCCAACAAATGGTATTGTAGCTGACTTTGTTAACTCTACGAATGCTGGAGGAACGATAGCTGCTATAAAATTATCAAATGCTAATTCTGATGTTTGTGATGTTATTTTAGGAGCTAATAGAGTAGGAGCTAACTTTGGTTCAGACTTTTTTATATCTCCTTCAGACGGAGTTGATGGCACTAATAGAGAAAGATTTAGAATAACTGAAGCCGGCAACGTAGGTATAGGAACAGATAGTCCTACAGATTATGGAGCAACTGCAAATACCTTAGAAGTTAGAGGTGCTAGTGGAACAGGAGCAGGTTTAATTAGAGTTTCTAATGCAGGAAATACTGTTGGTGCTTCTTTTTATTCAGGTTCAGCATCATCTACTTTAGGAACGCAAACGGCTCATCCTTTATATTTAAGTACGAATAACTCTACAAAGATGACCATTACATCAGCAGGCGACGTAGGTATAGGAACAGATAGTCCTAATGCTAAGTTAGAAGTTAGGTCAGACGGTTGGGGTACTTTAGCCGAAATGATAAGATTTAGTTCTACCGCAGGAGCTAGTACTTATGTAAATTCTATTGTTTCAAAACAATCAACAGGTGTAGGTGCTAATACAATATTAGGCTTTGATTTAAGTACAGGAGTTAGTGGAGTTCAAGGTAGGGTTTTAACTCTTTTAGGAGACGGCAACGTAGGTATAGGAACAGATAGTCCTAGTGAGAAATTAAATGTTGATGGAAATATATTAGCAACTGGAACAGTCTTAGGTTCAAATTTAAGTGGAACAAATACAGGAGACCAAGATTTAAGTATTTATACAAAACTAGATATAGGCACCGCAGCAACTACTTGGGATTCATCAGAGAGGTCTCAACATTCTTTTAGCGGATGGGATGCAAATGGTGCAAGTTGGACACCTGACAATGGGTGGTATTGGGGAATGACATTACCTCATGTATCGAACACTTCCACCTATAACTACTCTGGGCAAATAGCAGTTAAAAATGCTTCTAGCGCCGATTTATATGTTAGGACGATAAGTAATGGTACGGAGAAACCCTGGAATAGAGTTTGGACTGATGATGACTTTGCAGTTGCACCTAGTGGTACAAACACAGGAGACCAAGATTTAAGTACTTATGCATTATTGACAGATATAACTGGAACTAATTCTGGAACAAACACAGGAGACCAAGATTTGAGTGGTTATTTACCACTTACAGCTGGGTCTGGAAATACCTTAACAGGAGACTTGTTTATTGAAGGGGCTAGCACTCCAAAAATAAAAATAACAGACACTACTAATAGTTTAGAAGGTCAAATTAGGGTAGCTAATAACTACATGTATATTGAAGCAGATAATAGTGACGCTGTAGTTTCTACTAGAATTGTATTTAAAACTGATGGTGTAGAAGCTTTATACCTTGACGGAAACCAAAATGGGACATTTGGAGGTACTGTATCTGCATCTAATCTAAGTGGAACTAACACGGGAGACCAAGATTTAAGTACTTATGCTTTAGCTGCAGATTACTTACTAGATACAACAGATACTTTAACGGGTGATTTAACAGTTACAGGGGATATTCAAGTTGGAGCAAAGGCAAGTTCAGACTCTTCTATAATTTCACAGGCTGGAGACATCCAGTTAAGGATAGGAGATAATTTAGTAGAACATAGTCCATTTGTAAGACTTCAAGGTAACGATGGGACTTCTTCTGTTTATGCGGATGTTAAGCTAGACTCTGTTAACTCAAAATTAGTTTTAAATAACCCAGGAACAACTGGAGGTAGCATAGGTACAAATCCTACGACATTAGATTCTAGTGGTAATTTAGATATTGACGGAGACGTTTCAGCAACCAATCTTAGTGGTACAAACACAGGAGACCAAGATTTAAGT
>ERZ1027208.330-NODE-330-length-19578-cov-8.434052_pt1 | contig 19578 bp, 18 predicted proteins | sample MGYA00520867_ERZ1027208 | MGnify/ENA primary metagenome ERZ1027208 (study PRJEB33311, sample SAMEA4378413) | marine metagenome | biome: Marine biome; feature: Fjord; material: Water | collected 2014-07-20T08:00:00Z/2014-07-... | depth 75 m ...
CCATCGCGGGGTCTCGCGTCGTCGTCACGCGGCGGTAGTATTCGTAATGTCGCCCCTCCTCCAGCGTGCCCCCTGCCCGCTGAGGGAAGGGAATGGAAATACTGTTTTCCTGAAATGCATCCCAGCGCGCGAGATACACGTTACCCCGAATGTTCGTTAGCCCGCCTGTCGGGTCCTTTATCCAAAACCGAAGGATGTAATCCACTGAATTAGCGCCAAAGCCAACGATGTGACAAACAGGTGCCTTATGCGCCAATACACGGTCAACCGATTTCGCCGCCTCAATGGCCAGTTTACGCACTGTATGCGGATCATCGCCATAAGCAGTCCCAAAGTAGATATCGAGCCGCACAAAATCGTTTGAATGGGACCAGTTGACCACCTGTCCTGTGATCAGATCTTCGTTTGGAATAAGGTACTCTTTGCCATCGCGCGTCACAACCGAGGCATACCGCGCACCCAATGTTTGAATCCACCCAAACGTATCACCCAGTGAAATAACATCACCTGGTTTGATGGATTTATCCAACAAAATGATCACACCTGAAACCAGGTTAGAAACCACCTTTTGCAGACCAAAACCAAGGCCAACACCAATTGCACCGGACAGCACTGCGAGGCCCGTAAGGTCCACGCCTACAGCCTTAACACCCATATAGAACGCAAAACCGTACATCCCCATTTGAACGGCTTTGACAGCTAAAACTTGCATCGATGGGCTGATGTCTTCGTTTTGACGGATCGTGGTAGCCGTAGCCTGAGAGATGATGCGCGCGATGGTAACCAACACACCAATCACCACAATCGCCGTGATCAGCGTTAGGATCGACAAGCGGAATTCGCCTACCTCAATTGCGATACGGTCAAGAAAGGACGAAACACTCTCAGACACATTCAACAAATACAAAGTCGCGTAAATCCATAGGAACCACGCAACGATCCGCCTGATAGGCCGATTTCGAACCAACAGAGCAGCAAACGCCACACAAACCCAAACCGTAGACAATTTAGCGGCAATTCCAATAAGGTAAGAATGGGATGGCCATGTGATGTTTTGCATCACAACATAGACACACCCTGCCAAAACAGCGAACCAGATAAGGCCCAGTCGACGTTTAAGCTGCACAAACATGCGAAGCTGCCATTTGGCCCACCCTTCACATGAGCGTACCCAGTTTTGCAAAATCGTCCCGGTCCAACGATGTAAGCACCAAGCAGCAAAAACCAAAACCGCTACAATAATAACCTGGTTCTGCTTGGGGCCTGCCACCATAAACCCAGCAAGAAAACCAACCACGTCGCTCCAAAGAGCCAGCACCGAAACGAGAAATTCCGCAAATGGGTCGATAGGGTCTTGCATGGATGCTCCTTGTTGTAAGAATCGTCGCATGAAGGTGAACAGCCTGCAACCCTTGCAGGGTTGCACAATGCGCTGTATCTAAAGCGCCTATGAAACATGTTTTTGATAAAGCAGACCGCGCTCGTCTGCGCGAACGCTTTTTCGGCGCCACTCTTACTGTGCTGGCCCGTCTATAAGAACGCCCAGCGTGCATCCGTTGCTGCGCTGACCCGATAGCCAATTCTTTCACATCATCCAAATCCAAGGGAGAGGACCTCATGTCCCCCAAAACACTCTATGATAAAATCTGGGATGCGCACGTAGCCCACGAAGCCGATGATGGCACTTGCCTTTTGTACATCGACCGCCATCTGGTTCACGAAGTGACCAGCCCACAGGCGTTTGAAGGGCTGCGCATGACAAACCGTTCGGTTCGCGCACCAGACAAAACAATTGCGGTGCCAGATCACAACGTACCTACAACGCTGGACCGCGCTAACGCGGCCACAATGACCGAAGACAGCCGCATTCAGGTTGAAGCATTGGATAAGAACGCCAAGGACTTTGGTATTCACTACTATCCTGTTTCTGATGTACGTCAGGGAATCGTACACATTGTTGGCCCCGAGCAGGGCTGGACCCTTCCGGGGATGACTGTTGTGTGCGGCGACAGCCACACTGCGACACACGGTGCATTTGGCGCGTTGGCGCACGGCATCGGCACATCCGAAGTCGAGCACGTTCTGGCCACGCAGACCCTGATCCAGAAAAAATCCAAAAACATGAAAGTCGAAATCACGGGCAAGCTACGCCCCGGCGTTACGGCAAAAGATATCACGCTGTCCGTCATCGGCGTCACTGGTACCGCTGGCGGTACCGGCTACGTGATCGAATACTGTGGCGAAGCGATTCGTGATCTGAGCATGGAAGGTCGCATGACCGTCTGTAACATGGCAATTGAAGGTGGCGCGCGCGCGGGCCTCATCGCACCAGACGAAAAGACCTATGAATATTGCATGGGCCGCCCTCACGCGCCAAAAGGTGCACAGTGGGAAGCCGCGCTTGCATGGTGGAAGACACTTTATTCTGATGATGACGCAGCATGGGACGAAGTGCTCACGTTGAAGGGCGAAGACATCGCACCTGTTGTCACATGGGGCACATCACCAGAGGACGTTCTGCCAATCACTGCCAACGTACCTGCGGCGTCAGATTTTGACGGTGGTAAGGTCGGCGCTGCCCAGCGCTCGCTTGATTACATGGGCCTCACCTCTGGCACACCGCTTGCCGATGTCGAGATCGACACAGTTTTCATCGGCTCCTGCACCAACGGCCGCATCGAGGATTTGCGCGCCGCTGCTGAGATCTTGAAGGGCAAAAAGAAGAAAGATGGTATTCGCGCAATGGTTGTGCCGGGTTCTGGTCTGGTTCGTGCCCAAGCCGAAGAAGAAGGTCTGTCCGACATCTTCATCGAGGCCGGATTTGAATGGCGCCTTGCAGGGTGTTCCATGTGCCTTGCCATGAACCCCGATCAGCTTGCTCCAGGTGAACGCTGTGCTGCCACGTCAAGCCGTAACTTCGAGGGCCGTCAGGGCCGCGGCGGACGTACGCACTTAATGTCGCCGGCAATGGCAGCTGCTGCTGCGATCACGGGTAAGCTAACTGATGTGCGGGAGATGATGTAATGTACAAAGCCCTCTCACTTATGGCCTGCTTGGCACTTGCTGCTTGCGGCGACGTCGCTTCGAAGGATTCTGGTGCCTTCTCTTTCGACTTCAAAGATGGCCAAATGAATGGAACCTACAACCCAGAAGGTTGGGACGCAGTCAAAATTCAAAAGTTCATTCAAGTCGATTGCCCGAGCAAGAAGTTGGCAACTTACAACGAAACTCCACAAACGAACGGCTTAATCGCCTTCGTGGCGAATTGTGCATAATCGGCAGAACAGGAATTCAATCATGAACAAATTCACCACCCTGAGCGGCATTGCCGCACCGATGCCCTTGATCAACATCGACACCGATATGATCATCCCAAAGCAGTTCCTCAAAACCATCAAACGTTCAGGCCTTGGCGTGAACCTGTTTGACGAAATGCGTTATGATGATGACCGCAACGAGATCCCTGATTTCGTGCTCAACAAACCGCAATACCGCGATGCACAGATCATCGTGGCGGGCGACAACTTTGGCTGTGGCTCGTCACGTGAACACGCCCCGTGGGCGATTGCGGATTTTGGCATCACCTGCGTCATCGCACCAAGCTACGCTGATATCTTCTACAACAACTGCTTCAAGAACGGTATCTTGCCGATCGTGCTCCCACAGGAGCAAGTAGATCTGTTGATGAAGGACGCTGAAAACGGCGCAAATGCACGGATAGAAATTGATCTGGAGAGCCAGACAATCACATCTTCTGATGGTGAAACCATAGCGTTCGAAGTTGATGCCTTCAAAAAGCATTGCCTGATGAACGGCCTAGACGACATTGGCCTGACAATGGAGAAAGTTACCTCCATCGATACCTTCGAGGCTGCGGCCGAACAAAGCCGTCCATGGGTTTAATATTTATTTAATATCTCCTCAAATTTGAGCTGATTTTCTAGTGGGCGTGCACGCCGCGCCCACTACATGTTGCCCCTGCCTTATTTGCGCCGCGGAAATGATGCAAGAACGCACCACCCTCTCCCTCAAAACGCCCCACCTGAAGGGTCATCTGATGCAATAGTCTTGAGAACTAAGGCAAAAGAAGGCACGATTGTGACAACAATGAGGCAGGCCTTCCCGACCCGAAGGCATCAAGTTGGGACAAGCACGCGGCAAACGCGGCTGGCCAGTTTGAAAGGGATAGAACGTTGATAGTACGTATGACCAGCGCTGTGGCGCGTGGAATTTTAGTGGCGACCCTGATTATGACTCCGGCACTTGTGCTTCCGGGTCTAGCGAGCGATTCGACACAGGTTGTGTTATTGGTCGCCCTACTGGCGGCCGTCCTTACATTTGTGGAATACAATTCGTCCTTTCCCAGCATTGTAGAGTTCCGCGACGCGGCACCGTTTAACCGTCTGCGGTTCGCATCCTTGTTCGCTACAGTCTTTTTGCTAAGTGCTATTTTGAAGGGCATCGATGACCCTACTCTGGTGACCTCTGCGCTGACGTCTATAGGCACAATCGTCGGGAACGCTATGGACTTCCCTTACTCTCCTGTCCGTCTTGTTGTGCTGATGTTGCCATCAGATGCATCCTACGAAACCGTCAGTTTTGTACGCACTGCAGCAGGCTTGGCTTACATAATCTCACTAATCGCCATGACCGCGTTCCTCATCCTTGTTCGCTTGTTGAACTGGCCAGCACGTTCTGGCGCGTTCAATGTTTGGGTGAACCTGCCGCTATTTGATCCTACCGCTGGCGGTGACGTTCTGGAACGCCTGCAGCGTGACGCACGGATCAACATAGCACTGGGCTTCTTGCTACCCTTCCTTGTGCCTGCTGTGGTCAAGCTGGGCAGTGATCTGCTAGATCCGATCTCATTGCAGAACCCGCAAACCCTTATCTGGACAATTTCAGCATGGGCCTTTCTTCCGGCAAGCATCATCATGCGCGGCATCGCCATGGGCAAAATCGCCGACATGATCGAAGAAAAACGCAAGCGCACCTACGCAGAGGATGGCCTACAAGCCGCCTGATCCAAGCGCTTATCGCGGTGGTATTGGCGTGTGCCTGTACTGCTGCAGCAGCGCAAGAAACTACCTTGCGCATAGCTACTTTCAACGCCGAACTTATTCGCAAAGGCCCCGGTTTATTACTTCGGGATATTCTCAAGGGCGAAGACCCACAAATCGCTGCGTTCAAGTCAGCTATGAGACAGGTCAGACCAGACATCATTGCCCTGCAGGGCATTGATTATGATTTACGTCGAACTGCCCTGAGGGCGTTGATCGATGATTTAGCCAAAGAAGGGCTAATCTATCCTCATTACTTTGCTGCCGCCCCAAACGCTGGTCAAGACAGTGGTCTTGATATGAACGGCAATGGCCAGCTAGGCGACGCTGACGACGCGTATGGTTATGGACGCTTTAACGGTATGGGCGCCATGGCCGTTTTATCGCGATTCCCCATCCAACAGGATGCCATCGAAGATTACAGTACCCTTCTTTGGCGGGACCTCCCAAACCACCTGTATCCGATGGAGAATGGCCGCCCATTTGCTGGGAATGCCGTATTTTCTGCACATAGACTTTCCTCGCGCGGTCACTGGGTTGTCCCAATTTCAACACCCCAGTTTGGCATGATGCGCTTGATGACGTATCACGCTACACCCCCATTGTATGACGGACCAGAGGACCGAAATGGGAGGCGCAATCATGATGAAACAGCCTTTTGGCTTAACTATCTAACCCGTGACGATAACCCATCGCCTTTTGTACTCGCAGGAACCCCCAACACCGATCCAGAACGCGGCAGTGGACGATCTGAGGCCATTAACCGATTGCTTGCTCACTCAAAACTACAGAACCCCTTTGATAACTCCCCCACCGCAGACTTCAAAGAACCCCTGCCCGGCGATCTGCGTGTGGATTACCTGCTACCTTCAATCGATTGGCAAATCCTGCGCCATGGCACGCTACGTGTGCCTGATGCCAGCCGCCACAGCCTGCTTTGGATCGATATAACCCCCCGCAATCCTTGACGGCGCACCCCACCCGCGATACGCCATTTGCAACCAATTTCAGGAGAAATTCGCATGGCAAACCCCACCCTTTTGATCCTCGCCGGTGACGGCATCGGCCCCGAAGTAATGGACCAAGTCACACGCATCATCGACTGGTTCGGCGAAAAGCGTGACTTGGCGTTTGACGTCAGTCACGATCTGGTCGGCGGCGCAGCCTATGACAAGCACGGTACACCTCTGCATGATGATACAATGGCAAAGGCACTGGCTTCTGACGCTGTGTTGCTGGGCGCTGTTGGCGGTCCAAAATACGACGATCTTGATTTCTCAGTCAAACCAGAACGCGGCCTACTGCGCCTGCGCAAAGAAATGGACCTGTTTTCCAACCTGCGCCCCGCACAATGCTTTGACGCGCTCGCAGATTTTTCCTCACTGAAAAAGCACCTGATCGCTGGCCTCGACATCATGATCGTTCGCGAACTAACATCTGGCGTTTATTTCGGCGAACCGCGCGGCATCTTCGAAGAAGGCAACGAACGCGTCGGTATCAACACCCAGCGCTACACAGAGTCCGAAATCGACCGTGTTGCACGTTCTGCATTTGAACTGGCCCGCCGCCGTGGCAACAAAGTGTGCTCGATGGAAAAAGCCAATGTGATGGAGAGCGGCATTCTGTGGCGCGAAGTTGTACAAAAAGTACACGACACAGATTATCCTGATGTCGAGCTATCCCACATGTACGCGGATAACGGCGCAATGCAGTTGGTACGCGCCCCCAAGCAGTTCGACGTGATCCTCACAGACAACCTCTTTGGCGATATCCTCAGCGATTGCGCGGCTATGCTTACCGGTTCATTGGGCATTCTACCTTCTGCGTCCCTCGGCGCGCCAAACGCTGATGGCCGCCCTAAAGCAATGTATGAGCCCGTTCACGGCTCTGCACCTGACATCACGGGCCAAGGCAAGGCAAACCCAATCGCATGTATCCTCAGCTTTGCGATGGCCCTGCGGTATTCGTTTGACCAAGGCGACGAGGCAACACGTCTGGAGCAAGCCATCGAAAAGGTATTGTCGAATGGCGCGCGTACAGCAGACCTGATGGGCGAAGAAGGTGGTACCCCGATTTCGACTTCCGAAATGGGCGATGTGATCCTAGAGGCGCTTGACGCCAGCCTCTAATACCAACCAAAAATTGATGTGCGCGCTTGGTTCGGGCGCGCGCATCAATAACCCAGATCAGCGTGCTGTTTGCTGGCCAGTGATCTCTCTCAAGACTTCAAAACTCACTCAACATACTGATACGCATAGGATGCAACAAATACCTTTGCACCTTGAGCAATCAAGGAAAAGCTGGCAGCGTCCGCAGTAACACTGATTACAGGACGCAAAAATGACCGACACTCCCATTCTCGCAGAGTTCTTGTTGCCCACAGATGAGCTACGCAACGACCTTCCGTTTTTCACCAAAACACTGGGCATGCGATTAGAGAATATCTTTCCCGCTGATGATCCTTCCGTCGCCAGTTTTTCTGGTCACGGCCTACGGCTTCGCATTGAAAAAGGGGCAGATATCCCTCCGGGGCACATACGCATTCTGACGGATGATATGGATGGTTTCGCTGCTGGCGCGCGTGAACTAACGGCACCCAATGGCACCCGCGTTTCCATTGTTCCGCTCACACCGCAGGTCGAACACACAATCACGCAGCACGAATTTGCGGTCCGCAGGATCGCAGATGAGGCACCTTGGGTCATTGGCCGTGCTGGAATGCACTACCGCGATCTGATCCCATCACGTTTAGGTGGCTCAATCATTGCCAGCCACATTCGCATCCCCGATGGCGGGCCTGTACCGGACATGGTGCATTATCACACAGTCGGGTTTCAGCTGATATTTTGTTATCGTGGTTGGGTGGATGTCCTCTATGAAGATCAAGGCGACATGATCAGACTCCATGCGGGCGATTGCGTCACCCAACCCCCTGGCATTCGTCACCGCGTTGTAGAAGCATCGCCAAATATTGAAGTCATCGAAATTGGCGTCCCTGCCGAACACATCACAACAATTGATCATGATTTCACCCTCCCCAATGGCACAGGCGATCCCGCCCGCGAATGGGACGGGCAAACGTTTGTTCATCACGTCAAAGATACAGCAACATGGCAGCCATTCCGCGTTTCCGGCTTCACCGCACGTGACACAGGAATTTCTGAGGGCACAAAAGGCGTTGCTGGTATTCAGGTTGTTCGTCGCGCTGACGGCGTATCTCCTGCATTCACCCATAATGCAGACATCCACTTCACGTTTGTGATGGAGGGCACCATGACCCTGCACGCAGACGGCCAAGAAGACCGCAAGCTACAGGCCGGAGACGGATTTGTGATACCACCAGACATGGTTGTTCAATACCAAGACGTATCTGAGGATATTGAGCTCTTAGAGGTCGCGCTGCGTGGGGATTTCACTGCAAGTGAAGTCTGATCTCAGGCTTTCTTTAGATCAGAGCGCAATCCGTTGTGAAGTGTTAGCATTTTACGGCGGATCGAACCGATGTGTCGTTCGAAAACCTGCGCGAACACAAGGCCAACCAAAATTGAACCGACAACAAGTAAGCCATCGCGCGCAAGTGTCTCAGCAGGGAAGATCGCATCGATCAAGTGCAGGGCTGGATAGTGCGTGACGTAGATGGAAAAGCTTGCACCGGCCCACCAACGGATACGTGGATGGTTGCCCTGATAGCCTTGCAGCAACCGCGCCATTCCCATGATGTGGAATGCTGTCATAGCACCCAACAGAGCATTCCAGATAAATTCATCCGAAAACGCAAGGGCATATCGATAGTCCATGGGCAAGAAATACTGAGCAGTTAAGGAAGCCAACGCATCAGGCACTCCTGTCCAAAGGCAGTACACATAAAGCAGAGGCCCACCCCAAGCAAAGACACGCGCCTTGCTTTCTGACAGCCGAGCAGGCCCACCTGCGGCAACCCAATTCCAGAGCCAAACACCCATCAACCACGCTGGCATCAACAACAGCACCCTTGGCCCAACGATCAACGTGAGTAAGATCAAAACTGCGACTCGCCGAATCCCAGACAGGAAAAACGCAGCCGCGAAGAGAACGTAATAGCCAGCCTCATAGCTGAGCGACCACAGCGGCCCGTTTGTCCCTAAACGGACGCGGTCAAAAGCACCCCATTCATTTGTCATTGAAAGGCCACGCATAAACAGCTCACCAAATGGCAAAGGGCTGTAAAAACTGCTGTAGGCATCAAGCCCGATGCGTTGGCCGATTTGGTCAAAGGCGAATGTTAATACCAACGCAGGCACCAACACAGACAGTAACCTTGTCAGGCGATTGAAAGCATATATTGAGAGCCTTGCATCACGGCCAGCGGCATAGGCAATTACCATCCCTGAAATCACAAAAAAAACGATAACACTGTCGCTGCCTAAATTGAGTTCACGGATAAATATGTAGTCGCCGCGCGTGAACCGAGGATACGCAACATGTGAAAAGACAACCACAATGGTTGCCCAAGCACGAAGCGCGTCCAGCCAGATGGAAAGACCTCGGGTCAAGACGCAGTACTTTCTTTGGCAGCGCGAATAACCTTTGGATCGCGGGAGGTGCCTTTCCACAAGGCGCGCCAGCTGTCTGCAAATGGGCCCAGAATTGCAGTGCGAAGGTTCGGGTAGGGCTGCTCAATACGATCGCCATGTTTATCGGCCAAGCCATAAACGATCTCTTCATGCGTACGCAGAACATAAAGCGTCCCGAACACCAAATCCCAGATCGCAAACACTTCGCCGTAGTTCTTGTTGTAATGCTTTGGATCGATCGAGTGATGAACGTGGTGCTGTGCTGGTGAGATGAAGACGTGTTCAAAAACAGGGCCATAGCTCAGCCAGACATGGCTGTGACGCAGGTTTGAGCCCAAAGCATTGAACATGAAGTAACCAGCGTTCACCGTTCCAATGGCCAGAATTTCGATTTTGCCCATGAGCAAAAACAACATCAACGCCTGAACAGAACCAACAACAACCGTATAAAGAAATGCGCGCAGCACCAGAAACATCGGGTGATTTCTATTCGCAGTCAGCGGCGTCATGATCTCTGCAGAGTGGTGCAACGCATGGAAAGGCCAGAGAATGGAAGTTTCGTGGTGCAAACGGTGTGCCCAGTATTTGCAGAAATCCAGTGTCAAAATCATAATCGCGGTGGCCAACGCCAGCTTGGCAAAGGTCAAATCGACAGGAGCGGATGATGTACCAGTTACCGAGATAAGTGCGTTGAGCACTGTTGTTGTCATCAAAGGGGTCATCGTAACGGCAGTAAACAAACCACCCGCCGAGAGCAGCGAATTGAAAAAGAAGATCTTGATATCAACGATGTTTGATTTGTGCAGATAAACTTCTTTGGGCAACAGATATTCAAGGAACGTCGTAGGTCGGCCACGGACGATCCATAAAACAGCAACAATCAGAACAGTGATACAGAGGTAAAATACAGCCAATCTCGATCCGAGATCTGTGAAGCTCACAACAAGCGTTGAGAAGAATTGAGACAGTAAATCCATGGTAACCTCTGGTTGGTTTCACAGTAGATTGCTGGTCCAATGCGGCAGTAAAGAGGCCAACACGTGCTAAAATTTCAACAACTCGGTGACTTTTAAGGTCAAGCTATGGGGGTTAACGCTCATCTTCTTGGGTGTTCGAGCCGATATTAGTGACGAGTTCCCCACAACCATGCCACGTTAGATTCCTTGCAAAAACGATTGCAAAAGGGCCGCCCGCAAGAGCATGGGCAGCCCGCAAGAGCATGGGCAGCCCGATTGAAACAGAGATATTGTTTTATGCGTGGATCGCCGAACGTATCGCGTAGGCAACAACGCCTAGTGCGAAGACACTCATCAACCAAATCACAAAAAACCAGCCAACCTTGCGCAAAGATTCAGGTACCATCAGTGATAACCCTCATCGGGGTCAATTTTACCGCGAAAGATCCAATAGGTATATCCTGTGTAAACAAGGATCATCGGCACAAGAACCAAAGTACCAACAAGCGCGAACCAAAGGCTTTCGTCAGGCGCCGCTGCAGCAGCAATCGTTAGGTTTGGTGGAACGATGTTCGGGTAAAAGCTAATCCCGATGCCAATGAAGCACAGAACAAACAGACCAAGCGCCGCAAAGAATGGCTGGCCGTCCTTGCCTGCATTCAACCCCGAGAACAACGCCCAAGCCGCGACCATAACTGCGCCTGGCATCAAGACACTAAGAACACTACCCGGCAGGTTGAACCAACGTTGAAAGTAGACAGCATCTTGAAACGGGGTCAGGACGCTTACGATTCCGATAAATCCTAATGTCCCCACGGCTAACCACCGCGCATAACCCTGCATCTGGCGCTGCAAATCGCCTTCGGTTTTCAGGATGATCCATGTCGTTCCAAGCAGAGCATACCCGACAATAACAGCGAAGCCAGTCAGAATGGAAAACACGCTCAGCCAATCCCACCAGCCGCCTGCATATGCGCGACCTGCGACTTCGATGCCTTGTACCAATGCCCCTAACGCGATGCCTTGCATAAAGGCCGCGACCAGTGAGCCGCCAAAGAATGCTGCATCCCATACTGGTTTCCAGCGCACTGTGCGCCAACGGTATTCAAACGCCACACCGCGAAAAATGAGCGCAAGCAGCATCAGGATGATCGGCATATAGAGCGCAGGCATGATGACGGCATAGGCCAACGGAAAAACAGCAAACAGGCCACCGCCCCCCATGACCAACCATGTCTCGTTCCCGTCCCATATTGGTGCGATCGAATTCATCATGGTCGCTTTATCCCGTTCGCTTTTTGCGAATGGAAACAGGATGCCAATTCCTAGGTCAAACCCATCCAGGATCACATAGGTTAGGACAGAAAATGCAATAATTCCGGCCCAGATAAATGAGAGTTCAAACATCACAACGCTCCTTTTTGGTTAGAAACCGTATCAAAGCTTTCTTGTGCAAGTTGGGTCACGCCAGCCGTCCTGATTGGCCCATCCCGAAGGCCCAAACGCTGGGTGCCTGCCGGTTTGTTCATCATGCGCAGCAGATAGAAAGTGCCCGCCCCGAAAATAAAGAAATAGACGATAATGAAAGCAAGCAAAGAAGCCGCAACCGCAGGGGCTGCGACAGGCGCAAGGCTGTCACTGGTGCGCAGCAATCCATATACAGTGAACGGTTGTCTACCGACTTCAGTAGTGATCCATCCCGCCAGCACCGCAACAAAACCCATGGGCCCCATAATAATAGCTGCACGGTGCAACCACTTATCCTCGAAAAGGCGACCGCGAATCCGACGCAAAAGGCTCCATACGCCAAGACCCAGCATAGCGAAACCAAGTGCAACCATAATTCTAAAGCTCCAGAACACAACCGCGACAGGTGGTTCATCCTCATCAGGTATGGTGTCCAGACCTGCCAGCGGAGCATCCCAATGATGCTTTAGGATGAGGCTCGACATTTTTGGGATCTGGATAGCGTAATCAATCCTGCGTTCTTCAGGGTTTGGAATACCAAACAGGATCAATGGCGCGCCGTGCGGGTGACTATCGTAATGGCCTTCCATTGCCATAACTTTAGCGGGTTGGTGTTCGAGGGTATTAAGCCCATGAAAATCGCCTGCCAAGATTTGAAGAGGTGCAACAACCATGAGCATCCACATCGCCATCGAAAACATCCGCCGCGCAGGAGCATCTTTGCGATTGCGCAACAAGTGCAGGCCGCCCACACCGCCCACAACAAGTGCGGTCGTCAGATAGGCCGCAAGGACCATGTGAACGAGGCGATACGGAAAGGATGGGTTGAAGACGATCTGCCACCAGTCTTCGGGAACGAATTGGCCCAACTCGTTAATGCTGTATCCTACTGGGGTTTGCATCCATGAGTTAACCGACAAAATCCAAGTTGCCGACATCAACGTACCAAAGGAAACCATGCCAGTTGCAAACATGTGCAGTTTATCACCAACACGTTCCCGGCCAAACAACATGATCCCTAAAAAGCCTGCCTCGAGAAAGAATGCGGACAGGACCTCGTAAGCCATGAGAGGCCCCAATACTGGCCCTGTCTTATCTGCAAAGACAGACCAGTTTGTACCGAATTGGTAGGACATTACGATGCCCGAAACGACCCCCATACCAAAGGCTACTGCAAATATCTTTTTCCAATAGTTGAATAAGGTCAGGTATGTTTCTTCCTTTGTTCGCAGCCAAAGGGCGTTCAAGACTGTGAGGTAACTCGCCAGGCCAATTGAGAACGCAGGAAAGATAATGTGAAAGGACACGGTGAATGCAAATTGCATTCGCGCCAGTGTCTCTGCTGTGAAACTGTCAAACATAGGTGCTCCGTTTCTTGATGAATCTATCTTTGTAAGAACCGTAACGTTTTACGGTGTGAAGGTAGCGGCCTGGTGCCTAAAGGCCCGGTGAAAACGCATCTTGTGCCTAGCCGTAACATACGGTGGAACGATCCTTGGCTATCCAATAACCCGACTAGCAAGAGTAGCAATCCTAAAAGAACCGCCCTTTTGCAATGCGTCAACTACGCACAGGATCTCGACAACGTTACCCCCATCAGAACCGATCCAGCTCAATAGAAACTGATCAGCATAGGTTCTGTCCACTCAATAATATTTGGCGTCACGCCTCCCATTTCAATTTTAAACACTAGTAATTAAACAAAAAATTTTGATAGAGTGGGATTTTTCAAAATACACTTACATAATCAATATGTTGAATGTATATTTGAAATGCGACAACGCGAAGCACTATGAATCTGAACAGTTACTCCGAATACTCCATGTGTTCGTTTCAGCTTTCTGTTTCCAATGTCACCGCCAAGCGAAGGCAATTGATAGCGCGGGCTACCTTCTTGGACGTCCCAAAAAAGAGAGTGCATAACAATGACCAATCCCGACGAATGGGTCGAACGCTTTCCCGGGCTGTCACGGTTGGAGGGCCCGATAAAAGGACTTTTGCTAGACCGCAGTAGCATCATTTCCGCGCCTGAAGGTATGTCCATTTTTGGTCCCGGAAACTCTCCAGAGAACATGTTGTTCCTGTTGGATGGCACAGTACGTGTCCAACAAGTTTCAGAGACTGGCCATGAGATCGTTCTCTACCGCATTCACGCAGGCCAGAGCTGCGTTTTAACAACAGCTTGCCTGCTTGCATTCGAAGACTACTCAGCAGAAGGAATAACTGAAACGCCAGTGCGTGCTGCCGCTGTGCCGCGTGCCGTCTTCGATGATTTGATCGCCCAATCCAAATCATTCCGTGACTTCGTTTTCGCGGCATTTTCCAAACGGATTACCGATCTCTTTTTGATGATTGATGAGGTAGCCTTTCAGCGCCTAGACGTGCGGCTTGCGCATAAATTGATCGAGCTTTCAGCAAATCAAAATGTAATAATCACCACACATCAAAAACTATCTGTCGAACTTGGCACAGCGCGCGAGGTAATCTCGCGCCAACTTCAGGAGTTCCAGAGGCGTGGATGGATTGTACAAAGCAGAGGCCGTGTTGCTTTGATTGATCGGCCCCATCTAGAACAGCTAGCAGATCACAACGCCTGAATGGTTCCACCACTTGGTGACAATGTCACCGACGCGCGAATCCGAAAGATATACCCTGAATGCAACTTCAACAGGAGACATCGAAATGACTGCAAATATGGGCAATATCGACCGCGTAATCCGCATTATCATGGGCATCGTTTTACTTGCCGCCCCCTTCATTACTGGATGGGCGATCTTCACGTCTAGCATCGCAACGATCACCGCGGTGATTGCAGGTGTCATAATGCTCGCAACATCTGGAATGCGGTTTTGCCCGCTGTATCGCATTTTTGGAATCAGAACCTGCAAGCTCTGATGATTGAAACTGTATTCACTCCGTATCAATCTCTTGGCGGTGGTGCCTTGATTGGCTTGGCAGCCGCAATGCTAATGGCAACTATGGGGCGCGTCATGGGAGCAACGGGTATTCTGGCGGGATTTCTACAACCGACAAGCTTAGCCGATTGGTCGTGGCGCGCTGCAGTACTAGCAGGCATGATCAGCGGACCAGTTGTCCTGTTGCTTATTTCCGGGCAATTGCCTCCGGTTCAGGTACCCGTCTCAACAGACATGCTTGCAATCGGTGGAACTATAGTTGGCGTTGGTGTGACGTTTGGATCAGGCTGCACATCCGGGCATGGTGTATGCGGAATGGCGCGCCTGTCACCGCGCTCAATAGCCGCGACGCTCACATTTATGTTTACCACTGGAATTACCGTGTATGTTATACGTCATGTGGTAGGAGGTTGAGAATGCAGTTGATCATATCCTATCTAATTGGCCTTATTTTTGGCATTGGAATTTCGATTTCCGGCATGGCCAACCCCGCCAAAGTTCTGAACTTCTTTGATGTCACTGGAACATGGGATCCTAGCCTTGCCTTTGTCATGGCTGGTGCGATTGTCGTTACGTTCCTAGGATACCGCTATGCCCTCAAACGCCCATCCCCGCTGTTGTCCAAGTCGTTCTTGCTCCCCACTAGCAGAGACCTAGACGTGCGTCTGTTTGGCGGTTCTGCCGTCTTTGGCATTGGATGGGGTATTGCAGGATTCTGTCCGGGCGGTTCACTACCTGCATTGGGGACAGGCCGTTCTGAAGTCATTATATTTGTTACCGCATTACTCATCGGCATCATCATCGCCAAAATCCTGCAAGCGACATTCGCACCCGCCCAGCCAAATTAGCCTAATCAAAGGAAGGACGTAAAATGGACTACCCTCTAAGCATGTCTGTAAAGCCCGAAGTATCAGCCCACTTTGATGAGGCAACCAATACAATCAGCTATATCGTTAAGGACCCTGCCAGTAGCCACTGCGCCATTATCGATAGCGTCATGGACATTGATTATGCCGCGGGCCGGATCACCTATGACCACGCCGAAGCATTGATCTCTGAAATTGAAACGCAGGGCCTCGTACTAGATTGGATCATTGAGACCCATGTCCATGCAGACCATCTGAGCGCGGCACCATACATCCAGAAAAAACTGGGCGGTAAAATCGGTGTCGGTGAAAAAATCATGCTCATACAAGAGACCTTTGGAAAAATCTTCAATGAGGGGACCGAATTCCAGCGTGACGGATCTCAGTTTGACGCCCTCTTCAAAGATGGTGACACCTACATGATTGGGCAGATGCAAGCATTTGCAATGTACACACCCGGCCACACGCCCGCATGTATGGTGCATGTGATCGGTGATGCCGCTTTTGCTGGTGATACACTGTTTATGCCCGATGGCGGTTCTGCGCGCTGTGACTTTCCCGGCGGGTCCGCAGAGGAACTATATGACAGCATTCAGAAGGTCCTCTCCCTTCCTGATGAGACGCGTTTGTTCATGTGTCATGATTACGGTCCAAACGGCCGTTCAATCCAATGGGAAACTACGGTTGCCGAACAGAAGGCCAACAACATTCACGTCGGTGGCGATAAGACCCGAGAAGATTTTATCAAGTTCCGCACCGAACGTGATGCACAGCTTTCCATGCCCAAACTGATCATTCCCTCTTTGCAAGTGAATATGCGCGCCGGCGAAATTCCAACGGACGAAGACGGCAATCCGATGTTGAAGATACCGGTCAACGGCATCTAATCAAGGATCAATAAAGTGAACATCAAATCATTAACAACAGATCTATCCGTGAGCGGACAGATTATGCCCAGTGATATGCAGGCAATCAAAAACGCCGGCTTCAAATCAATCATCTGCAACCGTCCCGATGGTGAAGGCGCGGATCAACCCACTTGCGAAGAAATCGCCAAGACGGCGTCTAAGCTGGGCATCCAAATGGGATACCTCCCAATCATAGCCGGTAAGGTTACCGATGATGACGCTACAGCGTTTAGGAAATTGCTGTCAGAACAGCCAGGCCCGATCCTTGCGTATTGTCGAACGGGAACACGCTCTACGACCCTATGGGCACTTTGCCAGTCTGGACAACGCAGTCTCGCGGATATCCTAGCAACAACAAAGGCAGCGGGTTATGATATGGGCGGCGTGGTGCGCCGGATTGTGAACGGTGGCAAAACTCCAACTGATACTGGTGATGCCAGCTATGAGATCGCGATCGTAGGTGCGGGTGCGGGCGGCATTGCCGTTGCTGCAAGCCTGAAGGCGCGCAAACCCGATTTAGAAATCGCAATCATCGACCCAGCAGATGTTCACTATTACCAACCGGGTTGGACCATGGTTGGCGGGGGTGTTTTTGAACCTCAGCAAACGGCACGCACAATGGGATCATTGATCCCGGGTAATGTGCATTGGATCAAATCAGCCGTCGCAGCCTTTGAGCCGGAAAACAACGCGATAATCCTTGATGGATGTCGCGTTGTGAAATACGGCCGCCTGATCGTTTCTCCGGGTCTCAAGTTAGATTGGAACAAGGTCGAAGGGCTGGTTGATACGTTAGGCCAAAACGGGGTCACATCAAATTACCGCTACGACCTTGCACCCTACACATGGGAATTGGTGAGCGGCATGAAGAAAGGTCGCGCTATCTTTACCCAACCGCCCATGCCCATCAAATGTGCAGGAGCACCGCAAAAAGCGATGTATCTTTCAGGAGATGCATGGGCGCGCCGCGGCGTTCTCAAAGACATCGATATTCAGTTCAACAACGCTGGTGGCGTCCTGTTTGGTGTCAAAGACTACGTTCCAGCCTTGATGGAATACGTCGAGAAATATGATGCCAACCTGAATTTCTTCCACAATCTTGTAGCTGTTGACGGTCCTGCCCAAAAAGCATGGTTCGACGTGGCAAAACCGGACACACCAGTAGAGCGGGTTGAGATGGATTTTGATATGATGCACATCTGCCCACCGCAAACAGCACCAGATTTTATTCGCGTTTCTCCCCTAGCTGATGCAGCTGGCTGGATTGATGTTGAACAGGCAACTTTGCGCCACAAAACCTATGATAATATTTGGTCACTGGGTGATGTCATGAACGCGCCCAACGCAAAGACCGCTGCCGCCGCACGCATTCAGGCTCCGATCGTCGCTGAGAACATAGTGGCCGACATGCAGGGCAAGGCCCCTGTAGCCCAATACAACGGCTATGGCTCCTGCCCCCTGACTGTTGAGCGTGGTAAGATCGTTTTGGCTGAATTCGGCTATGGCGGAACAATGCTCCCCAGTTTCCCAAAGTTCTTAGTTGATGGCACCAAACCATCGCGAACGGCTTGGTTTTTGAAGGAAAAGATGCTGCCACCAATCTATTGGAAAGGCATGCTTAAGGGCCGCGAATGGATGGCAAAGCCTGAGAAGATCACCGTCAACTAACACCTTTGCTGTCCCATAAAGCGAATGGGACAACCACAAAAACCGAGAGCCACATGACACTTTCAAACTATCTGCCGATCCTCACTTGGGGGCGGTCCTACAATCGCTCGGCTTTTTCCAATGACCTTGTCGCCGCTTTGATCGTTACGATCATGCTAATCCCACAGTCACTTGCTTACGCTCTTCTGGCCGGATTGCCCCCTGAAGCAGGGCTATATGCCTCGATCGCCCCTATCATTCTTTACGCCATGTTCGGCACCAGCCGCACACTGGCGGTCGGCCCTGTAGCGGTTGTTTCACTGATGACCGCTGCTGCATTAAGCAACATCGTTGAACAGGGCACGATGGGCTACGCAGTGGCAGCACTGTCGCTGGCCTCGATATCCGGAGTTATTCTATTAGCGATGGGTTTGTTCCGGCTTGGGTTTATTGCCAATTTCCTGTCACACCCTGTGATCGCTGGATTTATCACAGCGTCAGGCATCATCATCGCAGCAAGCCAGCTAAAGCACATCCTTGGAATCGATGCGCATGGGCACAACTTGCTAGAGCTTGTCATCTCATTGTTCGAACACCTGCCGGAAACCAACTGGACAACAACCGTCATCGGGGTTCTTGCAACAGGGTTTCTGTTTTGGGTGCGCAAAGGCCTCAAACCAATGTTGCTGGGGTTTGGTCTGGGTGCTGGGTTAACAGGGATTTTGATCAAAACAGGCCCCGTTGCCGTCGTTGTTGTGACCACATTTTCTGTTTGGTTTTTTGGGTTGGCTGATAAAGGCGTCAAGATCGTCGGCGATGTTCCTCAACGCTTGCCACCTCTGACGCTGCCTTCATTTTCGGCAGACCTGTTAGGCCAGCTCTTGCTCCCAGCCTTTCTGATTTCAATCATTGGGTTCGTCGAATCTATTTCAGTTGCCCAGACCTTAGCCGCAAAAAAGCGCCAACGGATTGACCCTGATCAAGAATTGATTGGCTTGGGAGCCGCAAATATCGGTGCATCCCTAACAGGAGGTTTTCCGGTCACGGGTGGATTTTCACGTTCGGTTGTGAATTTTGATGCTGGCGCAGAAACCCCCGCGGCGGGCGCGTTCACTGCAGTTGGATTGGCAATCGCGGCTCTTGCGCTTACCCCTCTGATTTTTTCCCTGCCAAAGGCAACCTTGGCAGCGACCATAATCGTTGCGG